>Ga0172379_10006397_pt1 | contig 15801 bp, 18 predicted proteins | sample GrowelOW334metaG_FD_119756 | JGI IMG/M metagenome (GOLD analysis project Ga0172379, IMG submission 119756) | Groundwater microbial communities from an aquifer near a municipal landfill in Southern Ontario, Canada - Groundwater well OW334 metaG | ecosystem: Environmental > Aquatic > Deep... | reverse complement strand
TCCCCTCGCACTGAAATGCGGGGGTTTTATTTACTTTTTGAAAACCTATGGTATGATGAGCGCATCGAGTACAGAGTCAATAATCAAATAAAAGCCGAATCGCTCCGCGTAGTCACCGATACGGGAGAAAACCTCGGTGTGCTCTCTCGGGATGCGGCGCTTGCCGCAGCGCGGGAGCGTGGCCTCGATCTCATCGAAATAGCTCCTCAGGCAACCCCTCCGGTTGCAAAAATAATAGGATTTGATAAATTCAGATACCAGCAGGAGAAGGAGGAGAAAAAGAAGCGGTCGGCGCAGAAAACAAAGGAGCTGAAGCAGGTACGCATCACTCCGCGCGCGGCTCAGAACGACCTCCGGGTGAAGATAAAGAAAGTGGAGGAATTCCTTGCGGAAGGGCACAAGATAGAGATAGGCCTGTTCCTCCGGGGAAGGGAAAAGGGAAACAAGGAGTGGGGGCTCCAGAAACTCAAGGAGTTCATGGCGATGATCCCCGTCCCCTACCAGATGACAATGCCGCCGAAACCGGGAGGAAGGGGATTCATAGCGCAGATAGCGAAAAAATAACACCATCATGAAAAACAGCGTCGCAAAAAGAATACGCATCACGAAGACGGGGAAACTCGTACGCCGCGCCATGGTGCTCGGTCATTCGCGCGCGAATAAATCAACCACGCAGATGAAGCGGAAGAAAGTCATGCGCGGACTCGCCGTGCAAAAGTCGTTCATTAAAGCATTCGTCTAAACCAAATCCATGACACGCGTAAAACGGGGCACGATAGCCCATAAGAAAAGGGAGAAGGTCCTGAAACTCACGAAGGGTTTCAAGTGGGGTAGGAAAACAAAGGAACGTGCGGCCAAGGAAGCATTACTCCACAGCCTGAGCCGTCAGTTCGTAGGACGCAAGAAGAAGAAGCGCGATTTCCGCCGCTTGTGGCAGGTGAAGATGAACGCGGGAGCGCGGGCGAACGGAATGAGCTATAGTGCGCTTATGGGAGCCTTGAAGAAAAAGCAGGTAAAACTCGACAGGAAGGTGCTCGCGGACCTCGCGGAAAACGAACCGAAGGTGTTCGCAAAAGTAGTAGCCTACGCAAAGGAATAAGGAAAACCGCCCCTCGGGGCGGTTTTTCATATCTTCCATCCGTATATGCCGAGGTCCACTCTTCCTTTCCGCACCACGACGCCTTCTTTCGCGAGCAGCCTGATTTTCTTCCGCACTCCTCCTCCGTATCCCCCTATGCGGCCGTCGCTCTGCACCACGCGGTGGCACGGCACTACGACCGGGTGAGGGTTTCTGTGCGCCGCGTTGCCTGCCGCGCGGTAGGCACGGGGATTCCCCGCCATGCGGGCGAGCCCCTTATACGTGGTTACCCGGCCGCGGGGGATTTTTCCGAGCGACCGGAGCGCTCTTCTTTCGAATGATTGATGCATATGCTTTTTTGAGATTCTGCTTCAGGGTCGGTGAGAGGAGAAGGCGCGCGGCGTCGCGGTAAAGGAACCATCCGTATCCTTCGTGCTGCTCGCCCGCGTGGTTCTCCGGCATGAGCTTCACCTTCACTTCCCGCTGCTTCGTTTCCGCAAGATAATAGGTGACCACTTTGAAAATGCGCTGTTTGTCCCGCGTATAGGTGAAACGATCCTGCACCTTGAACCAGCTTTTGAACGCGAGTTCCCTTTCCGTGATGCCCGTCTCTTCGTTCACCTCGCGGAGCGCCGCCTTGAAACTCGTCTCCCCTTCGAGTTTCCCTTTGGGGAAATTCCAGTAGGGCCCTCCGCTGTAGAGCAGGAGAAATTTAGGGCCTTCCTTGGTCCTCCGGAAAATGATGATGCCTGCCGAAAATTCCTTTTTGGTGACGGTAGTCGTAACGGTCATGGCGGTGTTAATGGTTTATATTCGCGGGGGTATGGTCGCGTATGAGCGCCACATTCGATTTCTGCCGCGGCAGGATGAGATTCGGTACGGTAAAAAGGAGGAGGGCGGCAGCAAAGGAGGCAAGCGACGCGAAGATGAATACCGATTTGAATCCGAAGTAGTTCGCCATGGCGCCCCCCGCAAGCGCCGTGATACCGTAGGCGAAACCGATAGTCGTGCTGTCGAGCGACCATTCGAGCGCATAATGCTCCTTATCCAGATGGCGCGAAAAGATGCCCGACCACGAAGGCGTATAGAAGGCGAATGCGACGCCTTGGAGTGCGGACACGAGGATAAGTCCGCCTATGGAATCCACCAGAAGGTACGCCATTGCCACAAATCCCGAGAGCATGAGACTCGCGAGAAGCGTATAAAAGTCGTCTTTCTCCCCCTCTATCTTATCTATGAAAATCGCGATAGGAAGCTGAAAAAGCGATTTTGCGAACCAGTATGCCGCAACCGCGGCACCGACGGTGAAAAGGGTCGTGCCGGGCACTTCGCGCAGGATGAATACTGCGAGTATGGGACCGATGAGCCCCCACCCGCCGAGGAAAAGGAGATCGGAAATGACGAGGAATTTTATGACGCGGCTTATCGTCAGTTTTTTCAGATCAATGGTGAGATTTATCTTCATAGAGCGGTTTAACGGGTTATTTTCCATCCAAATTTCTCCTCTTCCGCGGAAAGAGAGAGCGTATCGCCGCGCAGGATTTCTTTGCGCAGTATCTTCTCCGCGAGAGAACTCCGCACTTTCGCCGAGATGACCTGACGGAGGGGACGGGCGCCGAACACGGGGCTATAGCCCTGACGCGCTATTTCGCGGAGTGCGGAATCCTCGAGTTTCAATTCGATGCCGTGGGTTTCGCGCAGGAGCTTCACAATACCCTTTGTGAGGATTTTTGCCACCATGTATATTTCCTCGGGTTTCAGCGTTCGAAATACGATGATGTCGGAAAAGCGGTTCACAAGTTCCGGTTTGAAATAATCGGTGATTTTCTTTTTTACCATATCTCCCACCTCTTCGCTCGTTTTCCCGTTCTCGATTTCCGTCTTGATGAGATCGGAATGCGCGTTCGAAGTCGCGATGATGATGGTATTCTGGAAATCAACCGTCCTTCCGAGGTTGTCGGTGAGGCGGCCATCGTCGAATACCTGGAGGAAAAGATTCAATATGTCGGGATGCGCCTTCTCGAATTCGTCGAGGAGTACGAGACAATAGGGATTTTTAAGTACCGCTTCGGTGAGCGTCCCGGGCTTCGACCCGTCAGGCGTACCGACCAGCGAGTAGATGCCCTGTTTATCCTGGTATTCGGACATATCGAAGCGCTGCATGAGATTCTCCGCACCGAACTGTATTTCCGTAAGTATCTTCGCAAGCTCGGTCTTACCGACGCCGGTAGGCCCTACGAACAGGAAGGTGGCGATGGGTCCTCCTTTGCGGGAAAGACCGCTCCGGTATTCGCGAAGCGCGCGCGCGACCGCACCAACGGCAGGCTCCTGGTTCACGAGGCGCATGTGAATATGGGACTCGAGATTCAGCAGTTTTTCCGCTTCCATGGTTCCCGCCTGCTGTATGGGAATCTTGCTTTGTCGCTCCGCTACCGCAACCACATATTGCTCATCCAGCACCTTCTCGTGCGCATCACGCGCGACCGTAAGCGCCTGCTTCAGGAGGTCGACCGCGCTTCCCGGAAGGGTGCGGTCGCGGAAATAACGGTGTGCGAGATGCACCGAACGCTCGATGGCGCGGAAGGTGATGAATACTCTGAATTCCTTCTCGAACATGAGTGCGCTGTAGATGAGGAAGCGGAGCGCCTCGTCTTCTGAAATTTCGTCTATCTGCACCACCTGGAACTGTTCGAGAAAGTCGCTGCGCGTTTCAATGAACTGTTTGAATTCGCGCGGATAGGTCTCTCCTATGACCGGGATGCCCGCGCTCTTCACTACGGGGAGAAGCAGGTCTATCGCGCTGATGGCTTTTGCCTGCCCCGTACGGAAAAGGTCGTGTACGTTCGGAATGAAAAGCACGATGTTCCCCGCCGCGAGTATTTCATCCGTGATCCTCTGGATCCTTCCCGCAAGCGCTTCGGGCGCCACGTCGGCGATGAGCGTGCTGATTTCGAGCGATACGAGCCGTTTGTCGAAAAGCGTCGGAGGGACGTCATCCTTCACCATGCGATAGGCGAGATGCGCGATCATCGTCGATTTACCCGCGCCCGGCTCCCCCACGAGAAGCGCGTTGGGCTTTCCCGGACGCGCGATGGCCTGAAGAAGAGCATCGAATTCCCGTGCGTGTCCGATGAGGAATCCTATCCGTTCCGCGCGCGCAAGATCGGTAAGATCGGTGCTGAATTGATCGAGTGTCGGCGTGGGTCGCGCCGTCCACGCCCTATTCATGACGCGTTTCTTGCCGATACGAGGACTATGCACGAAACCGCCGAGTGCGGCGGGAAGCCGCCGTATGCCGAACAGCATCTTCCTCCACCGCCCGAAAATGGTCGCTTCGCGAAGGCTCCCCGCGGAAAGATTGAACACTTCGAACACTTTTGCGGTGTGCGGGTCCCCCGAAAGCGCTACGAAGAGATTGCGCGGTTCTACGAACCGCTCCCCCGTGTCGAGCGCGCACTCGTACGCGACGAATGCGAGCAGCTCTACCTCTTTCAGGAGGTCTTCTTTCGTCTTCTGTTCTTTCGGATATTCTTCGATTGCGCGCGCAACGCGCTTGTCGAAATCCTGTATCGTGACGCCAAGCCGCTTCAGCGCCTCCCGGATATCCTTCCGTTCGATGAGCGCCTGTACGAGGAAAAGGTGGAGATTTCCCCCCGTCATGCGCGCCTTACGATAGGCATAACTGATAGAGCGATAGGAGCCGGGTGCGAATGCGGTAGCGATATTAGGCGGCTCCCCTTTCAATTCGGCTATCGCGCGCTCCCCCTCCCCCGCGTGCAGCATGCGATCCACAAGAAAAAGCGCGGTAAGCCACGCGATACCGCGAAGCCACGCGGCATCCGCGAAAAAAAGGAAAACGGTTCCGACGGTAAGAAGCGCATACGCGGAATAGGCGGCAAGCCGCACGGTGAATTCGCCGATAAGCGTGAGACGGAGGCGCGGTTCGTTAAAGGAAAGGGTTGCCATGGTTAGCGGACGATGAGCATAAGGAGATAGGGCGGTATGAGAAGCCACACGAAATACACCACGGTCGCCGCGAGCAGGATGGCGCCATAGAGCGCGCCGGCAACGACAAGTCGGAACGATCTGAAGATGAACCCCATGATATACCCGATGATGCTGTAATCCTGGTAGAGCGGCTTGAAAAGGTTCTTCGCGGTGATTTTCAGTGCGAACGAACGATCGAGCGCCCCCAGCATGGTGAGTACCCTATCGAAATAGATATGGAAACTCTTCACATACCAATGGCGCGCGAACTCGATAATCCGATACAGAAAACGGGATACGAGATATACTGCGGTGACGTTCATTGGCTTCATTATACCGCAGGAGGTGCCGCGCGGAAAAGGAGTGTTATGAGAGCGACTCGCGCTTCGCAAGCGCCTGAGGAAGGCGCTCGATGCTTTGTTGGAACGCGTGAAGCATACCCGTGGACCGGAGCGCCGCGGCGGGATGCAGCACGGGATAGACATACTGCGCGCCCGCGCGGAAAAGCTTACCCTGGTCGCGGGAAATCTTCGCCTCAGGAAGGAAATAATTCATGGAAAAACGCCCTAGTGTGACGATAATGCGCGGAGCGATGATTTCTATCTGGCGCGTAAGGTAGGGTGTATATGCCCTAATCTCGTCGGGAAGCGGATCGCGGTTCGCGGGGGGGCGCCGCTTCACGATATTCGTAATGTACACATCCTCCCGTTTCCATCCCATCGATTCGAGCGTTTTCGTAAGAAGTTGGCCGGAACGCCCTACGAAGGGGCGTTTCAATTCGTCCTCTTTCTGGCCGGGCGCTTCCCCGATGAAAAGTGCCTTACAATCGATATTGCCCTCGCCGAATACGAGATTCGCTTCTCTAAGAGGAAGGTGAGCATCTTCCTCCATTTCGCGTGCAAGCGCGTCCAATTGTTCCCGTTTGTTCATATATGGTGCCCTCGGCAGGAATCGAACCTGCACCTCCTCCTTCGGAGGGAGATATTGTATCCATTCAACTACGAGGGCGTCGCCCGAAGCCCCATCATTATTCCCAAAACGGACCAAAACATCAAACGCCCCGCCTCGAGGTCCCAGAAAAAATGATCGAAAAGGCCGAATATGAGGAATGCCGAAAACACGCCGACATACCAGCCGTACGCTTCGTTCTTTCTCCCTGCCGCCCTCCGGATGAGATAAAGAAACGCCGCCCATGCGATGAATCCCTGGATGCCGATTTCCGTGGCGATAAGAAGATAGAGATTATGGATGGGCTGCCACATCCACCGCTTATCGAGGCCTTTCTCGACGAACAATCCGTCCTTCTCGGCGCGCAGCACCTCCCCGCCTATGCCCGTTCCGTACGGATAGGAACGGAGAAGCGAAATGCCTATTTCGTTATAGAGGATGCGATGATCCACCGAGGGTTCGTTCGCTCCGAACCCCGCCCGGGGAACTACGGCCCATCCGAGCGTGAATGAAAGCGCGGCGAGGGAGATAAAAAACGGGAACAGGAACCGGATGAACCGCGTCCTCCGTTCTGGATGCATCACCTCTCTCACGCACACGATACACATGGAAAGCGCGGCCGCGATCCAGCCGGAGCGGGAAAAAGTGAGGGCGAGTCCCGCAAGCGTGAGAAAGAGACCGGCGATCGAAAATACGCGCAATCCGCGGCTTCCTTCCGGACGAGAGAGCAGATATCCGAAAGCGAATGTGCCGAATATGAGGAATGCCGCAAGGATGTTCGCGTGAGGAAGCGTGCCGTATGCGCGGAGATAACTCACTCCGTCTATCGAGACGCGCGCGACTCCCGCAGTGAAGGGGGTTATGACCGACTCCCCGAGAATTGCGAGTCCGATACTTCTTTGCAGTATGAATTGCGCGATGGCGACGATCCCCTGAACGGCTGCAGCCGAACCGATTGTGATGCTTATTGCGCGAAGGGAAAGCACGCCTTCCTTGATTGCGTTGCCCAGTGCGACCGCGAAGAGTGCCGCGAGAAGCAGTCTTACGAACATAACCACCGAAAGAACCGTATTACCTCCGAAGAGAAGCGAGATTGCCGCGCACGCAAGGAGACCGATGAGTGCGAGCGTCGCCGCGTCCTGCGTAAAGAACTTTTTCCGCCAATACCACAAAGAGAGCGCGATTGCGAAGAGCGCGAGAATGTCGGTCGCATACACGAAGAGCGACGAAAAGGTACGCGCATATTCGTACCACTCGGGAAGAAGTATCGTAATGTACTTCTTCATCCCGAACGGAATGAAAAAGAGCATGATAAGAAGTGAGCCGCGGACCGCCTGTTCCCTTACCCGTGTCATAGGAGGATGTTTGTTATTTCGAATATGAATGCCGCAAGGAACACCGCGAGAAGCGGATAGATACCGTGGCGAAGCGGATTACGAGGGAACATTTTCTTCCAAAGAAAGAGAATGAGGATTCCTTCGAGTGCGAGAAGCGTTCCTCCGACGAAACTTACCACCTCGAGAAAATGGCGGAGTCCCGCGAGATAGAAGAGCGGGGGAAGAAGGAGCACGATGGCTGCGCTCCACCGCGAAGAAACGCGCATATCCTCGCGCATCGTGTCGCGCGCATTCGCGCCAACCATGAAATAGGAGGTCCATATAGCCACGATACCCAGAAGTCCCAGCGAGCCCCTCACCCATTGCGGGAGCGTACCGAGAGAATCGAGTACTTCCGGAGATACGCCCGGATTCAGACGGAGTATGCCGAATACGAAGAAAAAATAGATTAGAGCGGGAATAATGGTGCCGAGTGCGATGACGCGTGTGAGAGAAAACGCCTCTCCGCGCGCGAGCGCGTTCCTCTTTTCTTCGACGACCTTCCCTATGGCAGGACGTCCGCTCAATGAAAAAAGTATAGGACCGAAGGGAAGGAGAAATGAAACAAATCCGGCCTCCCGCACGAACGGAATGGTCATCGGACTATCGGACCCGAACCATACGACGAGTGCGACCACGCCGAGAATCGCGCCTATTCCCAGCACATCCGCGAATCCCAGCGTGCGCAGACGCACGAAAAAGAACAGCGACCCGAACGCCCAAAATGCGAGGAGCGCGGGTATCCCGCCGAATCCGAACGCCGCTTCGATGAAAAACGGCGAAAGGATGAGATAGGCGGTAAGTACGAGGAAAAGCTCGGCAAGCATCGCATAACCCGCAAAACGTCCCCACGTGCGCCCGAAATATTTTTCAAGGAAAAAACTGAACTGGTGCGGCACGGGCTCGGTTTCCAGGATGCGCGCGTACGCCCCGTGCACTGCGGCATACAGCAGCGCGAACAACAAAAGATACAGCGCGCCCGCGCCGATACCCACCTTGCCGAACACATACGGAAGAGAAAAAATGCCCGCGCCTATTATGGTACTCGCGAGCAGGCTGACCGCCGACAGAGAGGACATCGCCATCGTCTACGCTTCGTACACCTCGTCCCCCTCACGCACCTTATCACTCACCTTAATACCTACCTCCTTTCCTTTCGGGGCGACTGCGATGGCCTTATGCTCGTACTGCATTGATTTGATAATCTGTTCGAAATCGGTCGTCGCACCCTTGAATTGGATGCGGGAACCCGCCCTCATCGGAACTTTGCATTTCACGATGGCCACCTCGATACCGCCGAAAAAATGGGTCACGATGCCGATGGCTTTTCGCTTCTTCTCTTTCGGTTTCTTCGCGGGTTTCTTTACGGCGGCTTTCTTCACGGGCTTCGTTGCCTTCTTCTTTTTCTTTGCCGCCGGTTTCTTCTTTATCGCCATATCCTCATTATAATGCTTTTCCTTTCACGCCGTTCTGCATGTCCTCCGCCTCTATGAGTTCGATGACCTTGTCGACAAGATCCTCGGGATCGCCCGAAAACACCACTTTCCCGAATCCGCGGTGCGATTTTTCGAGAAGTTCGCGGATATAATCGGCGGTCCCTCCCGTCCCCTCGAGCACGCCCATCGGCTTATGATCTTCGAATGCGATAGTGAACTCGTTCAGCGTCCCCACGCGGCCGCAAATCGTGATAACCGCGTCGGAAGAGCGCGTAAGCAGGAGGTTCCTCCCCGCGTAATCGAACCCCGTATAGATGATAAGGTCGTGATAATCGGTGGGAAGACGGTAGCTTTTGATGTGCGCGAGCTTCGAGGCGGCGGGAGAAAGCCCTATGACGATGCCCCCCGCAAGCTTCGCTCCTTTTGCGGACCAATACGGAATGCCGGTCGTCGCCCCTGTCACGAGGACGAGTCCGCGCCGCGCAACAGCCGCGCCGATGGCTTCCGCTTTCTCGAATGCGTCTTTCGAACAATGGCCGGTTTCCGCGGCACCCGACACACAGATCTTATAGCGCAGCGTGTGGATATAGGCTCCCTGGTCGACTACGGTTGATTCTTTCTTTTTAGGCATGTTGGTTCATTCATTATATCACTACCGTGCTTCCCGCCGCGGGAACTTCCGCATTCACTGCAAGTGTGTCCCTGATTTTCGCCGCGAGCGCTTCCTCGCTTTCCGGCTCTCCCTGCACCACGAACACTTTTTTCACCCTATCGCGCATATGCTCAACCCACGTAAGGAGTTGCGGCTGATCCGCGTGCGCTGAATAGCCCCCGATGGCTTTCACCCTGCACCGTACCGGAACGTCCTCCTTCATGATACGCACCGTTTTTTCTCCTTCGAATATCCTCCGTCCGAGGGATCCTTTTTCCTGATACCCTACGAAAAGGATGGAGCTCTTCGGATCGGAAAGATATCTCCGTTCATGATGGATGATGCGCCCTCCTTGCGACATGCCGGATCCGGCGATAATCACTTTCGGCCCCTGCACGTCGTTTATCTCCTTCGACTGTTCCACGGTGAGCGTCATGCGGAGACCGGGAAAGTTGAACAATGCGTCCCCTTTCTTCGAAAGGGCGATCGCTTCGGGACTGAAGTAAAGGGGGTTCCGCTCGTATTTCTGATAGGCCTCGGTGAGACGGATAGCGAGCGGACTATCGATAAAAATGGGTACGCGCGGAATGCGCCCCCGCTCCACAAGGTCGTTCAATTCGAACAGCATCTCCTGGGTGCGCTCGAGTGCGAACGCGGGAATCATGACGACTCCCCCGATTTTCACCGTCTCCTCGATTAAATCCTCGAGTGTTTCCTTGCGCCTTTCCACATCCTCATGAACGCGGTCTCCGTAGACCGATTCCACGAGCGCGTAATCCGCGTCGTTGATGTATTCGGTGGGGTGAATAAAAGGAGCGGGTACATTGCCGAGGTCTCCCGAAAACGCTATCCGCTTCCCCTCGACGGCCACAACAAGCGACGACGAGCCGAGCACATGACCCGCATCGTACGACTCCACTTCGAAGGGTCCTATCACCACTTTACGGTGATACGGCACACCCTCCCACATGCGGAGCGCGTTTGCGATGTCGTTCTCGTCGTAGAGTTCTTTTTTGTGCTGTTCCGCGGCTTCATTCCGCGCCATATGCTCCGCGTCGAGGAGAAGGGGTTCGGCAAAATCGTAGGAGGGTTCCGTGGAAAAAATGCGCCCCTTGAATCCCCGCTTCACGAGATGAGGTATACGGCCAATATGGTCAATGTGGGCATGCGTCACGAAAACCGCATCAATGGACGCGGGATCATAAGGAAAGGGCTTGTAATTGTTCGCTTCGAACAGCGCGGGACCTTGAAAAAGTCCGCAATCGATGAGTATCTTCGTGGTACCCGATTCAAGAAGGTAATTCGCTCCCGTGACCGATCCCGCGCCGCCGTAAAAGGTGAGTTTCATTGTTATTAGTATACTTCATTCTCCGAGCGCCGCCTCCACTTCCTCGCGTTCGTTCCATGGGACTTTCTTCCCTTCCTTTTCGTGGATCCATAACTCGCTCCCTTTCCCGGTGCACACGACCGCGTCCCCTTTCTTCGCGAGCAGAAGCGCTTTGCGTATCGCGGCGCGCCGATCCATTTCCCTGTGAAGATGCGTGACGGGGAACCCCGCGTGCAGAATGCCTTCTTTTATCCCGTCGACGATCTCTTCGGGCGGCTCATCGTACGGATCTTCGTTCGTCAGTACTATTTCCGTACAGAGCGCCCCCGCGATTCTCCCCATCTCCGCGCGCTTCCATTTGTCACGCCCCCCTCCCGCAGAACCGAGTACCGCGATAAGCGATCCTCCGGTCGGATTGTCCATATAATCGCGCTTGGCGGTCATATACACCTTTCGCAGAGAATCGGGCGTATGCGCGTAATCCACGATCACCGTGAACGGTTTCCGCTGCACGATTTCAAGCCTTCCCGGAACCCCTTTGAAGCCGCTTAGCGCTCCTCCGATCTCTTCCCATGAGGCGCCGTTCGCTTCCGCGAGTGCCGCGGCGGCGGCCGCGTTCTCGAGGTTGAATTCCGCGAAAAGCCACTCGCCGAGTTTCTTCTGTGTCCTTTCCGAACGCAGATCGAAGTGATTGCCGAGCCCCTCCCGCAAGAACGTCTCTCCGCTGAAACGGATGATAGTGTTCCCGTAATAATGTTTCGCCGCTTCTTCGAAATGCGTATGCGCGGGGTCCGCCTCGTTCACAAGAAACAGCTTTTTCTTCTTCGGAGACCGCGCCGCATAGGCGAAAAACGAGACCTTCGCGTCGCGGTACGCCTCGAACGATCCATGCGCCTCGATGTGTTCAGGCGCGAGATTCAGGAATGCGGCCGCGTCCCATTCGATGCACTCGTGGCGGTGTTGTACCACTCCCTGCGAAGTCACTTCGATGAACGCGTGCGTGCATCCCGCGCGGACCGCCTCACGGAGGAACTTCTGGATGGCCGCCCGCCCCGGCATGGAATTGCCGGTCAGATTCCTTTCTTTCGTGCCGCCGATCTTTCTCGTTACCGAGGAGAGGACGGCGGTTTTCGCCCCGGTCGCCTCAAAGAGCGCGCCCATGAGTTCCACGGTGGTGGATTTCCCCTTCGTACCGGTCACCCCCACCACATAGAGCTTCTTGCTCGGAAAGCGGTAGACGATGCTCCCGAAGAACGCCCACAGCCGATGATAGAAAGAGTACCGGTTCATGCCGTTATTGCGTGTGTCCGAGCTCCCGAAGGGCGTGCCGCAGGCGCTCCTCTATCGTTTCTTTTTCACGTATCGATTGAAGCGCTTCGCGGACGCGATAGCGCTGATAACCGAGTCCTACCAGCACTTCCTCTACCTCGTGGTTCATGTCCATCTCCCTCGTCGCCGCGTGCGAGGCGGGAAGTTTCACTTTGTTCTGCAGTTCGAGAATGATGCGTTCGGCGGTCTTTTTGCCGATGCCCGATGCGCGCGTCAGCACATCTGCGCGCTTCTCAAGAATCGCCGCAGTGAGGTTCGGCACGCTGTCTATCGAAAGCACGCCGAGCGCGGTTTTCGGCCCCACGCCGGCGACCGAATTCAGCATCTCGAAAAACGAGAGTTCTTCCTCTTTCATGAACGCATACAGTTCCATTTCGGTTTCGCGCACGAAAAGACGGCAGAACACGCGGGCGGCCCCGCCTTCTTCGGGAAGCGCTGAAAGGGTCCTTGCGTTCGCAAACGCCTTAAGGCCTATGCCACCGCATTCGATAACGAACGAGTCGCTGTATTTCCCGGTGATGGTTCCGTGTATCACATGCAGCATATAGAGACAGTATAGCGGTTTTTAAGCGATAGGTTTATTGACTTCGTGTGAAAAATACGCTTTAATGCGCGTATGCCGAAAACGAAAGGAGCAAAGAAGGCGCTTCGCCAGAATGTGCGGAGACGGGCCCAGAATCTTTTAAGGGAGAAGAAACTCAAAGAAACCATAAAGAAATTCAAGAAACTCGCCCTGGAAGGCAAGAAGGATGAGGCGAACGCGTATCTCAAAGAGGTGTATAAGACCATCGACAAGATGGCGAAAGTCGATTTCATAAAGAAAGGGAAGGCCAACAGGATGAAATCGCGTCTCTCAAAGAAAGCGAAATAACGGAAAACCGCCGAAAGGCGGTTTTTTCATGCGAGCGCGAATGCGGTAAGCGCTTCTTCGTAATCCGACATCCCGCTCTTTATCCGTACATCGAGTTCCGCAAGCGCCGCCGCATCGGCTCCTTTCGCCTGATAGGCGAGGGAGTTGAAAAAGTAGGCGCCCGCCTCTTTCTGCGCGAACACGCGCTCGAGAAGTCCGAGCCTCGCCCGTGCGCCGCGCGCGGCGATGAGTGCGCGCGCAAGGACATACACTTCGTCATGCGCGGCATGCAGGAAAAGGCTTCTTGCCTCGGCGAGCGTAAGCGGCGAAGAGGACGGCCGGCACGCAATGAGCTCAAGTCCGCGCATGCCCCGCCATATCGCCCCTTCCCCGGCTTCCGCGTAAGAGAGGAAGAAGCGCCACGCGTCGGGAGAGAAACGTATACCGCGGACCACCGCCTCTTTCGCGAGAAGCGCGGAAAGCGCCGTGCCCGCGAGTTCTTCGAACTGTTGGGATTTTACATCTTCTCCGATGAGGAATGAAAACAGTTTCTTCGGCTTCGTAACATCGTCGGAAATGAGGACGATAATGCGCGGCGCGGATACGAACCGTTTCAGCGTCTTCGCCCACTCCTTCTCGCCGCTCTCTTCTACGGATGAATGTCCGCGGATGACGAGTGTTTTTGATTCTTTGTCGGCGGTAAAGAGCGAGGGTTGTTCCAGAAAGTCGCGGGCGGACCGCCACGCATCGGGACGTTCTTCGAAATCGAATGCACGGACGTCGAGCCTTCCTTTTTCGCGAAGATCGGCCATGAATTCCCCCATCTTCCTGCCTCGCCGGTATGAGTCCTTTCCGTAGATATATACGATCATGCTTCTCTACAGTATAGATTTCGTTGAGCTCACCTGTAAAACGCGCTACACTTATCATGAAATGATGGATAAGAATGCGCTCCGAACACAGCTCGATACCGAACGCCGCCGTGCGGAAGAGGCGGACGCGAAGCGCCGTGCCGCGGCGCTCGGACTCCCCTACCTTGATTTGATTTCGGTGCGGGTACCGACGGAAATAAAGGCGATGCAGCTCGTGAAGGAAGAGGAGGCGCATGCCGCGAAGCTCGTCCCTCTCCAGCTTCTGCGCACCAAACTCATGGTTGCGGCGTTCAACCCCGCGCTTCCCGAAGCTGCCGCCATTATCACGCGCCTCAAAGAACACTATGAAGTGCAGGTGATGGTCGTTTCGCTCTCCGGACTCGAACACGGATGGCACTACTACCAGTATGTGCACGAGGACGTGAAAGAGATAAGCGGACGCGTCGACATCGACGAGCACCGCCTCGCGGAACTTCTGAAACGGATTAACACGCTCGCGGATGTCGAAAAGGAAATGAAGTCATTCTCCAATCCGCGCACTTCGCAGCTTCTTGAAATAATACTCGGCGGATCCATGGACCTGCGCGCATCGGACATCCACATGGAACCGACCGAAGGGAATGGCGTCCTCAGATACCGCATCGACGGCTTGCTCCATACCGCCTACACGGACATCACGCCTCCCGTCTACCGCTCGATTGTCATGCGCATCAAACTCCTCTCGAATCTCAAACTGAATGTCGTCACCGAACCGCAGGACGGAAGATTCACCATACGCCTCAGCGACCGTGATATCGAAATACGCACCTCCATCATTCCTTCGGAATTCGGCGAAACGATCGTCATGCGTCTTCTCGACCCGCGCGCCCTTAAAGTGAATCTCGAGGAACTCGGATGGCGGAAGGACGACCTTATGATCGTGAAACAGGAAATTGAGAAACCGAACGGCCTCATCTTGAATACCGGACCCACCGGCTCCGGAAAGACGACAACGCTCTATGCGTTCCTCAAGAACATCCTCTCCTCGGAAATAAAAATCATCACGGTGGAGGACCCCGTCGAATACCATATCGCGGGCGTATCCCAGACGCAGGTGAACGCGGATGCGAACTACACCTTTGCGAGCGGCCTCCGCTCGATCCTCCGGCAGGACCCCGATGTGATACTCATCGGTGAAATCCGAGACAAAGAAACCGCCGAAATCGCGCTGAATGCGGCGCTTACGGGGCATCTCGTGCTTTCCACGCTCCATACGAACGATGCGGTGGGCGCCATTCCGCGCCTTCTCGATCTTGGCGCAAAACCGAACATTCTGGGCCCCGCGCTCAGTCTTGTCATCGCACAACGCTTGGTCCGCATACTCTGCCCGCACTGCAAGGTGCCGGTTCCGGTCTCCCCCGCGCTCAAGGAAAAGATGGATTCATTCGTCGCCGCGCTTCCCGTGCGCGTCGATAAGTCCGCATATGCGCATTACGCGCCCCATGCTCCGAAGGGCTGCGAACAATGCGGTGGGCTCGGGTACCGAGGACGCACCTCCATATTCGAACTGTTCGTCATCGACGACACCATCGAGGAGTCTATTTACAAGAATCCGACAGGAATAGAACTTATCAACTTGGCAAAGAAACAGGGAATGGTTACAATGCAGGAAGATGGAGTTCTGAAAGTGCTCCTTGGCATCACCGGAATAGAGGAGGTAGAACGGACGACCGGACGGGTGGAGTGGATGCACGAAGGAAAATAAAAAATCCCGAACTCGGATCTGTGGGCAGCGCGCCAAAAGGCAATTATAAAACCTTTCTTAAATTGAGCTTAAGAAAGGAACGGATATTTCCGAGGAGTCATCCAGTCGGAACCAAATGATCCTGAAAAGGTCTAAGAAAGAATCCGCTTGCCCACAGGTCTGAAACCGGGATTTTCTGTTACTATACTATCACACCTTATTG
>Ga0172379_10006396_pt1 | contig 15802 bp, 20 predicted proteins | sample GrowelOW334metaG_FD_119756 | JGI IMG/M metagenome (GOLD analysis project Ga0172379, IMG submission 119756) | Groundwater microbial communities from an aquifer near a municipal landfill in Southern Ontario, Canada - Groundwater well OW334 metaG | ecosystem: Environmental > Aquatic > Deep... | reverse complement strand
CTTTCTATATATCCACCAACTCAGAAGATAACAGTTTATTGTCAGCCATGTTGGTGGGCTGATGATTGGGATGGTACGGAATATGCTATGGATTATGATCCAAGTCGACCATTTTTGGCGCAATGGAAAGAACTGTCAGAAAAAACTCCATATACAGCACTTGAAACGGCTTATTTAACTTTAAAAAATTGTGATTATAGTAATTCGCTCGGGTACTCAAAAAATTGCACATTAGCAATTTGGGCGGACAATTGTGAGAATGTTTATTTTTCTTCAATTTTAAACGGAGCCAAGGACACTGCTGATTCTTTGAGAATTTTTAATTCAGAATTATGTTATGAATCCATTGGTCAGCGTAAATGTTACCGCACTTTTTATTCAGCAGAATGCAATGATTGTAGTGAAGTATGGTTTTCACGCAATTGCTATGGTTGTATGAACTGTGTTGGCTGTGCAAATTTGAGGGGTGCTTCATATAGAATTTTTAATGTTCAATACACGAGAGAAGAATATTTGGATAAATTAAAAGAACTCAAATTAGATACTCGTTCTGGGATAAATACACTTAAAAAAGAAATAGAAATATTTTGGAAAAAATTTCCGTATCGTTCTTTTACTGGTGACATGTTTAATCTAAATGTTACTGGTGAATATATTTATAAATCTAAAAATTCCAAAGAAATGTACATCGCTAGCCATGCAAAAGATTGCAAGTGGTGTCAGTTTATAACATTTAAACCAGCAGAAAATTGTATGGATTATTCTGGTTGGGGCAATAATGCTGAACTTATTTATGAGTCTATCGTTGTCGGTGAAAATGTTAGTAATGTGAAATTTTCCAGTTACTGTTGGTCAGATGCATTGAATACAGAATATTCTCTGTGGTGTATTGTGTCAAAAAATAATTTTGGCTGTATAAATTTAAAACGTAAAAGTTATTGTATTTTAAATAAAGAATATAGTAAAGATGAATATGAAATTTTGAAAGAAAAAATAATCGTGGATATGAAAAAGAATCCGTATGTGGATGAAAAGGGCAGAGCTTGGCCTTACGGAGAATTTTTCCAACCTGGGTTTAGTAAGTTTGCTTATAATAGCTCTACTGCTTACAAATTTTTTCCAAAAACCAAAGAGGAAGCACTAGAGTGTGGCTATACTTGGAACAATGAAGAGGATAAACAAATCAAAGCAACTCTTTCTGGAGAAAACCTACCAGAGACAATAAAAGAAGTAGAAGAAGTAATTTTAAATGAGATAATTTCTTGCACTGCTTGTGATAGAAAATATAAAATTGCTAGGCTGGAATTAGATCTTTTGCGAAAAATGAATATACCATTACCAGCCATGTGTTTGAAATGTAGAGAAAAATCTCATTTTAACAAGTTGCAGATGCCTAGATTATATGATCGTAAATGTATGAAGTGCAGTGATTCTATTAGGACTTCCTATGCGCCAGATCGATCTGAGATTGTTTATTGCGTGAAGTGCTATCAGCAGGAATTTGCGTAGCTTGTAAAACAACGAAAATATAACATTTTGAAGGGGTTTCGAGGTTGTCGAGCCGAGAACTTCAGGATTTTTCAAGCTTCGAAAAATCCGTACCGAAAAAAAGTTGATATTTTCGCTGTTTTACTTTTACGTTGCTTTTGATTTTTTTTTATGTTAATGTTTCTCTACATATGGCAGGAAATAAAATCAATAAAATAAAGTTTAGTCCAGTTGATATTGAGGAACGAAAGAAGCTTAATTTTAAGGCTGGTGATACAGTTTCTGTTTCTTCAAAGATTATAGATGAAAAAGGCAAATCTCGTTTTCAGGTTTTTGAAGGTATAGTCTTGGCTCGCAAGCATGGCACTGAAGCAGGTGCTACTTTTACTGTTAGGAAAGTTGCATCTGGTGTTGGAGTTGAAAGAATTTTCCCTTTGCATTCTCCAATGATAGGAGAAATCAAAATAACCAAAAGATCTCGTGCTCGCAGATCAAAACTTTATTACATTCGTACTAAAGCAGTCAAAGATGTTCGCAAAAAAATGCGTTCCGTCGCTCATTCATCAGAGGAAGTAAAAGAAGTAGAAGAAAAAGTTGTAGAGTAGTATTTCTCTTTGTTTAATTTTTTGTTAATCTCTTGTTATACTTTGTTATGCTTGCAATATGCCCAGGTGGCGAAACTGGTAGACGTACTACCTTGAGGTGGTAGCGCCCGCAAGGGCATGGGAGTTCAAATCTCCCCCTGGGCACAAAAAAAGTAGCATTTTCATAGTTTTTTTGGTATAACTAGTGTGTTCTGTTCGTATACATGGTGCCTATAGTGTAATGGTTAGCACCAGAGCTTGTGGAGCTCTTAGTCAGGGTTCGAATCCCTGTAGGCACCCATTAATGAAAAAAATTCTTTCTATATTTATAGTCGCTTTTATCTTAAATGTAGTTTGGGAGAATCTGCATTCAATCTTTTATGCAAATTATATGGGTGGTGAAATTACAGAGTTTATTCTTTTGAGGGCATCTTTTTGGGATGCTATCATTATTGTCTTGATAACTTTGCCGTTTATTTTCTATCCTACATTTAAAAATAAAAGCTGGTTGATTATTTTGACTGGAATTATCGTTTCTATTTTTATAGAGTATTGGGGGCTTGGATCCCATAGATGGGCATATAATTCTCTGATGCCGATAATCCCGATATTAGGGTTAGGGCTTACCCCAGTAATCCAGCTTGGATTACTGGGGTATGTTTCTTTCAAGACTGCAGAAAATATTAAGTAGTGTGGTTTTTTTCCACCTCTCCATCAATATGGTCTAGCTTTTTTTCTAATCTAGAGAGTGTGTTTTGTAGACTTCTAAGCTGTATTTCTTCTGTTTGAATTTCCTTTTCTTCTCTTTTGATTTCCCCCTCCTCTTTTTTTACAAGTTTTTCTTCACCGATAAGACCAGAGATAATAAGACGATTCCCAATAAATTCATATACAAGCAATCCTGTTACAAGGAGAATTATAATTCCAGCAAGCAAGGAAGCGCTACTGGTCATTCCCATATCATCTGCTGTGTGCCATATTCCACGCCAAAGAAGTACTACACCGACAGCTCCAATAAATGCATATATTATAGGATAACGGCTCAAAAATGCTCTTATTCTGTTTTCTGTTTCTTCACAAAAATCTAAAAATCTTTTCATCATCCCAGTACTAAAATTTTAAATAATAATCTTTATCTTTATGTCCCGTAATCAAAAATTTAGTACGGGACAGGTGTTGTATTAATAATACACTAAGAGTAGAATAATTTCTATTATGGTATGGAATGATAAAAATTTAATAACAGTTTTACAAAACGGCGGTGTGGCAGTGATGCCGACTGATACTTTATATGGAATTGTCGGCAAAGCGCATAATTTGGCTACTGTTGAGTATATTTATGCTTTGCGCAAGAGAAGCCCCAGTAAGCCCTGTATCGTTTTGATTGGAGAGATTGGAGAATTAGAGAAATTTTCTATTTCTCTATCTGAACAACAGCAAAGCAAATTAAAAGAAAGCTTGTTTGGTTTGAGCGGAGTCGAGGGGTCTGAACCGCTTAGTATTATTTTAGATTGTCCCAGTGATTCATTTTCATATTTACACCGAGGTACGAACACTTTGGCACTCAGAGTACCTCTCAACGAAGAACTTAGAAATTTATTACTTCAAACAGGTCCACTGATTGCACCTTCAGCGAATATAGAGGGTATGCCTCCGGCACAAAATATTGATGAAGCAAAAAAATATTTTGGCAATGAAGTCAATCTGTATATAGATGGAGGGAATATTACAGGCAAAGCATCTAAGGTAATTAAATTAAATAACGACGGAATGGTAACTGTGGTTAGAGAATAAATCAAAAGAGTAAATTACAAAAACGACACAAGCAACGCTATGGCAAATATGCCCATAACTATAAAAGCAGTCCACAGTCCGAGTTTTGATATAGGACCACTTTTATGTTCATTCATCACATCACTTCTGCTGGAAATTCGTGCGATAAAATAAATTAGCGGTACTGCTACAATACCATTAAATACAGCTGTAAAAACAAGTGCTTTGATGGGATCAAAACCGATAAAATTAAAAACTAATCCTACTAAGGTGCCGATAATAATTACGAAATAAAAATTGCGTGATTGTTTAAATTTGCGAAACAGCCCTTCTTTCCAATTAAATGTTTCTGCTACTGCATAAGCAGAACTTCCGGCCAAGACCGGGATGCTTTGAAGACCGATACCGACAACACCAATGGCAAAAATAAGTTTGGCTAAAAATCCGGCGTTTGGAAAAGTGTGCACTAATGGCTCAAGGGCTTTAGCAGCGTCAGCGGCAGTATTTATGTTTGTTACTCCAGCACTATTGAGCACCACAGCTCCGACTATGATGATAAACCAAGCAGTTACATTAGAAAATAACATACCTACAGCATTATCAATACGCAGATCTTTTAAATATGATTTAGTTAATTTGGGAACACCGCCATGTTGCGGAATTTTATGTTTAGCAATTCCATCTTCGACGACATTACTCGTTTGCCAAAAGAATAAATAAGGTGAAATAGTTGTGCCAAAAATACCAACAATAATGTACAAAAAAGAACTATTTAATTGAATCTGAGGAATGAGGGTAGATTTCAACACATATAGCCAAGGTACATCAATTAAAAATGCTGTAATAAAGTAAGCAAACAGAGCCATCGCTAGCCATTTTAAAATACGAATGTATGTGCGATAGGGAACAAGTACTTCTAGTAATATAATTAAAAGAGCAAAACTTACTGTTAAGATCGAAAATGGAATGCCTGGAATGATAAGTTGAGTACTAGCCGCCATTGCCCCGATATCCGAGCCAATATTTAGAGTATTAGCGCATACTACAAGCAATACAATTGGGTATAATATTTTTTTTGGATAATTTTCACGGACCACAGCTGCCAATCCTTTGCCGGTGACAGCTCCTATGCGCATACAAGCTTCCTGTACAGCGGTCATGAGAGGAAAAGTAAAGAGCATAGTCCAAGGCATCATAAAGCCAAACTGCGCTCCTGCTTGGGAATAAGTAGCAATACCAGATGGATCATCATCAGCTGCTCCTGTCACAATCCCTGGACCAAGAATTCTTAAAAAATGCCCAAATTTTTTTGGAGTTTTTCTTTTTTTAATTTTTATTTTTAACGTAACATTTTGCTCTGTCTCGGCGTTTATCTCATCAGGAAATTTAATCATAGTTAAAGTATAGCGAATTTTTTTCTTTTGGCATACCCCACCTTATTATTGATTAAATATGTGTGGGGGTATAGCATAGATAGAATGGAAATTCTAAAGAATTACAATCTATCTAAATTAAACACCTTCGGTATTGATGTGAAGGCTAAATTTCTTGTTGAAGTAAAATCCGAAAAAGATTTAGAAGAACTTTTTAATATGGAAGAATTTTCCGCCAGAGGCGGATCCGCCTCTGGCGGAAAGAATATCCCAAAAATGTTTCTAGGCGGAGGAAGTAATATACTTTTTACAAAAGATTTTGACGGTATGGTCGTTTTAAATAAATTGAAAGGCATAGAAATTATAGAAGAAAATTCTGATGCCGTTTATGTTCGTGGGGCGGCAGGAGAGCTTTGGCACGATCTGGTAATGTTTGCAGTTAATCATGGATATTGGGGTATTGAAAATTTGTCGTTTATTCCAGGGACGGTCGGGGCTGCGCCTGTGCAAAACATAGGAGCATATGGATCAGAGCTCAAAGATACACTTTTCAGTGTTGAGATTTTTGAAATTGAAACAGGTAAGAAAAAGATATTATCTAAAGAAGAATGTGAACTAAGATACAGAGACAGTGTTTTTAAAAGTAAATTTAAAAATAAATATTTTATTTCAGCTATTACTTTAAAATTAAACAAAAAACCTGCCCATCATGCAACATATCCCGACACAGATGGGAAAAAAAAGATTTATCCTGCCTTAAAAGAGTATTTGGAGAGAAATAATATTAGAGTTAAAAATCCTAAAGATATTAGCGACGTTGTAATATCTATACGTCAAAGTAAATTACCAGACCCGAAGATTTTAGGTAACACAGGAAGTTTTTTTAAAAATGTTTTTCTTACCCACCGAAGTCCTGGCGAAGGCGGGGTAAAAAGTAAATCAGAAGAACTATTAGAAAAATATCCCAACATGCCTTTCTTTAAAGAAGATGAAATCATAAAAATTCCTGCTGGATGGTTGATTGAACAATGTGGTCCCGCTGATGGGATAAGCTGGAAAGGGTATAGGGTTGGCAATGTGGGTATTCACGAAAAGCAAGCTTTAGTTTTAGTTAATTATGGTGGGGCATCAGGCCTTGAGATCGTTGAATTGGCACATAAAATAATAGCTTCTGTAAAAGAAAAATTTGGCTTGGAATTAATACCGGAAGTCAATATTGTGTAAAAAATTATAAGGTCTATAATACAAATATTAGAAGTTAATTTTTTAGATTTATGAGTACAGAAAAAAAAGATATGAATATAATTTTAGCAGTTGTGATTTGTGTAGTTTTAGTAGGGGTTTTGATTTTTATCAGTATAAAAAATAAAGCAGATATGCCTTCAAATAATAATGAGAATAATATTGTAAATGACATTTCTAATACCGCAAATCCAGCTGTGAATGTGGTATCAACAAACGATGCGATCGTAGCGCCTACCGCAGAAGTGGCAAAAATAGGGAATGTAGTTTCTATGAATTATACTGGTCGTTTAGTAAACGGTACAGTTTTTGATTCTAATGTTGATCCAAAATTCAATCATGTGCAGCCATTTGATTTTACTTTGGGTGCAGGACAAGTGATTTCTGGATGGGATAAAGGAATCGTTGGAATGAAAGTAGGGGAGAAGAAAACTCTTACGATAGCACCAGAAGATGCTTATGGTGCTACTGGAGTTGGAGGAGTAATACCTCCGAATTCTACTCTTATTTTTGATGTTGAATTATTAGCAATTAAATCCTAGTAGTAGAGCAAAGCTCACTACGGGACAAGAAAAAGCATATGGAAATATCATCAGAGAAAAAAGTCAATTTATATCATGGGTTGAGGATTACACTTATCGTTTTCTTGGCTGTTGTGGCAGCTAACGCTTTGTTTAATGGTAGAGATGAGAATAAAACACCTAACACTATATCTTTTTCCGGTCATGGGGAAGTTACAGCTGTGCCTGATATCGCAAATATATATTTTACCATTAGCCAAGATGCTAAAACTGTCAAAGATGCTCAAGCTAGTGTGGTAGTAATAGAGGAAAAAGCCTTAGACCTTTTAAAAGCTAAAGGCGTGGAAGACAAAGATATTCAGACTGCCAATGCATCTTTTTATCCAAAGTATGAATATCGAAATACTGTTTGCCCACCAACCCCTATGGGTGCTGGTTCGGCTGGAATTGCTATTTCACCTTCTTCTCCTTATTATTGCCCTCCTGGAAAACAAGTCCTCACTGGTTACACAGCAAGTGAAAGTATTACGGTAAAAATTCGCAACATAGACTCCGTCGGAGATATCATGCAAGGTTTGGGGACAACAGGTGTTTCTGATTTGAATGGTCCCAACTTTGCGATAGACAAAGAAGACACGTTAAAAGCAGAGGCTAGAAAGAAAGCTATTGATGACGCAAAAGCAAAAGCTGAAGTTCTAGCAAAAGATTTGGGAGTACGTTTAGGAAAAATTACTTCTTTTAGTGAATCTGGAAATTTCCCAATCATGTATTCTACAAATTCTATGATGAAGGATAGTGCAAGTATGGAACCAACTCCAGCAGTAATCCCAAAGGGTGAAAACACTATCAGTTCAGATGTGACTATCACTTATGAGATTAGGTAGTTGCAATAAAAAATCAAGAGAAAATTTTTATTGACTATTTTAGCCAAAAAGAGTACTATTAAAAAAGCCCTTGAAAGGGGGCTTTTTTAAAATAACCGACAAAAATATATGTCAAAAATTACTGAATATTTAGAGGAGACAAAAACAGAATTAAAGCACGTAATTTGGCCATCTAGAAACCAAACTTTATATTATACCCTTATAGTTATTCTTTTATCTGTGGTAATTTCATATTACTTGGGTATTTTTGATTTTATATTTTCACAAGGTTTACAAAAAATAATTATTCCTTAAAGATTATGTCCAAACAAGAAACATTAGGAGTCAGGAATTGGTATGCAATACACACTTATGCTGGATATGAGAATGTTGTTCTTCGTAATTTGAAGCAGCGTATAGACTCTCTTGGTATGAATGATAAAATCTTTAATGTTATTGTGCCAGTTGAAAAGAAAATAAAGATTAAAGCTGGTAAGCGTGTGGAAGTGGAAGACAAAATTTATCCAGGATATGTATTGGTGGATATGATTGTGACTGATGATTCTTGGTATGTAGTACGCAACACTCCGCGAGTTACCGGATTTGTCGGCGCAGGAGTGAACCCTGTTCCTTTGAAAAAGGAAGAAGTTGACTATTTATTTAAAAAGATGGATGTGGGTACTGCTAAACATAACATTGATATGGTGGTGGGTGAGACAGTTCGCATTACTGATGGTCCATTCAAAGACCTAGAGGGCAAGGTAAACACTGTTGATCAAGATCGTGGAAAGGTCAAAGTACTTGTCTCAATGTTCGGTCGTGAGACTCCAGTAGAACTAGACTTCTTGCAAGTTAAGAAAATATAAGCTAATCTATCCAATATAACAAAAGATAACAAAAGACAAATGGCAAAAAAAATAACCAAAAAAATAAAATTACAAATTCAGGCTGCAAAAGCCACTCCTGCGCCTCCTTTGGGACCTGCGCTCGGTCAGGCTGGTATCAACATAGGAGACTTTGTTACCAAGTTCAACGCGGCTACAGCTAAGATGGCTGGAGATAAGGTGTCTGTAAAGATCAATGTCTACGAAGATCGCAGTTATGATTTCATTGTGAAAACTCCTCCAGTTACCGGGCTTATCTTAAAAGCAGCTGGAGTAGAGAAGGGATCAGGCAAAAATGCTAATACTAAAGTTGGAAAGATAACTAAAAAACAAGCGCAAGAAATTGCTGAAAAGAAAATGGTAGACTTAAATGCAAAGGATATGGAAGGCGCGATTCGCATTGTCGCCGGCTCCGCTCGAAGTATGGGGATTGAGGTGAAAGACTAGAAAAAATTCTCAAATATAAACTTTTTACGGTACGGATTTTTTGAAGCTTAAAAAATCCTGAAGTTCTCGCGCCGTCGCGCTCGAAACCCCTGCAAAAGTTGTATTTGAGAATTTTTTATTTTAAGAGTATATTAAAGAAATGAAAAAGGTTGTTGTTGGTTCAGAAAATCCAGTAAAAATAGACGTAGCAAGGCAGGCATTTGAGAAAGTTTTTCCAAATGAGAAATTTGAATTTTTGGGTTACAAAGCTACTTCAAAAGTTTCTGATCAGCCAAAAAGTGATGAAGAGACATTGCGTGGCGCTTTCAATCGTGTTGAAGACTGCAAGAGAAAATTTCCAGATGCAGATTTTTGGGTTTCACAAGAGGGTGGTGTTGTGGATGATGTTATTCACATGTTTGAATCAAGTCACATTGTTATCGTTTCAAAAGATGGGACTATCGGACGTGCAAAAGCAGCTACTTTTGAAATACCAAAATCTATTGCTGAAGATATAAGGAAAGGCATGGAGCTTGGGCCAGCCGCCGATAAATTATTTAAGGTTTCAAATTCAAAACAGCAAGCAAGTATCATAGGACTTTTGACGGACAATTTGGTTGATCGCACTAGTACATATTTACAAAGCGCTATTTTTGCTCTTTTGAGACATAAACATCCAGATTTATATAAATAAATTAGAACCTCTTATAAGTAACAAAGTCATAGTTATAAGGATTTTGTCCGTCTTTTTTGTGTTCTTCTCTGGATGTCTCTAAAAATATAATTGGAATAATTTCTGGGAAAAATGCATCGGCATCTTTATCTTCAGCGTCTATGTGGGTGATATATAATTTATCTGCTACAGGCATAGTTTGTTTATATAATTCTGCGCCACCAATAATAAAAATTTCCTCATTCTGATCTGGAAATAAATCTAGCGCCTCATTTAAGGAATAGACAAGTTCTACTCCTCCCTCCTCGGCGGGTAAACTTTTTTTATAGTTTACATTGCGAGTAATTATTATATTTCTTCTGTTGGGTAGGGGGTGTCCTATGGATTCAAAAGTTTTTCTTCCCATTATCACAGGATGAAGTGTTGTGATTTCTTTAAAATGTTTCATGTCGGCAGGCAAGTGCCAGAGTAAAGTATTGTCTTTACCTAGTTCGTTATTTTTACCAATAGCTGCGATGAGAGAGATCATATTATTTCTTTTGAGCATTACGTACTAAGATATCATATCCATCGTACACATAGTCATCTTTATTAATTCCCCAAGATTCTAGTATTGAATACAATTCTTTTTGTATAGATTCAGCCTGATGTGCTGGTGCAAATTTTTCTAATTCTATATAAGAGCCAAGGTCGGTGACATCATCAATACATATCTCTATATCTTTTATTTTTGCTGTAATTCTAGTTTTTTCTATAGTCACATATTCATAGTAGCCTAAGGAAGAAATTATTAACTTGAGGGATGGTATATCATTTTCTTTTATTTCTATTTCATGTTCTATGCAATCTGTTTGATTGGTTTGGGGTTGCTTGAGAGTAAAAATAATTTCCCTTTTTCCATTTGATTCTTGTTCACGAATTCGAAGAAAATTTCTACCCAACTTATGAGTATTTAAATTTTTTATGTCGTTGGGCCAGAAAGCTATATCTTTTTGATATTTTGTGTCACAAAATTTTACTCCAATCTTTTTCAGATGTTCAATAATTTTTTCTTTATCTTTCAGTATTGCTTTTACTTCAATTTCATTCATGTATTTATTTTATATGGCTATTTCTAGTGGAATTCGATCATAACTTTCATAATTAACAATTTTTGTGTCTTCAGCTTTCCATTCAAAAATTGATTTCCAGTTGTTTGTTTCTATTTTAGGTAATTTGTACTTTTCTGTATTCCTTGAAAGTTGTTCTCTTGCTCCCTCGACATGATTTTCAAAAAGATGAACATCCGCTAGAAATCCAACAAGCTTTCCTTCCTCCAATCCAGCTTCCTTTGCTAATAAGTGAAGGAGCAAGGCATAACTAGCAATGTTAAAAGGTAAACCGAGCATTGTATCTACCGAGCGTTGGTTCCACATTAGATTTAATTTTCCATTAATAGTGGTTATTTGAAAGGAATAATGACATGGGGGAAGTCCCATTTCTTCCAACTGAAGGGGATTCCATGCATTTACGATCATTCGGCGGTCCCGTGGATTTGTTTTTAAAATATCGACTAGTCTTTTTAATTGATCAAAACCCTTACCAGAATAATCTGTGTCATAACTTTCATATTTTGCATTAAAATGTCTCCATTGAAAACCATAAATTGGTCCTAGGTCCCTTTCTTCTAGCATTCTTTTTTTAGAAACCTCATCATGTCCATAAGGTGCTTTTTTAGGACTTGCCCATTCATCCCAGATATGATTATTTCTATCTAACAGCCATTTTTTGTCCGTAATCCCTTTTATAAAAAATTCTAATTCAGTGGAAATAAGTCTAAAAGGCATCTTTTTTGTTGTCAGTAGGGGAAATCCTTTTGACATGTCGTGTTCAAAAAAAGTTCCTGCCATTGTGTATGCGGGAGTTCCTTGACGAGTACTGACTTTTTCTCCATTTTTCAAAACATTTTCTACTATGTCTAAGTAAGTTTTCATAAATAATATTATATATTATAATAGGGCAATATGAAAACTTTAAATAATAAACAAACAAAACGTCCACCTTCACCAGAAGGGGCAAATGTTTTTTATGTGGATACAGAGAATCATTTTATGGCTCAAGCAAAAGAAATGGCAAAATTGTCAAACGAGAAGCAGCAACCCGTAGGCGCAGTTATTGTATTAGATGGTAAAATAATAATAAGTGCCTATAATACTAACCCATTAAAAAATTCTTTTTTTATTAATTTACATAAAAAGTATTGCATAAGGCATATATTAAAAATACCCACCGGAAAACACTATTGGATCTGTCCAGGTTGTGCAAAAAAGAAAGATCATGCCGAATTTAAGGTGTCTAAACAATTTTTAGAAAAAGGCATTACTAATAAACCAGTTGATTTATATATGTGGGGGCATTGGGCATGTTGTGATGAGTGCTGCGTAAGTATGGAAAAAATTCCGATTGATAATATTTATTTTTTAAATAATAGTGATATTTTTTTTAATCCAAAAATTCCTGGCAACATAATTGGGCGTCAGTTTGACAATGAATAGCCAGTGTGATATGATTTATATATCATTCTCGACTATTATTTAATGAGACTGACGATTGTGGAAATCATCTATGACTTTTGTGTCTCGTGATTGATGTCCATGACACAAAGAAATATATGATTAACAAACGCAGTTTCGTGCGTGGAGCTTCGGCTTCCACACATACAGCTTCTCGCTTCGGCGCGAAGTTTCCTAGATCAAGTTCTAGTAGACCAGCCCATTCTTCTTTTGGAAGTAGGGTTGTTCGGAGTTCTGGAGGAAGACCAACATTTAAAAAGAGGAGTTCTGGAGGCAGAAGTAGGGGCGACAGAATAGATTTTTCTCGTTTTATAAAAAAAGGAATCCATGTGGAAGAAAAGCCGTATGTAGCCAAGCACACTTTTGCAGATTTTCCTTTTAATCCACAACTTCATAAAAATATAGAAAGAGCTGGATATATAAATCCCAGACCTATTCAAGATCAAGCCATGACAGCAGTGATGGAAGGAAAAGATGTTTTTGGTATGGCGAATACTGGTACAGGCAAGACCGCAGCCTTTTTGCTTCCATTGATTGAAAAAATTGCAAAAACTAAAGGATTATCAAAAAGGGAAACTGTGCTTATCATGGCACCGACTCGCGAACTTGCGCTTCAAATAGAATCCGATTTTAAGAATCTTGCTTTTGGTTTTGGTATGTTTTCAGTAGCTTGCGTAGGGGGTTTGCCTATAATGAAACAAATCAGAGAAATAAAGATGGGGGTTTCTTTTGTGATTGGCACTCCAGGGCGCTTGCGGGATTTGATTGAGAAAAAGGTTTTAGATCTTTCCACATGTCATTCAGTAGTCTTAGATGAAGCGGACAGAATGCTTGACATGGGATTTCGTGACGACATGGTCTATATTATTGGAAAAACTGCATCAGAGCGACAGACTCTTTTCTTTTCAGCCACTCTTTCTCCAGAAATTAAGAAATTAACAGAACAATATTTGAAAAATCCTGTATTCATTTCTGTAATTTCTGGTGAGACAGCAAAAAATATTGATCAAGATGTAATTCGCGTAAAAACTAAAGAAGAGAAATTGGAAAAGCTTCACGAGGTTTTAAAAATGGATGGGTCAGATAAAGTTCTGATTTTTCGCGAAATGAAACACAGTGTGGACACTCTCGCTAAAGATCTTTCCCATATGGGTTTCAAAGTTGGGGGGATACATGGCGACAAGAGAAGTCGAGAACGTATTCGTATTTTGGATTCATTTAAAAAAGACAAAATAAATATTTTAATTGCTACAGATGTAGCTGCTAGAGGTCTAGATATTCCAGATGTTACTCATGTTATAAACTATGACGTGCCTCAGACATATGATACATATGTGCATCGTATCGGCCGAACAGGTCGTGCCGGCAAAAAAGGAACAGCGCTGACCTTCGTGCCAGCGTAAGAAAATAAAAAAAAATCAAGAAAAAGTTTTTAAGGGGTTTTGCGAGCGACGGCGAGCAAATTTCAGGATTTTTCAAGCTTCGAAAAATCCGTACCGACAAAAACTTTGTTCTTGATTTTTTTATTTAGCCTGTATTAGCCCAGCCTTGAGAAGGGTAGCATAAGTACCGCGCTTTTTCATGGTGCGCATACCTCGGGTACTTACCTCGATCTTGACGGTTTTGTTTATCTCAGGTACAAAAAGTTTCTTGGTTTGAAGATTAGGATATTTGCGTTTCTTGCCAGTTGGGTTGAATTTAGTAGCACGAGTTCTATTTGAGTATCCGCCCCCGAAGATAGAACCTTTTTTAGTTATTGCACATGTTTTTTTCATAACTTTTTTATGTTATCATTAGAAGCATCATTATGCAAGGTATTGACGCAATCTTTTATATAGCCATACTCGTCATGTCTATTGTAATTCACGAAGTCTCTCATGGTTTCATGGCGGAATATTTTGGAGATGATACAGCGCGAAATGCTGGTCGTCTGACCTTAAACCCTATTAATCACTTGGATTTATTTGGTTCGATACTCTTACCAGCAGTTTTGATTTTATCTCATGCTGGTTTTCTTTTTGGTTGGGCAAAACCAGTGCCTTACAATCCAAATAATTTGAGCGATAGAAAATGGGGGACGTTATGGGTTGCCGCATCTGGCGTTCTTGCTAATTTTTTTATTGCAATTGTTTTTGGGGTTATCATTCGCATTTCCTCCCAATTTAATCTACCTATCAGTTTTTATTTTATAACTTCAGCAATCGTGATTATGAACTTAGCTTTGGGTATTTTTAATTTGGTTCCGATTCCACCGCTTGATGGTTCTAAGATATTCTTCTCTTTTTTACCTGAGAGAGCTTTTTCTTTTATTCAAACTTACGAGCAATACTCATTGATTTTTCTGCTTGTTTTCATAGTTTTCTTTTCTGACTATTTATATCCAATACTTACTTTTTTGTTTCACTTGATCACAGGACTCGCTTTGTAATGATTTTGAAATACAACTTTTTCCGGTACGGATTTTTTGAAGCTTAAAAAATCCTGAAGTTCTCGTGCCGTCGCGCTCGAAACCCCTTCAAAAGTTGTATTTCAAAATCATCTTAATATTTGCAATTTTATTAGGTTTATAGTATTCTATTCGAATAGTCCTGTAGGGCTATTTTATTTAGCAATGCCAACAATCAATCAATTAATCAAGAAAAATAGAACTAAAGTTCACTCTAAACACAAAACAGTGGCTTTGGCGAAGGGTTTTAATGTTCTAAAGAATAGACCAGTATTTTTTTCTTCACCTTTCAAGAGGGGAGTATGTACCAAAGTTTCTACTACTACTCCAAAAAAGCCAAACTCAGCTTTGCGAAAGATTGCGAGAGTTAGATTAACAAATGGAATGGAGGTAACTGCTTATATTCCAGGTGAAGGACACAACTTGCAAGAACACTCAGTTGTCATGCTTCGTGGAGGACGTGTGAAAGACTTGATCGGAGTAAGATATCACATTGTTCGTGGAGTTTTAGATACCCAAGGAGTAGAAAAGAGAAGACAGTCACGATCACTTTATGGAAACAAGAGACCTAAAGAAGCAAAAAAATAAAATTTATATAATAAAAATATGCGACGTAAAGTAAAAAATAGAAATATAGTAAAACCTGATTTCGTTTATAACTCTCAAAAACTAGAGAAGTTTATTAACTATGTTATGTGGTCTGGAAAGAAAGAAACTTCCAGAAAAATAATGTACAAAGCTTTTGATATAATCAAAGAAAAAACAGGTAATCCAAATCCATTGGAAGTTTTTGATTTAGCCTTGAGAAATGCAGGTCCTATGACAGAAGTACGATCCAAGCGTATCGGAGGTGCAAACTATCAAGTACCTGTCGAAGTTCGCGCAGAACGCAGGCTTGCTTTGGCTATGCGCTGGATTCGTGATGCTGCTCGAAATAAAAAAGGTTCACCAATGCACATAAAACTCGCTGATGAATT
>Ga0172379_10006395_pt1 | contig 15803 bp, 14 predicted proteins | sample GrowelOW334metaG_FD_119756 | JGI IMG/M metagenome (GOLD analysis project Ga0172379, IMG submission 119756) | Groundwater microbial communities from an aquifer near a municipal landfill in Southern Ontario, Canada - Groundwater well OW334 metaG | ecosystem: Environmental > Aquatic > Deep... | reverse complement strand
CAAAGAAAGATAAATATATGTTGAAGTTCCTAGAGTTAGATTACCAGAATTTCAAGACATCATAAAGGCAATGCCTTTATTCAAAGTTTGTAAATCAGCCATTCTTCTACTATCTCTATTCTTCCTAAACATCTCTGCTGGGTTTAATGCAAAAATTACAATAGCACTAAGAATTGCCAAGATGGCTATTACTATCATAAGTTCTACTAGAGTGAATGATTTTTTAGAATTTAAATTCATGAAAAGATATTTTAGATTTATGAATGTATTATACGCCAGAATTTAGAAAAAATCAAGAGTAATTCTTCTTTCTTCATTCTTTGTATTTGTAATTGATATATTTATTGGATTATATTTCTTCAACATTTTTAAATTCTCTCCCCATTCAATAAATACAATATTGATATTATCGTTTAGTATATCATAAATATTCAAAGTTTCCAATGCTTCTCATATATTTTTTTCTTTTAATTTCCCTTCTAGTAATCTATACAAATCAAAATGATACATTTTTTTGAATTTTGAATTTGTAATATCATAAACCTTCATTAAAACAAAAGTAGGGCTTAGAATATTATTCTTAATAGACAGTACCTTCTTTAATCCTTTTACAAATTCGGTCTTCCCGCTTCCCAAATCACCCCGCATTACAATCACCAAAGCATTTTTAGAATCATGCTTTTTACTAATTTCTTTAATAAAACTCTCAGCTATCTTATGAGTTTCTTTTACTGATTTAGAAACATATTTTTTGCAAATTATGCTCATATTATATAGTTTTAAGATAAAATATGAATTCCATATCTCAAGTTTTCGCTAAAAACTGCAATAAGGATATCCATATCTCAAGTTTAGCCCGAAACTTGAGATATGGATATTTATATCTCAAGTTTGGTAAATATATTATAATCTTTCTAATACATCAATTCCTAACAATCCTAGCCCAAACTTCAACACATTAGATGTAGCTATAGTTAAATCAACTTTTAATCCTTTATTAATTTCCGCATCCAAAATTCTGTTTTTCTCATAAAAACTACTAAATTCTCTAGCTAATTCATAAACATAGTTAGCTACAAAATGTGGCGCAAAATTATCTCCTGCCTTTTCAATCACATCTTTGAAATGAATTAATTTTCTTAATAAAACTAATTCTTCTTCAGTAATATTAGTAATATCTATATTCTTATCAACTTTTCCAGCTTTTTCAATTATTGATTTACATCTTGCATAAGTATATTGAATATATGGGCTACCATTTCCTTTCAAATCCAATATCTCTTCAAAACTAAAATGTAAATCTTGTTCTTTTTCTAAACGCAGTATTGCATACTTAATAGCTCCAATTCCAATAATCTCTGCCATATCATCTTGCTCAATATCTGAAAAAGTAGCTAAAGATTTGTATTCATTATCTTTCTTGCTTAGAACTGTATTTTTCAATTCTTTAATTAATTCATTTATTGTAATAACCGTTCCCGTACGAGAACTCATCTTCCCACCATCCTTCTGGCAAACAGCTCCATAACTTAAATGCTTGAATTTCGAAATACTTCCAATTCCCATCTGATCACAAACTGCATATACTTGTTGCATATGTAGCTTCTGTTCTGGACCAACTACTCATAAATACAAATCTGCTGGAAACTTCTCAACTTTCATTTTAGTTAAGTATAGATCTTGCGTAAAATACATTGCGGTTCCATCTGATCTTTGAACTATATCATCAGTTAATCCATATTCTTTTAATTGTGTTAGCAATGCCCCATCTTCTAACTTCAAAAACACTCCCTTCTCTAACCCAACCTGAGCTAAATCTTTTGCTTTTTGAAAAAACTCACTTTCATATCAAAAATGATCAGCATAGCTATCAATTCTTTTAAAAGTATTGTAAAAACTAGAATAAAACAAATCATTTAAATATTTTCAAACAGCTAATACTTTTTCATTTTTGTTTTCTCATTCATTTAATAATCAAATCATTTCATTTTTGTATTGTTCATTCTTCTCACATTCAACTCCAATGATATAGTACTTACCTACAAAATCATCAGAATTCTCTCCTTCACTAGGCTTTGGCCATTCTGATTGATTCCAACTATTCAAAACTTCAGCAATTGGAGTATCTAATCTTTCGTTCTTTAAATATCCAAACATTGCTTTGCAAATATGTATGCCTCTATCATTGAACAAGCAATCTACCGTCACCTGGTGATTCAATGCCTTTAAAACCCGTATAACCGCCATAGCAAACACGCTATTCCTCAAGTGTCCTATATGTAACGACTTGTTTGTATTAGGGCTTGTATGTTCAATTAAAAAACTTTTAACTTCTTTTTTAAAAATCATCGAGCTATCAAATTCAACAAACTTTTCTAAATTTTTAATTAAAAATTCTTTTTTAACAAAAAAATTAATAAATCCTGGTTCTTTGTATTCTAGTTTTAAAATATTTGATTGCACATACACATCATTATTCAGCCTTTCAATTAATTGCCCTTTAATATCAATTTCTTTTTTCAAAACCATAACAATATTAGAAGTAAAATCACCAAAAGCATCATTTTGAGTTTTTTCAATTTTAATATCTTCAATTTTTAATTCTTTTTCAATATTGTTTTCTTTTAAAATCTTTACAACCAATTCAAAAACAATATTTTTTAATTGATCAATCATATTTTGTATTTAATTTAATTATTGTACCCTGTCGTAACAATAACTTTGTTTACTTTAATATCAGGGCTCTCGTCTTTTAAAAACTCAATTAATTTGTCTTTTTGTTCATTCAATTCATTAGCCAAAACTGACTTTGAACAAACAACTAGTAATTCATTGTTTTTAAAACTCTTAGGAAAGCAAAGAAAAAAATCATTTTGTTTTAAGAAATCTTCAGTCAAACTTAAAACAATTTGCTCATTAATTCCACTATCAATTTTCAATTCTTTCAGCCTTCTCTTCAGTACTTCTCCTATTCCCTGAAACATATTTGTCTTTTAATTTTTAAATTCTAATTGGCATTAAAACATAGATAAAGTTATCATCTCCAGTTGATTTTATCAACGCTGGGCTATCTTCATTAATTCCAAAGAAAACTTCGTCGCTATTAATACAATCCAATCCATCCAAGATATAGCTATAATTAAAACAGATCTTAGCATCATAGCCATCAATCACACATTTTAACCGATATACTCCTTCACCTTTATTTACGTCTGCTCCCTTCAGAATCATCTCTTGTTTTTTAGAATCAAATTGAATATTCAAATCTTTAATTTGACTACTTAGTAAGCTAATTAACTTAATTGATTCTGCTAAAGCTTCTTTATTCACCTGAACTTTAGTTTGAAAAGTCTTTGGAATAATATTTTTGTAATTAGGAAACTCTCCTTCAATCAATCTAGAGATTAAATTCACATTTCCAAAATCAAAAAATACTTGATTATTTGAAAAATATATTTTAATTTTGTTATTTATATCATCAAAATTCTGCAAAATCAAGATAACCTCTTGAATAGTTTTGATTGGAACTATCATTTTCACATCCTTCTTCCCGCTAAACTTATACGCACTTTTACTTAATTGTTTTTCAGATAATCTAAAACTATCAGTACTCACAAAAAACATCTCATCATTATCAACATTAAAATACACACTATTTAGTTCTGGCTTATTAAACCCAGCGTTAGCACTTTTAATTACTTGATTTAAAGTTGATAATAATTCATTAGCTTCAATCTCCAAACTATCTTCACTTTCAATTCTAGGAATGATTGGAAAATCAGTACTATCAAACCCTTGGACATTCAAATCAAAATCTTTAGTTTGAATATATAATTTATCTTTCTTAGTCTCTAATGTAATCTTTTCTTCTTTTACATTATTAATTAATCCTAATAGTAATTTGGCAGGAATAATAATACTCCCCTCCTCCTTAACTTCTCCAGCTACATAATAGTTCAACCCAATCTCTAAATCAGTTGTTACCAATTGCAATTGGTTCTTAACTGTCTTAATTAAAATGTTATTTAAGATTGGTAAACTTAAATTCCTATTAGTAATTTTTTCACAAACATTAATTGCTTTTTTTAAGTTTGTAGTTAAACATGTAAATTTCATATAATATTTTTAATAATTTTTATTAATTGTATTTTTAATTTTTAAAATATAAATATAAATTCTTATTACTATTAGCTCGGTGGAAAAGTGGATAATCAACTTAATCTAGTTCGGTATTGTCTTTTTTCAAATTTCATCATTGTACAACTCCATTCTAACCAGTACACAACTTTATCTAACTTTTTAGTAGAAATTCTTTATCAATTTCTGGCAATTATTATCCAATAGTTTTCAACATTTTTAACCTAAGGTTATCAACAATTTTTTCCACTAGTTAAACACATCATAGTTCAATTTCTCAATAATTGATTCTAACTCTTGATTCAGTACGCTATCCTTTAATTTCTCTTCTTCTATCTTCTTGCAGGAATGCATTACGGTAGTATGGTCTTTGTGATTAAACACCTCTCCAATAGCTGGATAAGATAATTTTACTACTTCTCGTAAAATATACATTGTAATTTGTCTAGCTTTTACCAAGTCTTTTCTTCGTGATTCCCCCTTGATCTTATCAATCGAAATATCGTAGAAAGCCGATACTAATTTTAAAACATCATTTGGTGTTACCATTTTTTTAGGCTTCTTAATAAAATCTTCTAACAATTTCTTTGACAATTCAATGCTTGGCGTAATCTTTTTAACTTCAAAATTGATTAATAAAGTATTTAAAGCTCCTTCTAATTCTCTAACATTATTAGTAATATTTTGAGCAATATAATCAACAATTTCGTCGGGTAGATTAGTTTTCTTTTCTCTTAGTTTATTCTTCAAAATTGCTACTCTCGTTTCGTAATTAGGTAAACTGATATCAGCTACCATTCCGCCTTCAAAACGTGATCGCAATCTCTCTTCTAATCCTGGTATTGCTTTTGGAGGTCTGTCTGACGTAAACACAATTTGTTTGTTGGCATCATATAGAGTATTAAAAATATGGAAAACTTCTTCTTGAGTTTTTTCTTTATTGGCCAAGAATTGAATATCATCAATTAATAATATATCTAATTTCTTGTATTGTTTTTTAACCGTATCAATTGTTTGTTCTCTAATTGCTCCAATAATATCATTAACTAATTTTTCGGTATTAATATATCAGATATTTAATTTTTTATTGCTTTGTCTAAAAGCATTTCCTAAAGCTTGCATTAAGTGAGTCTTCCCTAAACCTACTCCTCCATAAATAAACAAAGGATTGTATTTGGAACCCATATTATCTAATACCGCCAAAGCAGCAGCATGAGCTAGTTCATTATGAGAACCAACTACTAAATTAGCAAAAGTATATTTTGAATTTAAATTAGTACTTGGATCTTGGGCAATTTTAGCAAAAGATTCAGATTGCTCAGCTGGCTTTTTAACTTTTACTGTCTCAACCTTTTTCCCTTCTTCAATTGCTGTTTGAAATTTCTGAATATTTTCAATTGATTCTACCTTGTAAATCACATTGTTTATTTCTGGTGCTAATTTTTCCAAAGCCTTTTTAATATATTTATTGTATCTATTTTCTAATCATTCTTTAGCAAAATTAGAATTCGTAGCTACAGTTACCGTGTCTTTAGTCTTGTCTATTATAGCACTGTTCTTAAATCAAGTAACAAAATTTGCTCTAGAAATATTTAATTCTATTTCTGACATTACATCTTTTCATAATTTTTTCAATTCTTCTGTATTCATAAAATTCAAATTTAATATTTTTCTCCTAGTCATTAGTTATTATCAGTATAACTGCTTTTTTAAAAATTTTCAACAAGAAACATATATTTTCAACCAATCTCTGTGGAAAACATGTTGACAACTAAAACGGGTCAAAAAACATCAAAAGGCAATTCCCTAATCAACCCTGCTATAGCGCCTTCAACTAGCTTTTAAAACCATCAAAAAACCTTCTTTTCTTAACCAATTTTCCCCCTTGTTTTCTATAAAAAAATATGTTATTATATAGATATTAAATACTAAAATTATATATTATGGCAACAAAAAGAACCTATCAACCAAGTAAGGTAAAAAGAGCACGAAAGTTTGGTTTTCTAGCAAGACAATCAACTTCTGCTGGCAAAAAAGTTATTAAAGGCCGTCGCGTCAAAGGTAGAGTCAAACTAAGCGCTTAGTCTTATGCTGTCTTTAAAATATCGTCTTAAAAAAGAAACCGATATTAAAAAAGTTTTTAGCAACAGACAAAGTGTTTTTGGTAAAAGTGTTATTATCAATTTTACCAAAAACGAACTCAAGAATTCTAGATTTGCCTTTGCTGTTTCTAAAAAAACTTTTAGAAAAGCAGTATCTCGCAATCATTTTAAAAGAGTTCTAAGGGGTGTTGTTCGTGAGCTCCTTCCTTCTCTTCCAATTGGCTTTGATTTTGTCGTAGTTATTAAAAACAATATTCAATATATGTCTTCTCAAGAAATCAAAGCAGAATGTCAATATCTTTTTAATAAATTTAAATAACCAACCTATGTTTCAAACATTTTTTTGAAAACCAATCATTAATATTCTCTTCACTTGTTTCTATTTATTAAAAGATTTTGGCTTAGGAATTATCTTTACTACTATTCTTGTTAGGCTATTACTTTGGCCTTTGTTTACTCAAAATGAAGTTCTTCAAAAAAAGATGCAAAAGATTCAGCCAGAATTAAAGAAAATTCAAACTGAAAATAAAGCTAATCCTCAACAACAAACAGCTTTGTTATTAGAAGTCTACAAAACTAACAAAATCAATCCTAGCTTTGCTTTCTTCTTTGCTTTTTTCCAAATCTTTGTTATCTTTGGTTTATTTAGTGCTTTTTCAGTAGCTGTTCGTCCTGATTTTGTAAAATTCCTTTATCCAGTAGTAGGTAACTTAATCAAGACTCCAATCAACTATACCTTCCTAGGTCTCGTAGACCTTACCAAGCCTAGCCTTATCTTAGCCCTCTTGGCTACTATAACCCAAGTTCTTCATGGTATGATAACTTTAAAACATTTAAGCGACAGTGATCCTCAAAAGAATATGATGAAAGTCTTCACCTATGTCTTCCCTATCATTTTCATTATTAGCTTTAAAAATTTCAAAAGTGCAATCTTCCTTTACTGAACTATTCTTACAGTAATCAATATTGCTCAAACTATCTACATTAGAAAAAGAATTCTTAAATCCTAACTATGGAACAAAACATCGAAATTATAAAAAATATTCTTAATGTTTTCTTCAAGAATTGTAACACCTATGGTTATGAAATTGAAGTTAGACAAATAGAATCAGACCACAAACTTTTTGTAACCATCAATATTCCAATGACTGCTAGTTTATTCATTGGAAGATTCGGTTCTAATCTCGATGCTTTTGAAATTGTCTTAACCGACATCGCTAATCTCAATAATGTTTCAGGCCAAATTTGAAGAGTAGAAGTTGATATCAATGGCTATCGTTTAAATCGTCAAAGAGAGCTTCAAGACCTAGCTAAAAAAGCTGCTCAAAGAGTCATGATCTTCAAAACTTCAGTCAAACTAGAACCTATGACCGCTAGGGATAGAAAGCTTATTCATAACGAAATTTCTCTGTATCCTGATCTAACTAGTGCTTCCGAAGGTGATAATCCTAACAGATGTGTTGTCATTAACTATCGCAATTAACAATCAAAAAATCTCCGAATAACTTCGGAGATTTTTAATTAATTTTATTCTGTACAAACTCTACAACTAGCTACTGTACAATTCTTATCCTGAATATGAATATGAGGAGACGTACCATCGCAATTTAACTCGTCACACGCCACTACTTCAGGAATACTATTCTTAATATAGTTCAAGGCTAAGCGCATACAAGATTTAGCTTTCTCAGTAGTAGCTCCTCCTATATTATCCCGAACTACCAAATCAACTGCATCATAAGTTTCATGACACGAAGTATAGTCTCCTGCTTTTACGTGCCCAGTATAGATTGGTCCAAATTCCAACTTCCCCCAACAAGAAGTTTTGTCAATTCAATCTTCTTTATTATCTATTAATTTTTTAATAGTAGTCCAGATATTATTAGATGTCTTACCAGATAGCAAGTCCTTTTTAGCATTAGTCCAGTCTCCACTCGTAAAGATAGAATCTGAATTATCGCTAGTATATTTTAAGATTTCACTAGAAGTAACTCCATTATCTTCGGTTGAACCTGAGGAACCTACCCCTTCTCCATTTTCCAAGTCTTCAGCTGTACGTTCGTCTAACTTTTCAACAGGACAAGTCACTACTGTTTCAGTAAATTTAGTTGATGTTTTATCATCACAAAATTTAGAGCCTTTAGGGCAATTAATATTTTGTGGTAATTGCGTCAAATCAGGATTTATAGTTCGTAAAATAATAAAAGAACCAAACAAAATTAAAATTCCAATTAAAACATTCTTCATACCTTTCGATACACTAGCTACTACATCAGCATTCCCCTTGCTAGTCATGTATTTAAATCCAATTTCAACTATCTTATATAATACAAACAGCATGGATATCCTATAAGCTAAAGTAATAACTTTGTTTATCAAAGTTCCCAAGCCTTTTACCGTCACTGGTTCATTAGCTTTAGCAATTCCTGGTATGCCAACTTGAAAGATATAGCAAGTTTCTCCTTCGGGACACGTTACCTCTTTTGCTACTTGGGCCTGTACTAAAGTATTACCAGCTAAGATTAAAAACATAACTGCTAAAGCTAATAATAATTTTTTATACTTTGATTTCATAATTTTATTTTAATTTTATAAACTTTTTAATAATCTCGATCCCTTTATTTGTATTATTCTTATCTAATTGTTTTAAAGAATCAGGTTTAATATGAAATACTATGAACGTAGCTATAGTTGTAATTGGCAAGGTATTTACTCCAGGTATCAAAAGATCTATTACAATTGCCAAAAAGTAGCTAATAATCTTGATTGTACTTTTTTTGCCAGAGGCAAACAAAACAAAAGTCAAACCAATAGTTGGTGCAAAACTTAATACTGGGCCTAATCAACCTAAAGCTAATAAATTTATTCCTATCTCAACTGCATCTTTTCAGATTGACAAGAACATTGCAGTATTGTATCAAGCCTTGCTTTGCTTAGGCACAGTTTGAGCGTGTTCGTTAGTTGCCAATTGTTCTTTTTCACTAAAAGTTTTGTGATAATCAAATCTTCTAGGCGTGGTATCATTAGGATCTGTTGAAAGATTAGTTTGTCCTTTGCTAAAAATTCTATCTAGGAAATTAAGTTTTTGCGGAGCTTTAATATTTTGATTTTTTGGTTCATCCTGTTTTGTATCATCTTTAACACCTTGGGCTTGTCCTGTTACTGTAGACAAATTCTTACCTTGTTGTAGTTTTTGAACTAAGTTCCCTGTAGGTCTTTTAATTGATATATTTTGAGTTTTACTTTTTATGGCCTGACTTCCAATCTTTTCAGCAGTTTTTTGCGCATATTTTTTAGCAACAGTCTGAGAAGCTTTTTTAGCAACTTGCTTAGCAGCTATTTTTTTCATAGCTACTTTCCCTCCTACTTTTGCTGCGGCGACAACTAAAGGTGCTGGCATAAATTAACTTTTATTGGTTTTTTAAAGCCATCAATCTTTCTGGATCAGAAGTAATTAATTGATCTTCAGTATATGAAGCCACCACTTGTATCAAAGTATGCTTATCCCCTGCTAAGAATAGTCCTGAGCCAATCTCTATCTGAGTCAATAAATTCTTTTCAACTTCTGTCAATTGCAAAGTTTCTGTCAGTTGACTTATTGTTGCTGTTGACTGTTTGAATAATAATTTAATACTTGAATTTGTAATTATTGGAATTCCCTGAGGAGATTTCAAAAAGTCATCCAAGTCTTGAGTAATAGTCGTTAATCCTAAGTAATATTTTCTAGCTCTTTTAGCAAAACTCAACATGAAATTGGCACTTTCTTTAAATTTCATTAGCAATCAAGCTTCTTCAATAATTAAAATTCTTCTCTTCATAATTTTTTTAACATTATTTCAAACATAGTTCAACAAAATATACATTGCAATAGGCCTCAATTCTTCTTCCAAATCATTAATATTAAAAACTACAAATTTGTTTTTAATATTAATATTTGTAGGGTTATTTAAAAACTCTCCATAAGTCCCTTTGGTATATTTATACAATTTAGCAGCTAAGTTAGCCCCACCCTCCATAGTATTTAAAACATTTACCAAGTCTTCTAATACTGGCATATTTTCAATAGTAGTATCAGTCTCTGGATTGATATTTCTAGATGCATAAGTCAAAGTAATGGCTTGGTCAATAACTACTTCTTCCATTGGACTTAATCCTCCTAACAAGATTTTAATTAATCCAATCAAATTCAAAATATGACCTCTAAAGACTTCCCCAACAGTTTCGTCATTAGCTATTATTGGTAAATCAAAAGGATTGATATGATCCTTAGAAGCAACTGCAATTTTATAACTCTCACCTCCAACTGCCTTAGCTAAATATTCATATTCGTTTTCAGGATCAATAATCATAATATCCGATCCCATCATTAATTCACGAATTGCATGAGTTTTAACTGCATAACTTTTACCGCTACCTGAAGTACCAAATACACACATATTGGCATTCTCTAAATTAAACCTATCAAAAATTACTAAACTATTGTTTATTAAATTAATGCCATACATGATTCCTGTATTTTGTGTTAAGTTTGCTGAGATAAAAGGAAACAAAGTCGAAGCTGGAGTAGAATTTAATAATGTTCCATAGCCTAAGCGATCCAAACAAACTGGCACTGTGCATTCATAACCTTCAAAATGTCTGAAATGAGCTGGTTTTGGATAAATTAATTTGCTTTCCAAAAAACTGTTGATTTTGTTTTCAACATCATTCAATTCTTTTTCGCTATTCCCCATGATAGTAATATAGACTGACACTCTAAACATTTTTTCAGTTCCTTGAACTATTGCTTGTCTTAAGTTTTCAATATCTTCGATTGCAGTTTCTAAAGCTGGATTTCTAGGAGCTCCTTTTTCAGCTTCCAATTGTATTTGTGCTCCAACATCTCCTAACTTTTTTCTCAATTGTCTTAAGATACTTGAGTTATCAATTGGATGATAAAAGATTGCTAAGTTAGTAGCTGAATCAAAATTGATAATCGAAGAAAATCATCCTGGACTTAAGTATCTCGGATAAGTTAAAATAAACAAAGTCCTTACAAAAGTACCTCCTAATTTTAATGATGTTGTGTTTACTACTAAACCTGAAGGTGAAATAATATCACGTAAAGAAGCTACTGCCTTAGCGTAACCCGATTGACTATCGCTAATCAATTTATCAGTTTCACTGTCTTTGTTTTTAGATGAGAAAATAGCCATAATGTATTTTTTAAAATTCTTTTGTTTGTGTTGGTTTTAAAATTGTATCAGGATTATAGATATTATGTATTAAAGGTATAATATCATTAGTTGTAACTAACTGAGCTGACAATCCTAATCGTTGTAATTGTGATAATACCGTGTCTTGTCTTACAATTAATTGCTGATAATTCTTTTGAAATTCTTTGTCGTCCAACAAGACGTCCTGAGAAAAAGCCTCTCTATTTAAATTAAAAATACTCATAAACATATCTTTAACTTGTCCACCAAAAACACTCTTTTTCATAACAAAAGGATCATAAGGTACTACTACATAATACTTTTTATCAATGATTTGATTATTCGTAGTAAAATCTCGGATAAAAGCAACATAGTCATTCACTTGAGTTTTTAATAATTCTTCTTCTAAATCAGCCGTCTTCCCTTCAACATTACTAACATACTCATCGATATTAGCTTTTCGAGAAACAATTAATATCTGAATTGAAAAATCCAAATTATTTAAAAATGATTGCCATGTTCTTAAAACATTTTCTTGGTCTTCATTAGCCATTAAATCAATATTAATGCCATCAACTTCAATAATTGATCTTAATGATCCATTTTTTAAAATAATAGTATTATTACGTATTTCATTTATTGGCATTAAATTCTGAGTACTAGAATTATTTTTTTGAACATTGTTTTTATTCATTGCCTTTATCTAAAATTTTAGTTAATTCATCAACAGCATTCATATCAGCTTTCTTTTCAACGTCTTTGAAATTAAAATCAGTAGTAGTTCTAACCATAGTATTCTTTTCAACTGTACCTTTTGGCTGCGTTCATTGGTAAGATTTTGGCAGTAAAAAATGTTTTAGCATCGGAATGATCATTTTGTATAATGGCATATCATTAAATTTTGTAAAAGTCAAAATTGCTGTTAAAAATATCAAGACTACCGCTACTGGTATGCCAATAAAACCTTTAAGTAGTTTGTAAATTATCACCGCAGTTCCGCCACCAATCACTAATATCAAAATCTGGACAAAAGTAAATGGCCCTACTAAGCGAGATTCATCTTCAATAAATTGTGGTACTTGATAGTCATCCATAATATTAAATTAGTTATTAGATATAATGTAACATAAAACTAAAAAATTATCAATAAAAACTGATTTAAAAATCGCCTAAATCAATAAACTTTTCATCAGTTGGTTTTGAAGTATCCATTGGCTTTTTGGCATAATTAAAACTATTATATTTGATTGGTTCTTTTTTAGGCTCAATTGTTTGCTCCTGGGCAACAGGTTGCTCAGAACTATTATCAGCTATTGATGATTCTATCATCATACTCCTGCCTTTTGTAGCCTTAAAAGGTGGCTGAAAAATATTTTCGGGCTCTTTGGCGACTACATCAAGATTGTCTTTCAAGGCTTTGAAATAGTCATTCAATTTTCCATTGCTTTGGTCTTCTTTTTGTTTCATCATTTTTAACACCATCGATTCTTTAGGTGTTAAACTTGGGGCCTCTTTTAATAAAGGTATTTCTTCTACAACCTCTTTAATTACTGCTTCTGAAACTATTTTTTCTTCTATAGCTATTGGCAAAATTTCTTCCTTTTTTTCCTCAACTTTTTTAATTTCTTCTGGCTTGTTTTCGTTGGCGTTTATAATAATTTTCTTTTCTTCCGTCGCAATTTTAGTTGGAACAATTTCCAAATTATCTTTTTTGACATCTTCCTCTGAAGCTTCTTCTTTTTTTATCGATGTAGCTAGTTCTTGAATATACGACATTAATTGTTCGGGATTTTTTGTGTCCTTATTTAATACTGGTATTACTGGTTGTGATATATTTTCTATATTCCCCTCACTAAATTGTTTATATATTTCTCTGGATTTTTCTAAAACATCAGTTATTTGTCCAAACAACTTTTCATTTAGTAAAGCCATTGTCGTAGCTGTGACATTATCGTTTAAATTGTAATTAGCTTTTAACATATTTTCATATTGTTTTAAATCGTATCTACCGATTAATACTCCAACCGTATCACGATGCAAAGGCGTTTGTTTTTCCTCCGAAATATTTGCTAATGCAAAAACATTTGCCATTAAATTATCCATGAATTGGCTAAACAGCAATTCTTTTATTTTTTCTGGCAAATAATTATATATCTCAAAAGCATTAATATTCATATTATTGTTTTATTTTAGCTTTATAAACTCATTATCACGCAAAGATCTAACAAAGGAAATTGAGTCGGCATTTTTAGGGGTAGCCATTCAACTGTATTGTTGTCCTCCTGCTAATTTACTTAAAGCATCTTCTGTGTCGTTATATATTTCAGGCGCAGTTACCTTTTCAAATTCTTTACCAAGATCTTTGTCAACTGCTTTTTTGTCTTTTATCTTTTGAGCCACTAAGGCCATTCTGGCAATCATATCTCAAAACGTTGCTCTCTGAACATTTGGCAATTTATTAAAAATCAATTGCATCTTTTTAGCACTAATTGTTCTTTGGAATAGTTCAAACATATCGGCAAATTTTTCAGGGTCAGGATTGGTTTTGCTAGCATCAAAAAGATGCTTGACTTCAGCATGTCAATCATTTAAACCAGCTTTATCTTGGTCAGTAGCTCTGCCATATAGCTCATCTCTTAATTTGCCCCCTTTAAAACTAGCGACGTCATGATAGGGAGCGTTAAAGGCCAACTCTTCCATTTTCTTGTTAAGCTCAACTTCAGATGCACCAGTTCCCAAAGTTTTTTGAGCAGCAACCTTGTACTCTTCTGGTTTTGGTCCAGCTTTTACTCATGTATAACGCTTCTTCATAAACTTACCTGCATCAGTTTCACCATATAGATCATCAGCTACTAAATTCTTAACCATACTCATGTTTTCTGCGTTATCCAAAATCTTAGTTTTATCTTTTCCAACTCCAGGATCTTTGTAATCACCCTTGGATTGCATTTCTGATAATGCTTGTATTGCTTGCAAGAATTTTGTTTTATCCCCTCTTGGTGTTTTGTTAGTATTAACAATTCTTTCAAGCATACCAGCATTTAAATTGTCTTTCCAATAATTAATTTCATTTTGGGATTTCTTTTGTTCTCTAACCATTTGTTCAGAAACTCTATTACCAAGTTTTGCCAAAGGCGCTACTTTACTACCAGTAAGCACTTTTGTAAAGCTTTGCATTGGTTTAGAGCTCAACAATTTCTTTTGTCCATAGCTCATAGCTGGATTTTTCACAGAATCCCATGTTTTCTTGGCAATTGAATTAGTTCAAGCCGAAGCTTTAGAAATCTGATCTACTCCTAAGTTCTGAGCTACCGCTAACAAAGCTTGTGACAAAATGAACAAAACAAAAACAATACCCAAAGTAGATACTAACATATTCTCTCCTTCTGCAGTTGGGTTCAGCATATAGTCATTAGCAATGTAGATCATCAAATTTAAAATGAAATATGTAGCAAAAGCTAATACTGGTAATTTAATTAAATTAGCCTTGAATAATTCCAATCATTTTTTATATACCCCTCTAGTCTCTGGAATAGCTGATAATACAAAAGCAATAGGTGATACTCCAACTAAAAATCATAAATAAACCATACGGGTTAAAACATAAAATATCAAGCCTAGTATTTGGCCTACAAAAACTAAACCTACCATCAAAGCTAAACTATTGCTAATAGTAGTTGAAAACAAAATTTTAGTACTTTTACAATCAAAAATATTAGCTACTTTATGAATAGTACAAGCATACAAGCACGAAACATCACTAGCTGACAATCCTGCCATAAACATCGTAGCTACAAAATTTGATAAATCTACAAACATAGTACAGATCACCAAAGAAAAATTAACTAACAAAGCTACTACCAAAAGTTTAATCAAACTTTGGTAAGAAGTGTATTCTTTTTTCTCTAAAATAATATTAATAGCAATTCAAATTAAAAACAAAGTTATCATAATATTAGCATAATATAGTGATATGCTTCATAGCCAAGTAACAATACTACCTTCTCCTGTATAATTATTTAACCTAGCTACAAAATCCAAAGTTGAGTCTGGCATCATCAAACCCTGATAAAGTTTTGCTAACAAAATCACAATTCATTTAATAAATAAAACTAAAATTCTTGGAATCAAAGATAATACTATATCTAATCCTGCGGTAAGCAAATTTCAAATCGAATTTATCTTTGGCCCCGCAGCTGTAAAGCAAGTAGGGCAAGAGTTTCCTACTACTCCACCACTACCATCGCCTTCCAAAGGTACTTCCGCTGTTTTTTTAGGAAACATTGTACTCGAAGGCGCAGCAATTGCTGTTTTAAAACTAACAACTGGAGTAGCAACTCCACCTAATATTATCAAAAATAATAAAGTT
>Ga0172379_10006394_pt1 | contig 15804 bp, 12 predicted proteins | sample GrowelOW334metaG_FD_119756 | JGI IMG/M metagenome (GOLD analysis project Ga0172379, IMG submission 119756) | Groundwater microbial communities from an aquifer near a municipal landfill in Southern Ontario, Canada - Groundwater well OW334 metaG | ecosystem: Environmental > Aquatic > Deep... | reverse complement strand
TTGGCGGAGATAAAAAATCGGTTTTCGGATATTGATGTCGTATTGACCAGTACGGTAAATAATGAAGGGCTGGATGATTTGAAGGCGCATATTTCAAAAAGGAAAACCCACTGCTTCCTTGGTTCGTCCGGTGTTGGAAAATCTTCTTTGATCAATACCTTGCTGGGGCATAATTCTATAAAAACAGGAGAGATAAGCGAGGGGAGCGGCAGAGGCAAACATTCCACCACTTCGAGAGAAATGTATTTTTTGGATAACGGCGGTATTGTGATAGATAATCCGGGAATGAGGGAAGTGGGTGTGACGGATACGACGCCCGACATTGATAATTTTTTCGATGAAATAATCGTACTGTCCCATTCCTGTAAATACGCGAACTGCTCGCACATAAATGAACCCGGATGCGAAGTATTGTCCGCATTAAAGTCCGGAAAATTGGACGAAAGTCGTTATCTCCACTTTATGAGGTTGAAAAAAGAAGCCGAGTACAATGAGATGACTGATTATGAAAAATCCGAAAAGGATCGCCGATTCGGAAAATTTATCAACCAAGCGAAAAAAGATTTTAAAAAATTCGGACATAAGGATTATTGAGAAAACGGGGAAATGGGGTCAGACTCAATTTCCATTTTCAATTGTAAATAAAAGAGAAAGAAACGCTGCCGGTCGCAGCTAAGACAGGAAAAATATGATGTAATCAGTTATTTCCGAACACAAAAAAATATGCTATAAATAAATTATGGTTGATACTAAATCATTAAAATAATTAGTTGATTCTACAAGAAGTAAACATGGCTATCAAATTAAAAAATGGGGTCAGCCTCCATTTTCCTATTCTCTAAACACCAAAAGACCTCCCTCTTAAATATATAACTTTATGATATCTCAAGAAGATCAAATATTGGAGTTAAACAAAATAAAAACAATAATTGGCAAACCACTAGCCCTTCTTTCAAAGAAGACCATCGAAGATTTGAACAATCTTATCGTTGGTTATTGTCAAGATGTTGAAGGTAACATAATTGGTTTAAATTTAAGAAATTGTAATTTAGAAAAAATTCATAAAGAAATTGGTTCTTTGTTTTATTTAGAAGCTCTTTGGTTGGATAATAACCAAATTGAAACGATTGAAAATATCGACACACTCACTAATCTGGAATATCTCGGTTTGAGTAATAATAGAATCACAGAGATGAAAAATCTCGGTACCCTCATTAATCTGCGGAAACTTGTTTTGAATAATAATCACATCAAAAAGATTGAAAACCTTGATAGTCTTACCGGTTTACAAAAACTTAAGCTGTTTAATAATCACATCAAAAAGATTGAAAATCTTGATACCCTTACCAATCTGCGGTTGCTTGGATTGTATCATAACGAAATCAAAAAGATTGAAAACCTCGAAAAACTCACGATGCTAGAGAGTTTGGGGGTCGGGGATAACAAGATCAAAAAGATTGAAAACCTTGATACCCTCATCAGACTTAAAACTCTTTGGCTGTATAAGAATAAAAAAATTAAAAAGATTGAAAACCTTGATACTCTTACAGATCTGCAATCGCTTTGGTTAGGAAATACTAGTATCAAAAAGATTGAAAACCTTGATACCCTTGTCAATCTGCAGTACCTTGGTTTGGATAATAATCATATTAAAAAGATTGAAAAACTTAAGAAACTCGAAAGTCTGAGGGTTCTTGATTTGGATAATAACAAAATCGAAATGATTGAAAATTTCGGTACACTCAATAGTCTCCAAGAAATTAGGTTGCATGATAACAAAATCGAAAAGTTTAAAAGCCTTAAGAAGCTAAAAAGTTTGATTGTCTTCGGGGCAAAAAATAACCCTTTAGAAAAAAGCAAAAAGGAATGGAAAAAATACGAAAAATTTCAAGATAGCATTAAAAGTAAAAAATTGTCTAAGAAGATTTTGATTTCTGGACTTGGAAATATTGAAGTCGAAACAACAGCGCCACATGGTGCATATTCTTATAGTATTAAATCTGATTTAGAACAAAGCGATGGCTTTAAGGGTCAAAGTCGGGGTTCTATTTTTATTACAGAAGAGGAGGCGATAAAAAAATCGAACGAGTTGATGTATCGCAACCTTCGCTCAAAATTTGAAAAGTCTATTTGCGCTGAAAATTTAATATTATTAACCGGGGCAGGGTCTTCTGTGGAGTGTGGGGGGCTTTCAATGGCTGGTTTGTGGGATTTGGTAAGTTCATCAAAGCGAGTGAGACGTTTTTGGAAAAGTTTGCTTGAACAAGCAAATTATAATATTGAAATTAAAGGAAAAAATCTAGAGGAGTTACTTTCAACATTAATAAAAATTGAGGAGGTTAACTCCGAATTACATAAAAACAATAAAACTATCTCTAATCATATAGAGGACATAAAATCTGAAATATTCAAAAGCTGTCAGGGTATTCATATTTGCAAAGAATCATCCCATGTGCGATTCTTAAATAGAATTTTTCAAGTAAGAAGTCATTTGAGCTCACATTTAAAAGTGTTTACACTTAATTATGACACCGTTTTTGAAGAAGCCGGCGAAAAGGTTCACTCTGCTGTAATTGATGGATTTTTGTTTTCAGGTAATAAGGTTTTCTGGAGTACAGAATTTGATTCACATATCTTTAGGGCGAAAACGGTTCCTTATTCAATTTCTGACAAAGAAAATCCTTACAAAGAAAAGTTTCATTATGACAATGTTTTTCATTTATATAAGATTCACGGATCTGTAAATTGGGAGGTATCTAAAAAAAATGAGCAAGGAAGAGAGGAAGGCTCTGTCTTAAAAAACGATAAAACATCCAATCCTGCAATAATATATCCAAATTCTTCAAAGTTCAAAAAGAGTTTTGATATGCCCTTTTTTGAACCAACGACGCGCTTTCAAGAAGTGCTTCGTCGAAATAATACTTCTTTATTTATTATCGGTTATGGGTTTGGAGATGCACACATAAATAGAATGCTTCTCGAAGCAATAAATAATAATAAACAAAATATGGAAGTTTTTGTCATCAAGCCGAACTTGAATGACAAAAACTTAAAGCTGTATAAAGACAAAATAAAAGAAGGATTTAAGAACATACACTTAATTAATAACACATTTAAAGAATTTTCCACTGGGTTTTCGAATATTTAAAAATGGAGGAAACGGGAACAAACCCTCTTTCCCACATTTCCATAAACGCGCCTTTATATATGGGTAGTTTCCATTTTTGTCACTCATAGGTTGCTTTTTCTGATACTTACTGATATAATCTGATATATCACGTATATCGGCAAATTAAGCAAGTATTTTATGGATGAAAATATCAACAAATTTGACCATCGAGTAAGCCATCCGGAGCCGCATATTGTGGCGCTTGTGGCGGAGATCGATGGGATTCGCGGAGAGTTCAAAACAGGGCTTCGCATGACTCCGCAGGCAATCACCAATCTGAAAAGATCCACACTGGTCACGTCAGCCGGTGCTTCTACTCGTATCGAGGGGGCACGACTCTCGGATGACGAAGTTCAAAAGATTATGAAAGGCCTTGCCGTTTCGAAGTTTGCTGACAGAGATTCGCAAGAAGTACAGGGGTATTTGGAAACCCTGCAGAATGTTTTTGACAGCTATCAGTCATTGCCGATTCGGGAAGGTACGATCTTGTCGCTTCATAAAGAACTTCTCAAGTATTCCACGAAAGACGAAACACAACGAGGGAGTTACAAGAAAAAAGAAAATTTGGTCGGAGTCCTCGGTTCTGATGGAAAAATTACTCGCATAATGTTTGAGACGACCCCCGCTTATCTTACGGAAAAAGAAATGAACGAACTGGTGCATTGGACGACCGACGCTTTGGAGAACGGCCGGTTTCATCCGTTGCTTATCGTTTCAAATTTTGTCGTTGAATTTCTCAAGATTCATCCGTTTGAAGACGGAAACGGCCGTCTCTCGCGCATTCTGACAAATTTGTTTTTGCTCCGCCTAGGGTATCAATTCGTGCAATATGTTTCTCATGAACAGCTCGTCGAGAAAAGAAAGGACGAATATTATATCGCTCTTCGCAAAACGCAGGAAACTTTTAAAACGGAAAATGACTCTATTTCCCCATGGCTGAATTTCTTTTTGGCGGTAATTAAAGAACAGGCGGCAAATGCACTGGTCTATCTTGAAGAAGAAAAAGTCGAAGACACGCTTTCGCCGAAACAACTTGCCGTGTGGAAGTATCTTTCAGAAGTAGGAGAAGCGGGGCCGAGTGAAATATCGCGAGCGACGGGAATTGTTATGCCCACCGTCAGACAAGGGCTTGATAGACTTGTAGAGATTGGGAAAGTGAAAAGAATAGGCCGTGGAAGAGCGACGAAGTACGTGAAGATATAGATGAAATACACAGGACTACCCTGTGTATTTTTCTAAAAGTGGTACAATACAACAACATGACAGACAAGAAACACATCGACAATAATTCTGCTTTTGCTTTGCTCCGGAGCGCAAAGGTTGGCGACGTTATTACTTTTGGCACTTATCCGCAAACATCTGGTGGGACGGACAGAACGCCGATCAAATGGCGAGTGCTGGAAAATTCTGGTGGGGAACTTTTTGTTTTGAGCGAGTCTATTTTAGACTGCAAGCGATATTACACACCACACATAGTATGAAATACAAAACGCCATTTAAAAAAATGCAGAGTGAGATTGGTTCGTGGGTTTCTTTTTTAGGGAAGCCGTTTACTTTTTTCATACTTTTTATCACTATTACCAGCGCCATTCATAACGCGACCGGTTGGACGCTTCTTCCGATTTACGAAACTACCTTATCAGGATATCGTTTATTTACACACTATCTTTTTGATACTCTTTTCTACTCGTGGTTTGTTTTCATTCTGAAGGCCGCTTTTTATGGAATAATGGTTGTGCTTGAACCACTTACCCGCCTTTCCCCATATCTGCCGGATATTGTTTTGCCGGTTTGGGTGCGGGACTCTGCTTTGATCTCAGCGATATTGTATCGTGCACAGGAGCAATCCATGATGGTGGCTATGCCGAGCACGACGCTTGAAATGAGCGAAGAGGAACGGAAAAATTGGAGACTAAATCTTCGTCAAAAATCTTTTATTTTTAGCATCATTTTGCAAATACTCTGGGCTATCGTTTTATTTCTTTATTTTATCGGCAGATGTTTTCGGTATCCATTTCGTTTTATTAAAGTGAAATGGTTTCAAGATTCACTGAAACTATTTTTGGGAGGCGTACTTATGCTCGGTATCGCTTTCTTTCTCCACGATCTCTTGCTCACTTATTTGATACGGGATTTTAACGATGAACGAACACTGAATCAGAGAAAATTTATGATCTGGCTTATCGTGTCCATTGTTTCGGCAACGCTCGCCAGCATGGTATTCCTCGCCACAAATGGTTTTTTTATTGTTCATCCGTAAAAAAGCAACAAAATTAAGTAAAAAGAAATTCCGTTCCGATCTCTTCAGTTTTGGGTGTGACCAAATCGTCCCGCGGAGTGTTATCAGTGATGCTATGAATATCATTAAAACTGAACACGCCAAGATTCTTTCTCTGGGGATTATCTCGCTTATTTTAGGCGTTATATTTGTTGCTTTATTTTACGAGCAGGGTTTCGGGTTGAATTATTCTTTGTTTATGGCCATGGTTGTTGCTGTAGGGTTGCTACTTGCACGCGTTTTTTCTCGTCGTTTGGAGGGGGAACAGTATGCGGTTATTGCGGCGGGGCTATTTTTTTCATCCATGGTGTTCGTTCGTTCGAGCGAACCGCTCACATTTTTTAATGTTCTGGGGAGTCTGCTTCTTTTGTTGGTTGCCGTTCAAATGTTTGCCGGCGGGCACATGAGGTCTTTTGTCGCGGGCGATTATTTGAAGGTGCTTTTTCTCCCGTTTTCTTTTATCAGACCGTTTTTTGAAACTTTCACGGTCATTATTTTTCCAAAGAAATTATCCGAGACTCACCCAAGAATAAAAGAGATCATTCGCGGGAGTCTCATGTCCGCCGTTGCTCTTTTTGTGTTTGCGGGGCTGTTTGCGTCTGCCGATGCGGGTTTTGAAAAACTTCTTTCAAATATTTTTTCACTAAAAATCGATCAGGATACTATTAGACAAACAGTCTTGGGAACTTTTGTAGCGGCTTTTTTTGTCGGGGGGTTTTCCTATATGTTTGCCAAGTTGCATGCAAGCCCGACATCAGACTCTAAAGAAAATACTCGCCATCTCGGGGAAATCGAGACCATGATTTTGCTTGGTTCGATCAATGCACTTTTTGTTGTTTTTATCATCCTTCAGATTTCGTATCTTTTTGGTGGAGCATCCCATCTTCTGGCTCAGGGGTTAACGTATTCCGAATATGCCCGAGAAGGATTTTTCCAGTTGGTGGTGGTTGCCATTCTTTCGTTTATTCTCATCGCGTTTGCCGAAAGACAGATTATCCAAAACGATGGGGGTCATTTACGTTCTTTTAAAATTCTCTGCGGGGTTTTAGTGCTCCAAGTGATAGCTATTCTTGCGTCTGCTTTTACCCGTCTTTCCTTGTATGAAAACGCCTATGGGTTTACAGACACTCGTTTGTATAGCCATGCTTTTATGATCTGGCTTGGCGTCGTGCTTCTTCTGCTCGCTCTTCATATAGCGAAAAACGGAAAACGTGCGGAGTTTTCTTTCCGTGTTTTTTGTTCTGTCGTGGTTCTTCTTTTTGCGATGAATATGCTGAATCCCGATGCATTTATTGCCAAGGAAAATCTTGATCGTTATCGGTCGACCGGTCTTCTCGATGCGCAGTACCTCGGCTCTCTTTCTGACGACGCCTTGCCCCTTACTATTCATCTCCTTGATGATCCAAAGGAAGAGATACGCAAAAGTTTTGCCGAGGGGTTATACTGGAAAGAGTACGGTGAAGGCAATTTTTGTGATTCCGGCGAATGTGAAAATGTCCCGTATCGTTCTTGGCAATCGGAACGGCTCAATCGACCAAAAGCGGAAAAACTTCTTGCTCCGGTTCGAGACAGGCTTGAAGAAAACAAATCCTAGGAACTCGGAGTGAGTCACTTTTTAGCATCTCGTAACGTGCTCAGAGGCTCATTATCCGGATGTGAAAGATGAGTGGTCTTTTTTTGTGCGGTGCCTTATAATATCCACATATGACAACGCCACTCACAAACGCCGTAAAAAAAACGGTCTCTCTTGCGCTTTTGGATAAACTTGAAAAAAATGAGCTTGATGAAAAAACGGTTTCTGAGATCGCCGAGGAGGTTCAATTCCTGTTCGATTTTTCTTTGAAGGAAGAAGATGTTTTTCATGCGATCGAGGAAATTATGCGGAAATACGAATTTCTTTCGGATCATCTTCTCCGTTTGGACTTACAAGATTTGTGCAAAATCAAGAAATAAACTGAAACTTTATGGAAGAAACCAATCAATCTTTGAGGGAGACAAACCGGCGGTTGGAGGAAACAATAGAGAGAAGAATTGCCGCACTTCGCGGACGGACCGAATCCGACCCTTCTTTTGTGCTGAATGAACTTAGTGGCCGAAAAAAGTCGGAATCGGCCGATGTTTCCATTACGGCGATTGAGACTTCCTCCGGCGAAGAATTTGAAAGTTTGTACACCACTTTTCAAAACGCATCGTACGATTTGCCATTTTCTTCTTTTCTCGATTATTTGGATGCTTTTTCCAAAAACGAAAATGAGTGCGTATCCGAATATGCGTATAAATTTTTCATTTTATTGAAAAACGCCGTATCAAGAGCTCGCCCGACACAAGCAGAAGCGGAATTTTTTGCGGATATTCTCCCAAGATTTATCGGGTCCTATCGCAGAGCTTCCTCCTCTGACCAAGCGTTTTTGACACAAGGTCTCTCTAAAATATTCAGCGAGCACCCCGAACTTTCCTTCGCCATTCCGTCAATCCTCTCGGGAGGTTTTTTGGATGAAAAAGTCGGACCGAAAGAAATTGAGCTCATTTCATTTTCGAAGGACATTGAATTTGTTTCAGACACGATGTTGAAGCTTTTATCTTCCGATGCGTCGTGGACGAGAACTTTTTTCATTGATAATATCTTTGCCGCGGTTTCCGCATCGCTCAACAAAGTGAAAGCGGAGCGAAATGCGGAAGAAAGCCAATCTCTTTCGGAAAAAGAATTTTCCTTTGTCTCCGATTTTCTTTCGGCAGTGGAGCGTCTTCTTCCCGATATTATCGCGCGCGGACAGGGAATGCTGCTCAAGAAGGGGCTGATTCTTTTTCTTTCAAAACATCCGGAATTTAAAACAACTGCCGAAAAACTTATTGATGGAACGAAGGAAATTTCTTTTTCGGAAAAAGAGGATACACCGGCGGAGGCGGTTTCAGAAGAGGAGAAAAAACGCTTGTTTGGGAATTTTGATTTTCTCGGAGATCTTCTTTTTGATATTCCCGAGGGTGATCGTGAAAAATTCCTTGAACGTCTGCGGGACGAAATGGGACTTTGGAATGCTCATATTTTGAAGCGGATATTCCGATCGTCGATTGCTATCAGCGAGAAACTCGCCACTCTTCGCCCGATAGATATCTCAAAAACGGTGCATCTTCCAGTTGTTTTGGAACTTATCGAAATTGCGGTAAAAAATATTGAAAAATACCGTTTCCAGATCGGAATACTTTTGTCCCTCGTTTCTTTTTCTGAGCTATCTCCGGAAACGAGAGTAGCGCTTCGACCCGTCGTTTCCTCTTTTGAGCAGACGATCAAACCGGGACATACCGGATGGTATCTTTGTCCCGAGGCGGAGCCCCTGCTCGCGGAGTCGCTTGCAAAGGATGCGGTTGTTTTGGTCAACGATTCAATTTTGGTAAAAATGGCGGGAAAACTTTCCGGGCTATGCGTGAAGAATTGTGAAACGAAAAGCGGGTCTGTGTTTATTGAGGGCGGCTGGTATTCTCCTTCCGACGATATTTCACGTCGCATCGTCAGGGAAGCGAACGACCGCGGACGGGCGCGGGTGGAAATCTCAGAAGGAGAATGGTCGCTGATGAGGGGAATTGAAGATTCTCCCGTAAAAGATGCCGGCATGTTGCTTGCCGTTGCAAAGGGATATGCTGAAAAACTCGGAAATTCGCTTCCGCAAACGATAGGAACTTTGAGCCGGAAAGAATTCAGGGAAAGAAAAATAGAAAATGAGTAATATCCTGCGAGGTGGGTGCGCGAAAAAATACGGACACAACTGCATGATCCTTTTTGCGAGGATATAAAAAAATAAATAAAAAAAATGATATCTTTTTTTCTTGTTCTTATTATTGTTGCCATAATCGGTGCGGTCGTGTGGGCCGGCATTAACGATGAAAGGTCATCTTAAAAATAGGTGGCGCAATGTTGTTCGCTTGGAATTCGGGACGACCTCCCATATTTCTCATGAAATTTTTCATGTGAGGGAAGCGTATATGGAAACAAATAAAGAAAACGCGCTCCTGTGATCTTTTTTCACACCCTCTTCTTTCGCACGAAGCGCTCGGTTATGGTATCCTAAAATCACATCAAAGTTTCAATACTATGACTTCTAAAAACACAAAAATATTCATTCTTGTTTTAATGATCGCGTCGCTGACAATTTTTGGCACGTTTTATTTTTTGAAGAAAAGAAACATCGCTTCCGTTCAAATCGTCTCCCCGAAAAGTGGGGAAGTCCTGAAGAGCGGAACATCTTATACGATACGATGGACATCCGAAAATGTTCCTGTTTCAAACAAAATATCAATTACCATAAGACGCATACCGCCGCCGCCACTGAAAGAGGAGGGGCAAGAATTTGATCCGATCATTTTTACCGATCTGCCGAACACCGGCAGCAAAGAATGGACGGTGTCCGACATGTATCCGGCGGGCAAGTATGTTCTGGGGATTACGAGCTACGTTTCCGTTCCCATTACGGACCCCCTTACGGCGGAAAGCGGAGAATTTAACATACAAAAAGATGCGGCGGTCGGTTTGGAATGCCATGAATCGCCGAAATATTTTGTCGTAGAAAAAAGTCTTTCGGATTCCGTCGGATCAAATATTCTTATAAAATATAAAATAAGTCCCGAACAAAATTTCCCCTGCGCCTATGCGGCCGCGAGCGGAGATTTTGAACTGAAAAATGTTTTGGCGGAATACTTCTTGGCGTTTACCGACAATTTTCTTGTTCTGGACAGCGGAACCGCACCGGAACCGCGCGGACTTATTGCGTACGATCTTCGTTCCCGAAAAAAAGTTTTTACGGATTCGTATGCGAAACCGGTCGTTGTAGAGGGAGATCGCATAACGTATTTATCTAAACTCGGACAGAAACCAACTTTGGAAAATTGTCCGGCATTGAACGAGTACGCGAAAAACGATCTCGGAGCGGTCATTATGGCAAAAGTTACCGTTGACCTGTCATCGCTTGATAAAAAAGAATTCGGCGCGACGGAGTGCCGAGCAACCCAATAATATAAGGTGAAAAAACATTCTGCCGCGATATTACTTCGCAGAGGGATTTCTGGTATAATCTACGACATATGGAAACAAACAAAGAAAACGCTTCGGAGAAAAACCCGAGCTTAGCGCACCTTAAAGAAGGAGTTGCTCCCATTGTGATGTGCATTGGAACGCGGAGTGATTTTGAAAAGGAACCGGGGCTGACCGATCATTTAGGGTACTGGGGAGAGAATCCGGAGAGGGTGTTTGTGAATTACGAAGACGACTTGCACGAGAACACTTCGAAGGGGATAGTAAACGCTGGGCAAGAAACATATGCCATTTCGCCGATAAGCGATTTGGATAAATTTTCTTTGAAGTATAAAAATTGTATGGGAGTCATTGCGGCGGGGCAGGACAAAATAACCGGTAAAAATATCTCATTCCTCACTCATCAGGGACCGGTAAAAATATTACCCGAAGGAGAGTTGAGAAATCGTTTTCTTGCGGATTTCAAAAGCCGATTGAAAGAAATAAAAGATCGGAGCGTACAAGGAACGATAGATGCGATAATTTTCGGCGGAAATTATTTGGATTCCGATAAAGTGGAAAAAGATCCGGATCGTCTACCCGGCGTCCCCAAAGTTGAATTTGAAAAAAATTATAAAGATTTGATGCGGTTGCTTTCCAATCAAGTATTTGAAGTGTTTGGTTTTCAGCCGACGATAATTGCCGGACCGAAAACAACAGATAGAGATACGGATAATGCCATTTACGACAACGATCACAGAAGATTATATCTGCGCCGGCCTGAGATTGGCGAAAAATCATCCGAAAGTTTTAGTTCGGAAGAGCTGGAAGAGAGGGAAGAAGGATGGCGTAAAGAATGGAAATGAGAGATCTTGTTGTTCTCCAATCACCATAAAAAAACGGGAGAGCATGAGCCCTCCCGTTTGAACATATTAGTTCGTTAATTGTTTTCTCAGTTGGTCTAAGTTTCTATTGGTCGTTTGCAATAAGCTTGCCAATACACTTGAATCGTTGGCGATGCCAGTTCCCGGTTTTCCGTTTAATACGATGAACGGATCAACAAGATAGCTTTGGCTGGTTTCAATGCTTCGTATCATATTATCAAATTGAGCCACTGCTTGTTTTGCTCGCAGGACTTCATTGAAATCAATACGTGCTGCGCGCAGAACTTGGAGTGTTACGTACAAACTTCCTTGAGCTTCGTAGTAGTTGTCATCAACCTTGAAGTTTAACCAGTACCAAGGAACATCGGACAGCCGGGCATCTTCCAGTTTTTGTGAAGGATCGGCAAGACTGTTCGCGATCTTTTCAAGAAGTTTGTCCAAGTTGTGAGATGTTGCATACAAACCCGCGTTTCTTTTCTCAACATTCGCAAGAAATATCTTTAAGTGGTCAACACCATCTCTGTATGCTGATTCTGCCCTTGGCCAGATCCAGCTCTCAGTGTCGACGACAAATTGATTCTGAGCGAAGGCAATATTTTTATCCGTATAATCATTTGCTGTTTTACGGGTGAGGGTGTCGCGCATTTCTTCCATTATGCGGCGATACATCAGAATTTCTCCGCGTTGAAAGTTTCGTGGATTGTCAACTCCGATGTACGGCATTTTTGATGACGAGATAAATAAGTCATTATCCTGCCAATTGACGAGCATTTGATCGCCCACCTTGATCATCGTTTTTACGATAGCTTTGCCTTCATCAGCTTTATCCTGCGGTATTGCTTTGGGATAAATGACGCTGTAGTAATTATAGAAGTACGTGCCAGTCCAAACTGCCGGATAGGTAGTCCAGAGCGGCCCAGCAAGAAGCGCCAATAGAACGATAACTGCCGGAATGCCGGCCATTGTGCGATATCGCCAATCGGTAGTCCCATGCCACCACCAGTGCCAAAACGTTGATATGTTTTTCCAAGGCCAGATAATCGTTTTCCAGCTGAATAAAAAGTGAAAAGTCCGGACAAGAATATTTCTTCTTCGTTCTTCCATTTGTTCCTCCAATTTTGGTTATTGTTTACGAACAGGTTCCCGTTCACGGTGTACCATATATTTTCAAATAAAGCAAGCAACGAGGCTCTTTGGACAATATGCGACAATCATGGATTTTTTCCAAAAGGCTTTCCAATTGTAACTTTTTATCGTATTATTGATGTATCAGTATGAATATTCTCATCGTCGAGGACAACGAGGAAACCCTAAGTTTTTTGCAATCTTCACTGGAAGAGGAAGGTTTTGTCGTGGATGTTGCCACGGATGGCAGAGCCGGATCTTCCAAAGCGCGGAATAAAAATTACGACGTGATCATTTTGGACAACATGCTGCCTCAAAAAGATGGTCTGCAAGTTTGTTCCGAAATACGAGCCGCCGGAAAATCTGTGCCGATAATAATGTTATCCGTGAGATCGGAAGTTGCGACTAAAGTCGAGCTTCTTAATGCGGGAGTCGATGACTATCTTACCAAGCCGTTTGTATTTAAAGAACTTCTTGCCAGAATCAAAGCGCTTTTGCGAAGACCTAAAAAAGTTGAACGCAAAGTTTTAAAAGTCGGTGATCTCATTTTGGACATGCAACGCCATTCCATCACGCGCGGTTCAAAAGAAATTCGTCTTTCCCCTAAAGAGCTTGTTCTCTTGGAATATCTGATAAGGAATCGCGGACTAGTTATTTCTCGCGTTTCGCTCTTTGAACACGTTTGGGATATGAACGTTGACCCTTGCACCAACACCATCGAGGCGCATATTTTTAATCTGCGAAAAAAGATCAACCAAAAGGGCAAAAGGGAACTTATTCACACCATATCGGGGGTGGGCTACAAAATTGAATAATTTATTGCTATACTATAAATAACTAAAGGTCGAAAAAAATTAATCTTTGATAATATATATGGACAAAGTTATAAAAGAAGTGTTGACGAATAAAAAAGTAAGAGACAATGTAGCGTTGGTCGCCTTAGTGGCCACCGTGATGGATGCAGGTATGCCGTGGTTTGGTTAATTTACTCTGCAAGGCTGTTTTTTTTATAATCTTTTTATTTCCCGCAATAATTAACGTGAACCTATCAACTATTCTCTTTTGTGCTCATAGTTTTTAGGTTTACGTTTAATTAATGTCGGGTTATTTTTGTGTATGATATCAGAAATATTTACTTCATTTGGTAAATTTGTTGGTCCGCTCAATAATTTGATTTTACCAAAATCAAAGGATCCGGATCTTGCGCGAAGAGAACTCATACTCAATATTCTTTTGTTTTCCGCGGCAATGTTTATTTTCTCTGGCCTCGTTATTCATGTTATTTTTTGGAATACATTACACTTCATTGATGCTCAGGCCTATGCGAACAACACAATGCCGCTCGGCACTCTTTGTATAATTTTTTCTTTTTTTATCGCACTTTTTCTTTTGTCTCGCAGAGGGTTTTTTGGCTTTTCATCCTACACCCTACTCGCGGTGTTTTATTTTCTCGCTTCATATATGGAGTACCGTTGGGGTGTGGATCTGCCATCGGCAATATTATTAAATACGGTTGTGGTAATTATGGCTGGAATTCTTATAAATACAAATTTTGCTTTCATCACAACATCAATCATCGCTATAACAATGGGTACAATCGGATATTTTCAGCAAACACATTTTATATCAGTGAATCATTATTGGAAAAATGAAATGTGGATCCAAACGGATCTTGTGATGATCGTTGTGATATATTTTATTATCGCCACAGTCTCATGGCTCTCTAATCGTGAAATTGAAAAATCTTTGGTGCGGGCGAGAAAGTCGGAAGCGGAACTCAAGGCTGAACGCGATTCGCTTGAGATCAAAGTCGAAGAAAGAACAAAAGAACTGAAAGAAGCTCAATTGGAAAAAATGGCGCAATTGTACCGATTTGCGGAATTCGGGCGTCTTTCATCGGGTTTATTTCATGATTTGGTAAATCCATTGAATGCCATATCCCTTAATATGGAGAAGGTGAAAAATCAAGAGGGAAACTTTGTCGGCGAAACGAAAAAATATTTAGACAAGGCGATCTCTGCTACGAGGAAAATGGAAGATTTTATCATGGCGGTCCGCAAGCAAATTTCAAAAGACGAGAATAAAACGCTCTTTTCCGTAAACGAAGAAGTAAAAGAAGTGATAGGGGTGCTCTCGTATAAGGCATTAAAGGCAAAAGTGAAGATCGTTTTATCTTCCACTGGTTCTATAAAAACGGAGGGAGATGCGATTAAATTCAGCCAAGTGGCGCTTAATCTGATAGCCAACGCCATTGATTCTTACGGCGAATTGGGCGAGAGTCATGGCAAAGATCATCGGGAGGTGAAAATCTTTTTAACAGACAAAGACGGCATCATAAGTCTTACGGTAAAAGATTACGGCGAGGGGATACCGAAAGAGCATTTTGATAAACTATTTGAACCGTTCTTTACAACGAAGCACGGAAAGGGTATGGGGCTCGGTCTGTCGATGGTAAAGAGAATTACCGAAAATAATTTTCACGGCACGATAGAGGTGGAGAGTGAGAAAAATAAAGGCACGACATTTATTATTAAGTTTCCCAAAATACATGAGTGATCAACTTGAGCAAATAAGAAATGAACAGAAAAAAGACGGAAGTTTTCCCGATCCGTCAGGATTGCCGTCTTTGATCGGCACGGCCTTCGTTCTTTCTTGTCTGAACCGGTGCCAAGAAACGGATAGCCTCGCAGAGGAGATACGAGATATTAAAGATACAGCCGCACGATTTTTGTTATCGCAAAAAAACAGCGATTGGAAGTTCTCAGAAAATACGGGAGTAAATTTTTACGTTCTCTCAGTGCTGGCGGAATATAACAAAGAACTCATAAACGGCGCGGCGATTGCTAAGATTTTAAACGGGCTTATTTCTCTGGAAGCGGAAGAAGGCGGACCGTATTATTCGGAAGGTATTTCGGGCAAGAGGACACGTGCCGTTATAGATCCGGTGACGAATGCATCGATCGCGCGTTTTTTGTCGTCTTTTGACGTGGAGCTGCCGCATCTTACGCCTTTTCAAAATATACTTGATACTGAAGCCAAGACAATGAACGCATTTCATCTCGCGCTTACTCCCGCGCTTTCAGGTGCGATGTCTCTCTCGGACGTTTTCGTTCCTGTCAGATCGCGCAAACAAGATCGAATAGAAGCCATTCGAACGATATCTTTTGATGTGGGAGAACAAGCAATGATGGACAAAATAATGAAAACGGCAGGAGAAAGATTCCGCGGTCTTTCTCCCGAGTTCCGCAATTTTGCCATACAAGGAATTCAAAAAACCATGCGGGGTAATCGCGACAAACAAATGTCCCTCATGGCGTATTACACAAAACAGGCCTTGGGAAAGCGG
>Ga0172379_10006393_pt1 | contig 15805 bp, 12 predicted proteins | sample GrowelOW334metaG_FD_119756 | JGI IMG/M metagenome (GOLD analysis project Ga0172379, IMG submission 119756) | Groundwater microbial communities from an aquifer near a municipal landfill in Southern Ontario, Canada - Groundwater well OW334 metaG | ecosystem: Environmental > Aquatic > Deep... | reverse complement strand
GCCCGAGGAGCTGGAATTGCCCGATGCGGGCCATGACGCCTGCGTGCTGCTGGATGTCATCGAGCACCTGCGCGACCCCCTGGACACCCTGGCGCGTTTGCGGAGATGTTTGCGTCCCGGCGGCAAGCTGCTGCTGGTCACGCCCAGCCTGGACAGCCTTTCGGCCCGCCTGCTCGGTTCGCGCTGGGTGGAGTTCAAGGGGGAGCACCTGTTCTGCTTCACGGCGCAGGCCATGCGGATCGCGCTTTCGCGCACCGGATTCAGCGTGCGCGAGCTTGGCGGGGCCAGGAAGGCGCTGTCGCCGGAGTACGTGCTGCTGCATTTTGTGCGCTTCCCGCTGCCGGGCTTTGGCTGGGCGGCGCGGGCGGCTCTGGGCCTGCTGCCTGAGGCGCTGCTGCGCCGCCGGTTCGTGGTCCCGGCCGGGGGCATGTTCGTGGTGGCCGAGGCGGGCGCAGGTACGGATCAGAACTGCGCGTAGAGAAACGGCGTGAAGCCTCCTGCCGCGAAGAGCGCCGACAGCCAGACCAGACTCAAGAGCACCGCCGGGGCGTACCAGCGCTGGCCGCGCAACATCAGCATGTCCTCCTGACCAAGCCCGTGCAGGGTGTGCGCCAGCACCGTGAAGGCCAAGGCCGCCCAGACGAACGGGTGTATCCAGTGCACCACCCCGCCGCCGCCCAGCATGGCCGCAACGATGCGCCGCGTGTGCCCCAAGTCTTCGGCCCGGAAGGGTATCCAGCACAGTCCCGCGAAGAGCGTCGCCCCGGACCAGGCCAGCACGGCACTCAGGTGCGAATGCTCGCGGCGTCCGCGCCACCCGCGCCACAAGCGGTGCGCGCAGAGTCCAAGGCCGTGCAGCGCGCCCCAGAGCGCAAAGGTCCAGCCCGAGCCGTGCCAAATGCCGCAGAGCACCATCACAATCATGAGGTTGGCCAGCGTACGCGGCTCTTTTTGCCTACTGCCGCCGAGCGGAATGTATAGGGAGTCCCGAAACCAGAAGGACAGGCTCATGTGCCAGCGCCGCCAGAACTCCGAGGGGTTCTTGGCCGCGTAGGGGAAGCTGAAGTTCTCCGGCAGGCGCACGCCCAGGGCCCGGGCCGCGCCGATGGCCATGTCCGAGTAGCCGGAAAAGTCCAGGTAGATTTGCAGGGCGTAGGCCAGCGCCGCAGCCCAGGTGGAGGCCGCGTCATAGGCCCCGGCATTGCCGTAGACCTCGGCCACATAGAACCCCAGGCGATCGGCCAGCACCAGCTTCTTGAACAGGCCCATGCTGAAGCGCCGGAAGCCTTCGTAAAGGGTGTCGGCGCTCGGCCGTTGCAGGGCGTCAAACTGGGGCAGCAGCTCTTCGGCGCGCACGATGGGGCCAGCCGTCAGCACCGGGAAGAAGGTGGCGAAGCAGAGCACGTCGAGGGGGTTCTTGCGAGCCTTCACGCGCCCGGCGTGCACCGCCGCCAGGTAGGTGATGGCCGAGAAGGTCTGGAAGGACAGGCCGAGGGGCATGATGAGCCAGAGCGTGGAACCGGCCGGAGCGGTGAGGAAGAAGCCCGCGTACTTGAAGAGCGCCAGCAGCCCCAGGTGCAGGGCCAGACCGACCACAAACAGGGCCTTGCGTCGCCTGCTGTCCGAGCGGTCCATCCACAAGCCCAGGCCCCAGTCCGCCAGGGCCGCGCCCGCCAGAAGCGGCACGAAGCGCAGGTCCCACCAAGCGTAGAAATACAGCCCGGCCAGGGTCAACAGGAGCTTGCGCCAGACAGCAGGGCAAAGCCGCAGCAGGGCCAGGCTCAAGCCCAGGAGCAGCAGGAATTCAGGGCGCCAGAAGGGCATCTCTGTGCTCCTCGATGTAACGGAGGACGGTTTCGGCGACGATGTGGTGGCCGTCCCGGCTGAGGTGCCCTCCGCCGGGCCGGGAATTGAAAAAGCCTCTTGGCAGGCACCCCGTGGCCTGGAAGTGGGCTACGAATTCAGGGCCGAGGCTGATGAAGGGCACGCCGTTGCGCTTGCAGGCGGCGGAAAAGGCCAGGGCTGTTGCGGCGTCAGGATCTTCCTCCTGCATGCGCCCACCCGAAAGCTCCGGAACGCTCGGGACATACAGGAAGAGGAAGGGGCCAGGGCTGGCTCGGCGGACTTGGCCAATGAGGAAGTCCCACATGGGGGCGAGATCCTGGGCTCCGGTCTTGGCCACAGGCTCAGGAGTGGGGGCGCCAGGACCTGGGGACAGCCGGGGGCTTAGGCCCTGTAGTTTTTGGTACATGGCGTAGAGCCATGAGCATTCCAGGCGCCGCAGGGCCGGGGCAAAGCGGATGGCGAGGTCCGAAGGCGGGCAATCGGCGCGCAGCAGGCGGGGCTCAGGCTTCGAATAGAAGGCCGCGCGGCAGGGGCGGGGGGCATCAGGCAAGACGTCTGAGATGCGTCCCAGAAAGAATACGTTTAGTGCCACTGGAGTGAGCACTGGGGCAAAGTCGTGGGCCTTGAAGATGCTGTCGATGAGGGTGTTTCCCCCGGTGCCGATGCCGACGCCCGTCAGGTCCAGGCCAGCGTTGAGCGCGAGGGTGCTGAAGACTTGCGCCATGCGTTCGGCATCGTCCACCTGCAAGCCTTCCACAAAGGAATCGCCCCAAAACACGACCTTGGGGCCTGCGGGCAGTTTGCCGCCTGGGAGCCCACGGATGCCGTGCTCACCCACGCTTGAACTGGCCCAGCCCTCAACGCGGGTGCGTGAGGTGGTGCCGGGCAAGGCTGTGTAGTGGCCCACCGAGGGGTCGAAAATCACAGGCTGGATAGTGTCCATGAGCAGCGCGCCCATGGCCCAGGCAACGATCAAGGACAACGCCAGCCCCGCGAGCCAGTGGCGCAGTGGCGGGGCGCTCATGGCTGTTGCCCGGCGCAGAGTTTCAGGAGCAGCTCCTCGGTGGCTTCGACCAGGCGTTCGACGCTGAAATTGGCGAGAATGCGTTCTCGGCAGGCTGTCCGCAGGGAGTCTCCCTCGCGCGACAAACGCTCGAGTTGGGCCTGGATGGCTCCTGCGAGCGCCGCAGGGTCACCGCTGGGCACGACAAACCCGGTGTTGTCGACCAAAAGGCCTGCATCGCCCACATCCGTGGTCACGCAGGGGACTCCGCAGGCCATGGCCTCGCCCAGAACGTTGGGGAAGCCCTCACTCGTGGAGCAGAGGCAGGCGAGATCCAGGGCGTTATAGGCTGCGGGCATATCGTCGACTCCACCAACAAAGCTGAGCCGTTCGGCAAGGCCCAACGCACTGGCCTGCCGCTTGAGATGCGTGAGGATTTCCGGTGGGCCGTCGCCGATGCAGACAAAGCGCAGGGAAGGTTGTCCGGCTGTCAATAGAGCGGCAGCATGGAGGAATGCCGGGTGGTCCTTGATCGGGTCAAGCCGAGCGGGCAGGCCCACAAGCAGCGAGTCATCCTGAATCCCCCATGCGGCTCGCTGGATCGGGCGTGCGGCACTGTCAGGAGAGAAGCGCGTTGTGTCTATGCCGTTGAAGATGACAACGCTTTTGACGTTTGGGTATCCACGCTCCAGGCAGAAAGCCAGTCCGGTCCTTGAATTGGCGACAACCGCCTGTGCAAGAGGGGAAAGCCACGCCTCCAGACGCGTGGCGAGGCGACCTGCGCGGCCGTAATGGTAGAGGGAGAAGTCCACCGCGCTGGCGCGAACGCCCATGAGCAACGCCACCTTGGGAAACAGGGGGCGCAACAGGGAGCCCAGGATGTTTGGCGTGGTGAGAAAGCTGTAATGAGCGTGCGGTTGGAAAGATCGATAGAGTTCGGCGAGGCGCAGCAATATGCGGGCGTTGTCCAGGCGGCTGTGTTTGCCAAGAAGGACCAGCTTTGCCCCTTCCACCCTGGCGGCAAGGGGGCCGCCCTCGGACAGGACGGCTATCAACACCTCGTGCCCGCGCCGGGAGAGCCCGTTGGCGAGGGTCACCATCTGCCCCTCGGCGCCGCCCGGCGCGAGGCTAGGGATGCTCATTATGATGCGCAAGCAGCCCTCTCTTGGAACAGGGCCAGCGCCTCGTGGCCGTTGCGTTCTTCTGTCAGTTCGAGGGTCGCATTGGCGCGGCGCAGTACGATAAATGCTTCTTCGTCTGCATAGCGTGCGTTGTTATGTGAAATGACGAGGTGCCCTCCGCTGACAAGGCTTTGCGTCAGGTTCGCCACCGCCGCATGAATTTCTGCGTCGGAGAAGTAGGCCCGGTTGAGCACGTTCGCGCATTTGATGATGTGCGCTTTGGCTGGGAGTACATCGGCAAAAATGTTGAAGGGGATGATGTCGCTGGGCGTGCTCGCCTCGGCGAGCACGGGGTTGAGTGTGTGCAGGCGTTGGCAGCCCGCCGTTGCCCAGCGGGCGCTCAGCGGCATGTGGAGGTATAATAGGGGCAGCTTGACGCCCAGGAGAGTCCCGTCGGACGTGAGGATGAGTTGGATGGGGCCGAGCCGTCGCGTAAAAAACTCCGGATGAGCATCGGAAAGGATGAGGGTGGCCGTAGTCGGAAGCTCGCGTGACAGGAAAAGGGACGCCGATCCGTCAGAGGCGCCGACCTCAAGAATACGGGGTGCCGCGAAACCTTGAGCAAGGCGCAGGATTGCGGCATCTGCAAGCCGGGTGCGGTTTTCCCCGGTGGTTTTGAAGGTGCCGCCGACGTTGATCAGGGAAATTGCCTCAGTAAACAACCGGGCGCGTTGGTTCAAAGGCGCTTGCAAGGCCCGCAGGCGCGGCAAGATGAGGGGGGTGAATTTTACACGGAGCAGACGCAGGGCCAATAAACGCAGAGTTCCCTGCCGCGCCAGGACCCGAAGCAGGGCTGGGGAGTCAAGGCAGGGGCCGCTGCCTTGGAGCATGCGTCGGAGCATCGTGCGCATCATCCGCCTCCCTGGCATTCCTGCCGCCAGGAGCTGTACATCAGCACCGCCCAGAGTAACGGGCTATGATCCACGCGGCCAGAGAGGTGTTCCGCCCATGCCCGGCGGATCAAGGGGGCGTTCAGATGACCCTCGGCACGCAGGGCCGCTTCTCCGAGCAGGTCTTCCGCCCAGGGACGCAGTTCATCGCGGAGCCAGGTTGAGATGGGCACGCCGAACCCCATCTTGGGGCGCTCGACCAGCGCGCGCGGGACATGCTTGTGGAGTAGCTGTTTCAGGATGATCTTTCCGTTTCCATTGCGGGCCTTGAACGCTGTGGGAAGGCTCGCCGCAAATTCAATGACCCGGTGGTCGAGCAAGGGGACGCGGGTCTCCAGGCTGACCGCCATGCTGGCCCGGTCAACTTTGGTGAGGATGTCGTCTGGGAGGTACATGAGCACATCCCACAGCGCCATGTCGCGCAGCAGGTCGCCCCCAGGCGAGGCGCCAGGGAGGGGGGTGCGGGGCGCCGGGGGCGCGTCCAGAACCAGCTCTCCAGGGCGGTGAACTTGAGAAATCAGACGGCTGTAGAATGCGGCAAAATTGCGTTCACTGAAAAGCCCTAAGCGTTTCGACAGCCGGGCCAGGGTCGGGCCAGAGCCCTGGCCCAGTAGGCGTTCGCCCAGGCCGCTGACTGAGCGAAGGGGGCCGGGAATGCGCTTGAGCCTGCGCCACCAGCGCTGCGTGTGGAAGTACCGGTCATAGCCGAAGAAGAGTTCGTCGCCGCCGTCCCCTGACAGGGCCACGGTGACATGCTGCCGGGCGAGCTTGCAAACCGCGTAGGTGGGAATCTGTGAGGAATCGGCAAAGGGCTCGTCCCAATACCGTGGCACAAGCGGCACCACGTCCAGCAGGTCGCGCTGAGAGAGCATGAACTGCGTATGGTTGGTCCCCAGATGTGCGGCGACAGCCTCGGCGTGGGGAGCCTCATTGTGGGCCTTTTCGGCAAAGCCGATGGAGAAGGTCCGCACGGCCTGCGTGCTCTGTGCCTGCATGAGAGCGACCACCAGCGAAGAGTCTATCCCGCCGGAGAGGAACGCTCCAAGGGGGACGTCGGCCAGCATGCGCAGGCCGACAGCATCCGTGAGCAGCGCCTCCAGTTGGCTTGCGGCCTCGGCTTCTGTCCCCGCAAAAGGGGCAGCCTCGCCGCGTGCCCAAATGTCTTCCGGGCTCCAGTACCGGGCCAGCACCTGTTGTCCATCGCAACCCAGGGTGAGGATGTGCCCGGGGGGCAGCTTGCGCGCGCCCTGGTGGATGCTCCAGGGACCGGGGATGTAGTTGTGCCGGAAATAGAGGGTGAGCGCTCCGCGATCGATTGCTGAATCAAAGTCCGGGTGGGTGCGCAAGGCCTTCAACTCGGAACCGAAGATAAAGTCACCTCCAGCCTGTCCATAGTACAGCGGCTTGATGCCGATGCGGTCGCGCACGAGGTGCAGGGTTCGATTCTGGGCATCCCAAAGGGCGAAGGCGAACATGCCGATAAATCGTTGGACAGCGGCGGCCAGGCCCCATTGTTCAATGGCCGCAAGCATGACCTCAGTGTCTGAGCCGCCACGGAAGGAGTGCCCCAGAGGCTCAAGCTCGGCCCGCAGGCGGGCGAAGTTGAAGACCTCGCCGTTGAAGCAGATGACGTACCGGCCCGAGGCGGAGTGCATGGGCTGGCGGCCCAGGGGCGAGAGGTCCAGGATCGACAGCCTGCGGTGCCCCAGGCCAATGCCCGCCGCCTCGTCCAGCCAGATGCCGGAGTCGTCCGGCCCACGGTGGCGCAGGGTGTCGGTCATTCGCCGGGCAAGGGCTTCAAGCGGAGTGCTCGGGGTGTTTTTTGCCCTGTAGATGCCGGATATACCACACATGACCCCAAGCCTCCGGGGATTGATCTGATGGGCTCTCGCCGCGTTCCTTAGGCTGACCGGCGCGATCCGGAAGAAGCTCGTCTTGCATGCTAGGTCGCGAATCTGTCACCCGTCAAGTACTGTTGAGTGCGTTGCGATGAAAGAGGCGCTGCGGAAAGGGGCGTTGCCGTAGGCCGCACCGTTGTGCTCGCTTCGTGCCAGGGGGGAACTCGTTACGGCCAGAGAGTACAGCCCGGCAGGCCTCTTGTCTTAGACAACGCGATGCTCATGGATGGCGCGGCTTGCGTGCGCAAGGCTTCTGCCTTTATGCATAGGCTGTGCGCCTCCTTTGGAAAACGGGATTAGCCTTGGTGGACTGCGCCTGTGGCCGGAGGCAGGCCCATTCGTGAGCTCCCCAGCAGGCGCATGGCTGTGGGGAATGCATACATGACAATGACGACGTGCAGTAGAGGATCGACAGGCCAGCGAAACCTCGGCGCCGACAAATAGTTGCAGACAGCATAGGCCAGGAGAATTTGGGAGACAAGGAGCAGTATCTCTGCCGAAGGGCGTGACCTGAACAGGAAAGCAGCAGCGAGGACGATTGATAACATCTTTGCAAAGGAAAAAATGTAAACGCTGGCCTTGATGGCTGCTGACGCAACCTGGTCGGCATTTTGCGTTGCGCCACCGGCGATGTCTCTGGCGAAGGCCCGCAGGGATATATTCGGGAGCCCCAAAAAGAGTACCGTCCCACCGGGGTCATCTGCAAAGAACGAGTAAAGAGAAAACACCAGGCCCCGCGTGAGGGCTTCCGCACCGTAGCTTTTGACCAGGAAGGGAAGGTTGTCGGCGATGATGCTCTGCTGCTGCTCATCGGAATGTTGGGCCCAGCGTTCCTGCGAGATGCCAAGAACCTTCCTCGCATGTTCCCGACCTCTGCTGCGCAGTTCACTTCCGGGCGGCATTGGGTACCCTGCAATTTTCATTTCAATGCCGAGCAGATACTCGGAGGTGACGAACGTTGCGTAGCGCGTGGGTACCAACTCCCAGTTGCCGGTGGTCCCATGCTTGACCCAGAGAAACACCAGCAGGGGCAGCATGAACAGGACCGCTCCGGAGATGCCGAACCTGAGCCCTCTGCGCCAACCCTGCCTCAACAATGTCGCGCACGCTGCGATGAAGAGCGATGCCGCATACACGGCGAGCCCTTGGGGTTTGATGAGGTAGAGCACGAACCCGGCGAGCGCAGCTCCTGCGAGATGCCAGGAGTTTGTTTTGCGCATGCACTGGATGATGCACAGGCAGTGGAGGGCGATGAAAAACGTGAAAAGACACTCGGAGATCAGCTGTTGGGGGATGGAGATGGTGCCGGGGTTCAGCAAGGTCAGCGCATATACGGCAACGCCTGGCTTTCCGGTGATCTCCTTGTATATCCGTTGGGCCAGAAAAGCGGTCAGAACCACAAGAAGCGTCTGAACTATCAAGATCAGGCCCATGGCTGGCTTGCCTTCAGAGTCTAGGAAGAGCTTGAGAAAGAGGGGGTAGCCCGGCAAGCGTTGGTCATAGGCCTCGGGATTATGCTCGCCCAGTTGCTGTGCGGAGGTGATGTACCCTGCCGAGTCTGGCTGGAGGTGGCCGCATGAGGGAGCTTTGGCGTACATGAGCAGGGAGAGCGCAAGATAGAACAGGGTGACGCCCACGCTAAGGGCGGTACGCGTCGAGCGATGTCGGCCTAGTGAGCTGGTTGAACTGGGGAACGTTAGCATTGCCACCTCGTAGGTGCTCATCAGCGAAGACAAGTCGTAGCTGCCTGCCATTGAGGAACTGGTCCAATAATGCGCCAGAGACCTCATGGTTCCATTCATCGCTGAGGAGTAACTTATTGTGAACGATTCAAGGCGGCCCGGCACGCAAGGTAAATATGAATAAGCCCATCAACATCGAGGCGGAACCGATTTATCCTAGGCTGGCATGCGATGCGAGGCAGGGCATAATGATCAGAGTGATGCTCCACAAAGCCAGGATGGGATGCCGTACAGCAGGTGTACCCAGAAGATATGATTAGTTTCTTATGCTCTTCCGTATAGTCTCCGGGTTGCCCATTTGGGTAGCAATAGGATGTAACTTCTAGCCCAAGCCGGTGCTCAATGATTTGCTTGGCCCCAAGGATCTCCTGGCGGCTCTCTTCGGAGTCGAGGTAGGCCAATATTGGATGAGTGCAGGAATGGGCTCCCACCTCGACCAGTCCACAGTTGAAGGCCTCACGTAGCTGACTCCAAGACATTAACCGATATTTTGGCGGCGGGGTCGGTGGGATCAGGATTGCATAGTTCGAAAGAAGATCATGCAAAGCTCTATTTCGCTGTGTTGGGGACATTGCTTTAAGTGAAGAGGTTATCTTTATTTGCTGATGTCCATTCAAGGCGGGTGTGCTGTTAAAAAGATGGGTTATGATGTCGGTCCAAAGCCATCTATTTTCGTCGGCAGCTTTGGCGACGACGAAGACAGTGGCTGGGATTCCAAACTTTTTTAGCAGCGGCAATGCGATGGAATAAAAATTTTCGTAACCGTCATCTACGGTGATCGCGACGGAATTCTCTGGATAAATCCCATTGTCGTTGTAGTATTTGACTAAATCCGATAATTTCCATGGCGTGTAGTAACGTTTGATGTAGGCTAGCTGCTTAGCGAAGTCTGTCCTGGACATATGTCCGGGTCGGATGTCCGCATCTTCGCGGAAGCCGTGGTACATCAAAACTCTTGGGCTGTGACAAGTCGCTCTGCGAGCAATGGCACCTGCACCACTCGCCCCAAGGACATCGAAAATCACCCTCTTCATCGCTATCATTGTCCACTCAGGAACAATCCGTTGACGATATCAATGTCGCAATCGCCAGTGAACAGCATCCAGTCCCGCATGGCGGTCGGGAACACCGATCCGTCTGGGGTGCCATAAAGAAAACGAGTGGTTTGCGTCTTGACCGACAGCGGACCGCTTGCAAACCAGTTGAGCACTTGGGCATCACTTGTTTCTGCCTCAAATACTTCAACGCCACTTTTAGACATAAATATTTCAATGGCATGCATGATGACACTCACCTGGTCGGCGCTCATTGTCCCGCCATAGAGCAAGTCGATGAGATGTCCACGCCGCCATCCATTGATTGTATATAGCCTTAGGACGGCAATGGCCTGTGCTCCTCCATGGTTTAGCAGGAGAATGGTGTAGGGCTCCTGTGGGCAATTTACATACCGCCAGTTCATAAGTTCTACTGTTTTTTTTACGAAGCACTTTTGAGTGTAGCTATTGCGATCCGCCATTAGCTCTTCACAGCCTGAAAGGTTCGATAGTATCTTAACCGCAACGGTTCCGATAACGTCTCCAGACCATCCATGGATGACTTGATGGGCGCATTGGTTCGGTTTGAACATCTTTGCCTTATGAATTAGCATCTTGGGGATAGCCCTCTGAATGTTGAGAAGCCTCTTGCAAGACGTCATCAACCCGATTTGGTGCCAACCAAGCTTGAGGAAGAGATTGTAAGATAAATCTGTTTGTCCCAGAGTCGAGAGCATTTCGAAGTCGGTATAGGCCGCTTGTAACAGTTTCCCCCCGACCCCTTTGCGTTGGGCACGTTCTAACACATGAAAATCGACGCACCAACCATTGCGCACAAAATTGCCATGCAAAAAGGTCGGGCACGGCAAGATGCCTAGCTGCCCGACAATCCCCTTGTCATCACAATATGTATAGATGGTGAGGCTCTCAGATTCTGCGACTGCCGGGTTGTCCTGAAAAAGCCATTTGATCCAGGCAACACGAGAGTTAACATCTTCCATTGCAAAGATTTCCTTAAGGAAAGTTGCATAACGCGGACCATGAAGATCTTTTCGCGTCAGTCTGGATACTTGTGAATGAGAAGACATGGGCGCACCCCCTCAATAAAAAAAATGGAACCTAATAGGTTAGTATCGGTAGCGTCATGATGTCAATAACGGCTCGGCATCGTTGTTGAGCGGTCCAGCCCTTAAGTCGTCTGCCTACAAGGCTGCTGGAGGTCAAGGCTGGTGCTAATTCACTTGGCTTCGCCGTGTTGATATCGAGGCACGTGATCACCCTCCAGCATGTTCCTGCCAAGTCAATATGTTGGGCTGCGATATGTGTGAATCTGGTCCATGGTACAATACCCATTCTGTCAACTGCTTGCATTGGCAACCCTCAGGAGGCGGTCCCAGGAGCCCATCACATTCTCGATGCTGTGGCGTGTGCTGATGCTACGCGCTTGCCCCCCCAGTCTGTGCCGGAGGCTCTCGTCCCCCATGAGTTGCAAGAGACTCCGTGAAAGCGCTTCCGGGTCGTCGATCGGTACAACAAGGCCATCCACGCCGGGGCTTACGACAGTGAGAGCTCCTGTGGTGGCTGTGGCGACCACGGCCAAGCCGGCGGCCATCGCCTCGCAGAGCGCGTTGGGAAAACCCTCATAGCGCGAGGGCAGGACAAAGATGGAGGCCCTCTGTAGCGAGGGGCCGACATCCGCCACCGCTCCAGGGAAGTCCACACAATTTTCCAGTCCAGCCTCCTGTGCCTGCGTCCGCAATGCGGCAAGGCAGGGACCGTCGCCAACGAGGACGAGGCGCCAGTCTGGGAATTGGGGATGGACGAGAGCGAACGCCCGCAGCAGATTGTCGATGCCCTTTTCGGGGGAGAACCGCCCCACGGAGAGGACCTCCAGTTTCCGGCAGGGCGGGGCGAACTCTTGTCCGAGGCCTTCCACGGGATTGGGAAGCACATGCACCGTGCCGTCACGCCCGCATGGCAGAGCCATGGCCGCAGCCTCGGTTTGGGCCACCACAGCGTCTGCGTGCGGATAGGTCATGCGCCGGAGGAAACTCCAGAATTTGCCGATGTGGTGGCGCGCCGGGTCTGTGCGCTCAGCCACGAGCACGGGCAGCCGGGTGCCCCAGGTGGCAAGCAGGACAAGGGTGTTCGTGGTGTCCATGAAGCTGATGACGGCATCCGGGGCGGACTCGCGTATCGCCCGCCGGAGGAGCGTGACCCTTCGCATGTTGTTGCGAAGCGCCTGAACCGGGTTGCCGGAATCGAGCACCAGCGCGAGGTTGCGCACCTGGACGCCTGGATGAAGAGGGAGGAACGGTCTGGCGCTTGTCTCTGCGAATGTCAGAACGGTCACGCTGACGCCATGCTCCGCCCACCAATTCGCCATGCGCGTCAACGCCCGTTGTGCTCCGCCCAGAGCCAAGGTTGAGATGACCAGGGTCAAGCAGGATGGAGGCGTAGCCTTCTCTGACAGGGGAAGGGGGGCGGCGCTGGCTGCTGGGGGAGGGAACATTGGCACAGTGTTCAACCAGCCTGCCAATCAGGGTTGGTGTCATCAGGCGAGACAGCTGGGCATTCCGCCTGATGTCCATCCTGCCTGAGCGTTTTGTCGAGCCAGGGGGCAGAATTGTCTTGTCGGGCCATCTCTGCAAGTGTTCCGCCGGGTTTGGCGATGAGTTCGCCCCAAGTCCCATGTTCAACAATGCTCCCCTCTGCGAACACGATGACTTCGTCTGCAATCCGCACAGGTGCGAGCCGATGGGAGATGAGCAGGGTGGAGCAGGAACCCTTGATGTCGCTCAGCACTTCAAGGATGCACTGCTCCGAGGCGGCATCCAGGGCGCTTGTCGGCTCATCGAGGATGAGCAGCCAGGGGCGTCGGTATAAAGCGCGCGCAAGGGCGAGACGCTGGCGTTGCCCTCCGGAGAGCTTGCCGCCCTTTTCGCCTACTGGTGCGTCCAGCCCTCCGTGCATTTGGGCTACAAATTCCCAGGCACCCACTTGATTCAGCACTTGGCTAGCCCAGGCCCGGTCGGGAGTGTCCTCTCCCCACGTGATGTTGTCCAGGACAGTGCCGTGAAATATAGGACTTTCTTGCAGCACCAGACCGATGTGCCGCCGCCATGTTTCCTGCTCCACAAGCTGTAGGTTCAAGCCATCAAGCAAAATCTCGCCCGAGCTTGGAACCAGCAAACCAGTAACTAGGTCCATGAGCGTACTTTTCCCACTTCCTGACCGACCGACCAGCGCGACGAATTTCCCCTTTGCCAAGGTCAGGTCGATGCCGTTCAGAGCGTCCCTGCTGGACGGGTGGTATCGATAGCACACATCCTTCAATTCCAGGGTGCGCTCGAAGCTGGGGGGGGTTAGACCGCCTGGCATGCTTGAGCTGTTTCGCAAGGAGCTCAGCGTGGTGCGCCAGGAATTGTACCAGGGTAGGCACATCTCCGCGTTGTAGAGGGACTGCTGGAGGGTCAGCAGTCGCGGAACGATGCGATAGAAAATCGCAAGGAAAATTAGCGTAGAGGCAATGTCCTTGGAGCCGAGGCTGATGCTGGTGCACAGAAAGGCAAAGATGCCGAGAACTCCGGCACCCTCAAGCCCGCCACGCATAAGGATGTTATAGTGGGATGCCTTGAAGTATGCCTGCGCGTATGCCCCAAAGGTCCAGATTACCGAGCGCTCTGCGACATCACGCTTGCCTGTGCTTCGGAAAAACTTGAGGTTGTTGAAGATGTCACAGATGAGTTCGTTGATGTTTGTGAGGACATCCTTTTGCTGCTGGGCGTGGCGTTGGGCTTTGGCGGTGACCCAACGAAAGATGAGGTACCCCGCCAGGGCGAAGATCAGAGTGTATATGGTCATCTGGGCAGAGAGCAAGAAAGAACTGGCGAGCAAGCCCATGACAGTCAGCGCGGCTCCAAGGGCCGAGACAAACAGTGTGAGACCGCGCCCCATTTGCGTGCCGTCCATGAGGATGGTGTCCCCCACTGCCCCAAGGCGAAGGGCAAGGAACGACGACCATTGGGAGTTGAGCAGCGCCAGGCTGATGGTTTCCCGGCTATACGCCTCAACCGTCACGGTCATTCTCACCAGCATGGACTCAGTGGCATAGTGCAGTACTGCGGTTCCAACACCCATGAAGCAAAAAAGAAAGAGGGCAACGAGTGTCGAGCTTTCCGGGGGGAGCCCCCCAAGGGCCAGCAGGTGGAGCCAAGGTCCGGCACCGGCCATGCCCAGGCTGCCTTGCAGAACGGGTTGCAAGGCCAGCAGGGCACCTCCTTCGCTCAAACCGGATAAGGCCAGCAGGGCGACGAGCAACACACACTGGCCATGCTGGCCCTTCGCCATCTCCCAGTATGAGGAGATCAGATTTTTCATTTGCCGATTCCCATTTCCCCAGTGCTGCAAATTTGGGTAGGCTTCTGCGGGCAGGGTACAGGCTGTGTGTGCGGCGAGCCCCCCAGTGGTTGACAGGTGGAAGGTCCGCCACGCTTTTGCTTCTCAGCCAACACTTCCTCGAACATCTCGACGTAGCGTGGGATGACGCCCGCTCCGAGGTTTTCATCGAACCACTGGCGCGCGGCCAGGCCAAGTTTTCGATAGTGCTCCGGGTTATTCTCATAGTCGGTGAAAACTGCCAGGATCTCCTCAACCGTGAGTACGTCAAGCAGCGGGATGCCTTCCAGGAAATGCCCAGGGGTGTTGATGGCACCATTTGTATGGGTGAGAAGCGGCACTCCACAGGCCATAGCCTCAAGGCCGGTTCCCCCCAGGCCGCACCCTTCGGGTCGGAAGTGCTCTGTGGCCAGATTCGCAAGCTTGAGGCCTTGCATGATGACCTTGCGCGGGGCTGCTGGTCGCCAGTTGACCCTGTGGGCAATGCCTTCGCGCTGAACAAGTTCCTTGGAGGCCTGAACGTCCGGCCCGTACTCGAACATTACCAAGAGGGGGGAATGGAATTTAGTCCGGCGTGTGAATTCTGCAAATGCCTGTATCACTTTGTCGTTGCGCTTATTGCCGCCATATTCTTCAAATTTGGGCAGGTTGTCTGGATTGGAGGCCCACAACTGACGGCCGTGGTAGAACACGACGAAGTCGTGTTCTTGCAGAAACCCCCAGTCTCCCAACCCCAGTTCCTCCTGATTATACACGGCCGGGCCTGGCAGGCTCACCGTAGAAATTCCACCAATGCGCTGCACCGCATCGTTGTAGATGGTGTGGCTTTCGTTCACCACCACAAAGCGGGCCTGCCTAAAGGCACGGCGCTGCCAGTGCGCGCGCCATAGTCCGACTGGGTAGGCGCGGAGGCTGAAGCGGCCCCAGGTGCATTTACTGTCGTGGATGAGTTCCTGGCCGAAGGGCATAAGCACATCCACGGGGAGCCCCTGGCGGGCGAGCATGGACGTAGCCCCTCCGCAGCCAACCAATACATCGTACCCGCGCAGTTCGTCATAGTTTGCATTAGACTGTTCCCAGAAGTCCCGCAGGCTTTCGCCGGAGGGAAAGGTATGTATCCAGTCCAAGTTGGTTACGTCCTGGAACGTATCGCACTGTGGCGCAAAGTGTTCAAATCCATCCGGCATGACATACAGGTGCGCGTCAACACCCGCATCCCGCAGATAGCGTGTCATGGCGAAGAACATGTTATTCATGTTGTTGATAAGTGCGACGCGCATGTCAATCTCTCCGAGTTCCGTTGCAGATCATATTGTCATCGTCAGCGCCGTCAATTTGGACGAATTCAGTCAAAAGCCCTGCATTGTCCTTGGGGTGCAGGAAGAGCACTCTTCTCCCTTGCGCTCCGGTGCGAATGCCACCTCCAACGATAAGCAATTCCTGTTCGTTCAGCCGCTGGCGTAAGGCTTCGATATCCTGTGTGCAGAGGCAGATGTGGGCTACTCCAGGCCCAAAGCGCTTTAACCTGCGGGCTGTGGTGCAGTCAGGGTTAAACGGTTCCATGAGTTCGATGAGGCAACAGCCTGCGCGTACAAAGGCAATGTTGATGCCGTCGGCCTCCAGTGTTTCGCGGTGTGTCACCTCCATGCCGAGTGTCTCGCAATAGAAGGCCAGAGATTGCTCCAAATTGCTGACAACCACTGCCACATGATGCAATCCATTCACGAGTGGGGTCACCCGGATTCTCCCGATGATTTGTTCTGCATTGAGATCGCAAGCAGGGCCCGCCTGTCCACTTTTCCAGATCCGGTCCG
>Ga0172379_10006392_pt1 | contig 15807 bp, 15 predicted proteins | sample GrowelOW334metaG_FD_119756 | JGI IMG/M metagenome (GOLD analysis project Ga0172379, IMG submission 119756) | Groundwater microbial communities from an aquifer near a municipal landfill in Southern Ontario, Canada - Groundwater well OW334 metaG | ecosystem: Environmental > Aquatic > Deep... | reverse complement strand
CGTTGTAATTCTCCACCCGATAGCTCGGTCACCAGTCTTTCGCGGAACTCGCTCAAGCCGGTACGCTCAAGTACAGCGTCGATTTGTTTATGGTCCGCGGCACCCATGGGTGAAAACCAGCCACGATGCGCGAAACGGCCCAATGAAACAGTTTCCTGTACGGTGTATCCCCAATCGACGTGCGGGGTCTGTTCCGAATGCGCGATTCGGCGCGCAAGGCGCGCGCTTTGATACGATGATAAGGGCTTCCCTTCCAGCAGAATTTCTCCGGTTTCAACTTTTACCGTTGAACCGAGAGCTTTCAGAAAGGTTGTCTTACCGACTCCGTTCGGTCCGATGAACGCGACAAATTCCCCAGGGCACAAATCAAAGTCAACTCCTCTGAGTACCGTTTTATCGTCATAACCGACCGAAACTCCGCGAGCGCTCAAGAGGGGTTTCAATTGCGCCCTCCCAGAAATTTGCTCTTTCTGGCGATCAAATAGAGAAAGAAAGGAGCCCCGATGAGCGATGTTATGATGCCTATAGGAAGTTCGATCGGCGCCGCGACGGTCCGGGATGCCGTATCCGCCAAGGAAACCAACAGCGCGCCGGCGATAGCCGAGACAGGGAGTAGCCGTCGATGCGACGGCCCGATCAGTAGCCTCACGACGTGGGGCGCTACGAGCCCGACGAAGCCGATTATGCCAGCGGCGGCAACGGCCGCCGCGGCCGCCAGAGACGCCCCGGTAGCGATGAGTATGCGAGCGCGGCGTACATTGAGGCCCATCCCGCCCGCGGCTTCTTCACCGAAGGCCAACAGGTCCAGAGGACGCGATGCCAAAGATACGAGAAAGCAACCGAGAGCCATGACCGGCAAGGCCGAATAGAATTCCTTCCATCCGGTTCCGGCGAACCCGCCTAGGAGCCAGTAGTACACCCGATACAAATCTTTGTCTTTTATGACGATTACCAGAGAAAGCGCCGCGGAGAACAAAGCGCTTAAGGCTGTTCCCGACAGAAGCAAGGCGGCGGCCGGCGGCGTTTTGCCGCCGAAACGAGCGATGGAAAACGCAAGTGAAACCGCCGTTAGAGCCCCGATGAAAGCGGCGGCGGAAGGACCGGATATAGGTCCTAAATCGCCGACGCCGAGCGCAATGGCGAGCGCCGCGCCGAACGCCGCGCCGGAAGAAGCGCCTATTACGTAGGGATCAGCGAGCGGATTGCGGAAAAAGCCCTGAAAGGCCGTCCCCGAAACCGCGAGCGATGCGCCCACGCACAAAGCTAAGAGGCTGCGCGCCAAACGAAGATCTATGATGATGGTGGCCGTAGCGTTACGCTGAGCGCCGGAATACAAGTTTGAAAGAGCGAAAAAAATTTCATTAGCGGAAAGGGGTACGGCGCCCACTACAATACTTGCCGTAAAAGCGGCAATGAGGGCTACGGATAGCATCAGTATGGTCATCGCGTAACGAATTGGATTCATCATTCAAACCCTAACGAAACAAGTCCGGGTGCAACACCCGAGCCAGGGACTCTATCGCGGAGGCAAGACGCGGCCCCACTCTATTAATCGAATCCGCGTCTACAAGAGCGATTTTCCCGTTGCGAACCGCGGACAAGGAGCGCCAACCTTGCCGTTTTTGCAGAGAGTGCGCATTCAGCTTCGCTCCGTGATCGGTGCCGGACATAATCCAATCGGGATTCCGGGATAGGACACTTTCAAAAGACACAGCCGGATATTGTTCCTTGGTATCGGCAAACACATTCCGGCCGCCGGCGGCCTCAAGAGCCTCGCTTATGAAGGTTGAGCCTCCGGCCGTCATCAAAGGATCGTCCCACACTTCCCAAAACACGGAAGGTCGCGTACCGGTTCCCGCAATTTTGGCGGTCGTTTTATTCACGACCGTTTCAATCCTTGATCGCATTTCACGCACTACCTTCGACGCGTTTTTTTCCAGACCTACCATAGAACCCAGTAGAGCGATGATGTCGTAGGCGTCGGTAAGTCTTACCGCGTTGACGGCATAACAGCGAACACCCGCGTTCTCCAAGAGGCCCATAAGGCGCTGATGCATTTGGCCTTCCATGACGACAAGGTCCGGCTTCAAAGCTACGATTGTTTCAATACTGACGGATTTTCCGGAAAAGCCTCCGACCTTCGGTTTTGCGGCCGCTTCCGCCGGGTAATCACAAAACGCCGTTACGCCGACTACTTTGTCGCCGGCTCCGATGGCAAAAAAAATCTCGGTACAGGAGGGTGATAAGCTGACAATACGGGAAGCGGAAGGTGGTGAAAGCGGAGAAACTTTTTCCGATGCCGTCGCGTTTGAAGACACGAGAAGAAACAAGAATAGCGAATAACACACAGAGAGCATTGCCAAGAGTATCTGCTTTGAATGGAGAGGTCAATCTCGATAATAGTCGATACGCCAAAGGAATAAGCCTTGCGGCGGCGCGGTCGGACCAGCACGTAATCGATTGCGTTCAGCGACGGCGCGGTCGAAATCTTCCGGCGTGAATCCTTTTTCTTCGTAATAGAGGAGGCTCCCGACGATGGACCGGACCATTTTCCACAGAAAAGCGTTCGCGCGGATTTCAAAAACCAGAAAGTCGCCTTCCGGCTGAAAACGCGCGTGAGATATATACCGATGCCGCGATTCGCTGGGATCCTTCGGCGTGGCAAAAGTGGAGCAATCCGTTTCCCCGATTAGCGCGACGGCCATTGAGTTGAGCGTATCGATTTGTGGGCGTCGCCAGATTTGCCAAGCATAACGCAATTCGTGCGGAAGTCCCGGTCGGCCGCAAATTAGAAAATAGCGGTAGGTACGGGACTTCGCGTCAAAGCGAGAGTGAAAATCCCCAGATGCCGTTCGCGATTCTAAAATACGGATATCACGGGGCAGGAGCGCGTTGAGAGCGACTACATATTTCTCGGCGGGTATGGATGCGATGGGAGAATGAAAATGCGCTACTTGTCCAGCGGCGTGAACCCCTGAGTCCGTCCGACCGGACCCAAATAATTGAACAGGTTTTTTATGCAGGATACCGAGAGCGTGCTCAATTTCTCCCTGCACCGATCTATTTCTTTCCTGACGCTGCCAACCGGAAAAATCAGTTCCGTCGTAAGAGAGGAGCAAACGTATCGTTCGTTCGTCAGTCATCGGTCTCGTTGAGTTCTTTATTGAGGTCGTCGTATAGATTGCGGGCTTTCTCCAGAAGTGGGCCCGGCTTCGCTTTTGATGACTTTCCAAGGCCGAATATCTTCGCGATCGATCGTTTTGCGTCGGCCAGAGCCGCAAGCCTTTTTTCCGGATCGTTCTTATCGCCGTATTTCGATTCAAGGAGCGCGACAAGGTAGAGCGCTCCTTCATAAGCGTAATTCTTGTCCGAATCCGGCCCGAAATTCTTGACTCCGGAGAGAGGTTCCTTACCGGATTGTTCTTTGAGAATTGCTTCGTGATACAAAAAACACGCTTTCCGTTTAAAAAGCAAGGAAAGCCAATCAAAGTTCTCCGTGGGGCTTTTTTTATGCAATTCGTCGAAAAGCCAAGCGGCGCGTAAGGCGCTCATACCTTGTTTCAAGGTTGGAGAAAACTCTTTCGTATAAAAACCGTAGCAGCGGAGCGCGAGATACTGCGAAGCCGCGCCGTCCTCAAGGGTACGGGCGCCGGAAAAATCGATATTCGTGAAAATCGACTGAGTGTCGGCGATACGCGCCTCACGATCGGCGGAAATATCCGGGCGAACTTTCTCGGGAACCGCCGAAAAATCCGTGTCGGAGGAGGCGAACCAACACGATGGACAGACCGTTGCCGAATATACCAAAGGATGCACGTCACCGTATTTGGCGGACGGTTCATAAATTCGGTGCAGCTCGTCGGTGAGAGGCCCCGCTATTAAGCGGCCACCGCCGGAAAGAAGTTCTTCCCGATAAAATGATGCGTCGCAGATTGGACAATGTATCGCTTCTTTCGAATAAAAAGTGATTTTCAGTTCTTTTTCTTCTTTTGAAGAATCGAAAAGAGGACTCATCGCGTTGTCTCCGTCAATTCCAGAATAACCAAAGCGATCGCGTTATCCCGTTCATGGGTCATCGATAAATGAACATGCGAGGCACCGGTTTTCTTCATAGCCGAAAGAGCGCTCCCATAGAGAATCATCTCCGGACGGCCGTTATGATGGTTTGCCACCTTGATTTCTTTGAGAACGATACCAGCGAGGCCCGTTCCCAAAGCTTTACCAAACGCCTCCTTCGCCGCGAATCGGGCGGAAAGGGACAGACTAGCTCCAGCGCCACGTTCCAGCGCGGTTTGCAGTTCTTCAGGGTGAAAGAATCGTTCAAGCAGGCCGGGAATAGCTTTCCAGCGTTCCAACCGGCGTACATGCACAACATCGATGCCGATGCCGACAATCATCGTCCCTCCCCGCCCTGCGGCGATTTATCGCGCTCAACTTCAACCGCGATTTCCACCGGATCAAAACGTATAACGGAAAAATTCGGTGGGGCCGATATTATTACTGGTAGAATATAGAGACCAGGATCGTTCACGTTGGAACAATCAATTGAGAGAAGCGAAGCATCGGGAAGATATGATTCTAAATCATTCTGACTGCCCTGCAATTTGATCGAACCGAAATTGACTTGAGGTCGCGCCTTAAAACCGGACGGGAGGCCCGAAATGACGATGGGCAAATGTTCGAAAGTCCTGATCATCACCGATTGTTGTATCGTTCCCTTGAATCTAACTTTTGAATCACCGCTAACCGCGATGAGCGGTTCCCGGTTAACAATTTTGACGGTAGCCTCAAAACTTTCCTTTTTTCCTGTTAATTCGATGGAGTCGGTGGTCACATCCTGAACCCGATTAACAATGCTCGCAGGCCCTATGATTTCCGTCTGAGTCGGCTCGATCGCGTACGCGGCCAATTCATAGCCGTTCTCCAGATAACCGCGAAAACTCGGCGTTACCGGCACGACCTTTGATTCTTTGTGCTCAAGGGAAACGGCGACTTCCATCGGTTCAACATGAATTTCCAAGGGATCGACACCTGCCGCGGTCCCTTTTTTCTTGACAAGGACGGCTGCTTTGTAAACCCCTTCGTTTCGGTACTTCGAAAAATCGATGTATGCTTCTATATCTTCCTCAAGGATGGGAAAGACGTTGTTCGATTCTCCACGCAGTGTGATTCGGACCATTCGTGGATAGCTGCTTGAAGGAACGAGCGTGCCGTCAAGCGATACGCGCAAAGGCACCGAAAAAAATCTTTCCTCAAGCGCGCTCATGCGGTTAAACGTGAACAAGATAACGGCGGCGGCAACGGAAAGTACTTTTATCGGCCAGTTATGGACTATCCGATCTATCAATTTTCTATTCTTCAAGGAACGGCTCCTTGAGATCACCCACGGTTGGCGTCGACTTATCTTCACCGCTTGTGCTGCCTTCCCCCATTAGATCGCGCAGCTTGCGTTGTATGGTGAGAGAGGAAAGGTCGTAGTACAATTTTGAATCGTACGCGAGCGAAACGGCACCCGTTTCTTCCGACACAATCAAGATCACCGCGTCCGTACCTTCCGAAAGACCGAGCGCCGCCCGGTGACGGGTACCAAAACTCTTGCGAATATCATTCTGTTCAGAAAGCGGAAGAAAACACCCGGCCGCGACGATACGCCCGTTTTGAATAATGATCGCACCGTCGTGCAGCGGCGTATCGTAACCGAATATGGTCATTATGAGGCTCGAGGACAGTTCGGCGTTAAGTCGAGTCCCCGTTTCGGCAATATGCTTAAGATCAACACGACGCGGGAAAACCATCAACGCCCCGCGGCGTTGTTCGGCCAGCAATTCCGCCGCGGTTACCGCCGCGTCCAACTGTCCCAGACGCGGACTTGAATCCAATGTGAACCATTCTCCTTGGCCTAGACGCATAATGATTTTTCGCAGTTCGGGCTGGAATACGATAGCGACGCCGATAAACAAACCGGGCGCTAAAAGGTTGAGTATCCATTGAAGCGTATTGAGTTTTAAAAAAAATGCGACCGCGTACACGAACGCCATGAAGCCGGCGCCCTTGATGAGCTGGACGGCTTGCGTTTTTACAAGAAGATCGTAACCTTTATAAAGGAGAAACGCGAGAATGGCGATGTCGAGAATGGGCCGGATGAAATTGTAGACGGCGGCCGTTTGCTGCAACCATTCCAATCAGGATATCCCCTTCCGCGCCACGTTTCGCAATGTGATGGCGCTAAAAACTCGTATAAGATCAAAAGTTTCCGCGACATCGTGAACGCGTAATATTTTCGCGCCCCCGGCAATCGCTGCCGCGTTCGCCGCAAGCGTCCCAGCCAAACGCTCTTCAATCACTTTGCCGGTGATGGTTCCGATGAAACCCTTTCGGGAGAGCCCTATGAGAATAGGATAGCCGGACCGACCAATTTCGGCAAGGCCGGCGAGAATATCGAAATTGTCCTCAAAGCGTTTTCCGAAACCGATACCCGGGTCGATAATAATGCCGGCGCGCGCTATGCCGTATCCTTCGGCTCGTCGAACAGCGCCTTCCAAATAGTCACGCACTTCCGCGACGACGTCGTTGTAAAACGGAGAAGTCTGCATGGAATCGGGCGTTCCTTTTTTATGCATAAGAACCACGGCGGCACCTGCGGCGGCGCATAGAGGACCAAGCTCGTCGTCATCTTCTAAGGCGGAAATATCGTTGATAATATCGGCGCCCGCTTCCAGCGCGGCTCGCGCGACAGCGGTTTTTCGCGTATCGACCGAGATCGGGACGCCGCTTCTTTTTCGAATACCCTCGACTACCGGAAGAATTCGGTCGATTTCTTCCTCAGCTTCCACGTACGCCGCGCCCGGACGCGTTGATTCACCCCCGAGGTCTATGATAGCCGCGCCCGAAGCTTCGGCGGCAAGAGACCGTTCAATAGCCGTGTCGGATGTGGACGCGCGACTTTTTGCGTAAAACGAATCGGGGGTACAGTTAACAATAGCCATCACTAACGGCGCATGAGAAAGTTCTAGGAAACGTCCTCTCGGGAGTGCGACGCGATCTGGGTCGGTCATGATGACGACGATTGGTGGACAATTGAAAAACGGCCCGGCTCACGGTACGCGGCGGAAATTTTAACCGCCAGTCCTCGCGCGTCAAGACCCGCGAACTGCAGAAGTTCGGCCCGAGTGGCTTGCGTGGGAAAATGGTCGGCGGCGCCGAGGCTTACTACACGCGTCTTTATGTTTCGCCTTGCGCATATGCCGGTCAAATATTCGCCATAACCGCCCGCGAGCATGCCTTCTTCGGCCGTAACGACCAAGGCATAGCGGGAAAGCACGTCCGCGAGGTAATTCTCATCAACGGGTTTAAGAAATCGGATATTATATAAGTCGGCTTGAATACCGTCGGCTAAGAGGAGATCCGCCGCTTCGTTAATCTGAGGATACAAACTTCCCGTGAAAGCGATCAATAAATTTGAATCGATTTCCCGCACGAATACGCCGCGACCTTCAATGAGCGGTTCGGAGAAAGCCCCGATTTCGTGGGGACAGGCGGCTTTCGGATAACGAACAGCGCACGGCCGCGCGCGCGCGACAGACCAGCGCAACATGAAATCCAATTCAACAGCGCTCGCGGGAGCCATGAGGGCGAGATTCGGTATGGTTCTAAAAAACGCAAGATCGAAGAGGCCTTGATGCGTCTCTCCGTCGTCGGGTACAAAACCGGAGCGGTCAAGCGCAAAGGTTATCGGTAAATCTTGAATTGCCGCATCGTGTAAAATCTGGTCCATCGCACGCTGGGCGAAAGTCGAATACAACGCGACGACGGGTCGCAGCCCGCGCGCCGCCAAGCCGGCCGCGAAGGTAACCGCGTGTTGTTCGGCTATTCCGACATCGAAAAAACGAGCGGGAAAGACCGAACGAAAAGCTGAAAGTCCAGTGCCTTTTTCCATCGCCGCGGTAATCGCGGCGATTCTGCCGTCCTCATGGGCAAGCGAGACCATAGCGTGTGAAAAAGCTTCGGTAAAACTTGTCGGACCACTCCGTTCTACCAAGCCTTCATGTATGGAAAAAGGCGTTACGCCGTGGAAGGAACTCGGATCATCTTCGGCGTGATCGTATCCCTTTCCTTTCCTTGTAAGTACATGCACGACAACCGGCCGTTCCAATTTGCGCGCGTCCCTGAGAACTTGCTCCAAAGCCTGAATATTATGCCCATCAATCGGGCCGACATACTCAAACCCAAGGTCGACGAAAAAATTCTCGGGATAAAAGACAGCTTTCACACCACGTTTTATACGAACGATGGTATCGAACATGAATGGACCAAAGACGGGAATACCGCGCACAATGCGATCTACGCATCGACGGAAATGTTGATACCGACCTTTGAGGGAAAGGCGGCTCAAATATTCCGATAAGGCGCCGACATTCGGTCCTATCGACATTTTGTTGTCATTGAGAATAACGATTAATGGAAGACCAAGCTGGCCGGCATGGGAAAGTCCCTCATAGGCCATGCCGCCGGTGATCGCGCCGTCGCCTATCACCGCGATCGCGCTTGCTTTGCCGCCGAGAAGCCGGTCACCGGCCAATAGGCCTAAGGCAGCCGAAATAGAGGTAGAGGAATGTCCTGTATTGAAGGAATCGTGCTCGCTTTCAGAAAGTTTTGGAAAACCGGACAGGCCCTTGTGGCGCCTAAGACCCACAAACTTTAAACGGCGCCCCGTCAACAGTTTATGTGTATAGCACTGATGGCCGACGTCCCAAACGATTTTATCCGTGGGTGTGGAGAATACCCGATGTAAAGCGATGGTCAGCTCGACAACGCCAAGATTGGAAGCTAAATGCCCACCGTTGCGGCTGACCGTTTCAACGATTATCGAACGGATCTCTTCAGCAAGCGCCTCAAGCTCGGCGTAGCTGAGGGTGCTCAGATCGGAAGGTAAACCGATGCGTGAAAGAATGTCCGCGTGTTCCATAATTCATGTCACTATAACGTAAAAAAAAAGCCGCGGCAACCGATTAGGTCCGCGGCCTCAATGACGGCGTAAAGTCGACTAGCGCTTCTTATGCCGATTTTTCCGAAGCTTTTTCTTTCGCTTATGCGTCGCGATTTTCTTGAGCTTGCGCTTTCTTCCGCAGGGCACTTGGGCGTCTCCTTTCCCGTAACAGGTTACTGCCGGAATTATGCAATAGGGCGTAAAAAAGGTCAAGACCCCGGATTAATCTGATCTTATGCTGGCTTCGTAGCAAGAAATGCGTTTAAAGATCTAGTTATTTCCTCAACAAGATATTCGACTCCAGCGTCAGCGCGCACCGTGCGCAAATGGGGAATGGATAAGGCGAAAACGATCTGCCGTTTCGCGTAATGCCTGCTGTTTCGCGCGACTAGCGTCTCAATTTCCGGCAGCCGATCGGCGATCAAATGCTCATCGCACAAAAAAAATTCCTTGTAACCTATGGCCCGCATGCCGGGGCATTCGCTTCCGTAGCCGCTTGCGCGTAACGCGGCGACTTCGGTAGCCAGCCCTTGCGTGAACATGGTATGGGCTCTCTCATCAATGCGTTTATATAGTTCGTCGCGACTGCGCTCCAAGGAAAGACAGAGGAAACGGTAGTTCGGCCTTGTCGCCGCGTCTTTTTTTGCCGCGCCGTCCATTCTGTATGAGCTTAAGGGGCGTCCGGAAGATCGAAACACTTCCAGTGCCCGCGTAATCCGGTACACATCGTTAAGGTGTATCCTGGTGGCGCTTATGGGGTCGACCTCGGCGAGTTCCGCCATGAGCGCGGAAGCGCCGCGAGTTTCTAGTTCAATTTTGAGCCTATCCCGGATCTCAGGATCCGAGGGCGGTGCTTCGGGAAGGCCGAGAACAAAGTGTTTGAGGTAAAATCCCGTTCCCCCGCAGACAACAGGCAAACGGCCGCGAGAAGCGATATCCACGCAAGATTCATCGGCAAGACGGACAAAATCGCCCACATTGAACGTTTCATCGGGATTGCGGATATTGATCAGGTGATGCGGTAATCGGGCAAGGAGATCAGATTCTGGTTTCGCGGTGCCGATATCCATACCACGGTACACTTGCATGGAATCGGCCGATACGACTTCCGCCGGGAACGCGGCGCCGGGGCCTCCGAAGAGGCGGTCCAACACGGCGGTTTTTCCAGACGCCGTCGGACCGAAAAGGACAAGAACGGGAAACGTCAATTTTCTAGATGGAAAGCAACCATGCCGTTGAACACCTGGCGAGCTCCGAGAGATACAACTTTGCCGTCATTTTTTTCAACTTCGGGATCGCGCAGCATAGAAAGTTGATAAGCACGGCGGGAAGCCGCGCAAGTAACCTCATACATGTTCTTCTGGTACTCTATTAGCTGTTCAAGCGGGAAAATCATCAGATTACGCTCCTGGGAGTGATAAAGCGATAGCATTTATTAATATACCTTTCCCGATGCCACCGTGTAAAGGGTTCGTTTCTACGCGTCTATCCTTGACCCCGAAGGACACAGTGACTACCTTTATTCAGTGGCCGTCCGGACGTGTTCTAATTTTATCCGGAAGCGCCGAAAGAGGAGGTGAAGGCCGATGAAAAACGTTACGCCTTCGAATATCCCGTCATGGCTGAAACCGACGACGGCGATTCTTGCGGTTATCGGAATCGCGGTGTTCGTGCTTTTCAGTACGAGTTTCTACATCGTAGACCAAACGGAAGAGGCGGTAGTGACCAGGTTCGGTCGCTATCTGGAAACGAAGGGGCCGGGTATGCATTCCAAACTGCCGCTCGGCATCGATATGCAATATCCGGTAAAGACGCGTGTGGTGCAAACCGAACAATTCGGGTACCGGACATTGAAAGCCGGACTCAACACCGTGTATTCCGATAAGCAGTACGCTGAGGAATCAACAATGCTGACGGGCGATCTGAATATCGTCGATGTGGAATGGATTATTCAATACCGCATTGTCGATCCGCGATCATGGCTCTTCAACGTACAAGAAAAAGAACAGACGATTCGGGATATCTCCCAATCGGTCATCAATCAGCTCGTAGGTGACCGAGCGATTTTGGACGTCATCGGTCAAGAACGGACGAGTATTGAAATAGAAGGCACCAAATTAATGAATGAGATGCTGAAAGGCTACGGGCTAGGCATTTCCATCATCGCGGTCAAGCTCCAAAACATTGTGCCGCCAAAAGGCGTTCAACAAGCTTTTGAGGATGTAAATAAAGCAATTCAGGATATGAACCGCCTTATCAACGAAGGAAAGGAAGCATACAACAAGGAAATTCCGCGCGCTCAGGGCGATTCCGACCGCTTGGTGCAGGTCGCGCAGGGTTACGCCGCGGAACGTGTCAATAAAGCGAACGGCGATGTCGCGCGTTTTAATTCCGTCTATGATGAATATCGGAAAGCGCCTGACGTCACTCGGAAGCGACTCTATTATGAGATGATAGAGGAAGTGTTCAAAGACACTCAGGGGACTGCTCTGATCGATCGGCGCTTCGACAACATGCTGCAGATGAGAAACTTGAAAAGCGCGGGAGGAACCAAATGAAAAAACTGATTCCCATATTAGTAATTCTCGTGTTGGCTTTTGCCTCTTTTCTGATCGCGAATCCTATATATACCATTAAAGAAGGCGAGCAGGTCGTCGTCATCCGTCTTGGAAAAATCGTGGCGGCTAAATCGGACGCGGGTCTGCATTTCCGCAGCCCGTTCATCGATTCTGTAGTGAAGTACCCCAAGAGAATAATGTCTTGGGACGGTGAAAGGCAGCGGATTCCGACAAAAGAGAACCAGTTTATATGGGTCGATACCACCGCTCGTTGGAGGATCTCCAATCCCGCGAAATTTTATGAATCGGTCACAACGCTGGAAGGAGCGTACGGAAGACTTGACGATGTTATCGATTCAGCGGTTCGAACCGTGATCGCCGACAACTGGCTTCGGGAAACTGTGCGGAATTCCAATATTATCAGCGAGCGAAAACCGACGGAAAAATTTGAAATCGGAGGAGAAGCCGATACTGGGTTGCTGACTGAATTCACCAAGACGGATACCAGCTACGAAAACATTCAGAAGGGCCGGCGTCAACTTGCCGAAGAGACCCTCACGTTGGCGCGCAAGCTAGTTCCCGAATACGGTATTGAGCTGATCGATGTCGTTCCCCGACAGATAAAATACTCCGATGAGCTAACCGAAAGCGTTTACAACCGAATGATCAAAGAACGCAACCAGATTGCGCAAGCGTTCCGATCCCACGGTGAAGGGAAAAAAGCCGAGTGGCTGGGAAAGCTGGAAAACGAACAGCGGTCATTGCTGTCTTCCGCGTACGAGAAATCGGAAAAGATTCGCGGCAAGGCCGATGCCGATGCGACGCGTATTTACGCGCAGGCCTATGGAAGAGATCCCGAATTCTTCGACTTTTGGCGCAGTGTTGAATCCTATAGACTGACCATGCCGAAGTTCGATAAAACCCTATCCACGGACTTGGATTACTTTAAGTATCTCTATTCCCCTAAAGGTCGCTGATGGAAGACTCTGTAGCACGTACGATAGAGGTCGATGGCGCACCGGTGCTCGGTGTCGACACCGGCCTCGGTCGGGAACAATTCGCGCGTTCCGGTCGCGGCCGACTGGCGGCCGGACCAGGGCGCCTGGTGACCGCGGCCGGAACGTATTCTCAATGGAAACTTGAGGGCAACACCGAAATTGATGGGCGCGTATTTGTATACGGGACCGCTTTTTCCGGTGTGCCGTTCCTTAATTTAGCTCAAACCGATGCCGACGCGGCTTTGGCGGCCTTGGCTGTCGCTGGCCGTTGCGCGGCGGAGGATTCCGAGGCGCCGCCCCCCCTGCCCGCCTCCCTCTTCGTCGGTAGCGATGGATCGCTCCTGATTCTACCTGAGAAAGAAGTGATCCGCGCGCTCGACGTTTCGGGAAACTTGGTTGACGGGGCCTCGCGATGGATGCATTCCGGTTTAGGCAGAAGCGAAACAACTCTCTTCACGTTGGCGGCTCTTGCCTACCGATTGCTGAGCGGTAGCGCCCCTTTCGATGCGGCCGGCGCCGAGGCAGTCGCCCTTGATATACGTGACGGCCGGGCGATGCCCCTCCGATTCGCTTCTCCCGGTGTCGATCCAGAGTTCGCTCGTCTGGTGGATGACGCCCTTGGTATCGCAGGTGGGGAAAAGCGGCCGCGACCGACGCTTGCTGATTTCTCTACTGCGCTGACGCACGCAAACGGCGTCAGTACCCTTAGAAAAGAAATTTCGGAAGCGGAACGGAAGCTGATTGAGGCCGAGGGAGAACGTTACCGAGCACGTTTGGAAGCCATCACTGGAAGAAAACGTTTTTTCCGGAAGAACAGCACGAAGATTATCGCAGTCTCCGCGTCCGTCGCGATAATCGCGCTCGCCGTATGGAGCGTCGTCGCCGGCAAGTCTCCTCAATTCGACACGGTAGGATTAAGTCCGCGGGATGTAGCGATGACGTTCTATTCCGCCTACAGCGAACTTGAAACGGAAAAAATGCAGGCGTGCGTCACTTCAGGCGCCGCGAAAAATGATATCGACGCAGCGATCAATATGTTCGTTATTTCCCGCGTACGAAGCGCGTACGAACGCGACGGCGGCTTTCTTTCCGCCTCAAAATGGGTCGCCTCGGGATCTCCCGAAACCACGAAAACAATATTCGGCCTGGTAGATCTGCGGATAGAGGAGACCGGTCGTCCGGACGAACTTATCGTCCTCTACAGTTTTTTCGCACCCGGACAAGGTGTTGAGGAACGCGAAGACCACGTCAGCTTGCTGCAAAAAGACAAGCGCTGGAAAATCAAGAACGTGGAACGAAAGGTACGGAGTAAAAACTAAAAATTAACGAATCTCATATTCGTTCATTTTATTAAGCAGAGTCCGTCGAGTAATTCCCAGCTCGGCGGACGTTTTTTCCCTGTGTCCGTCATGCCGAGCCAAAGCGGCTTCAATTGCCTGCTTTTCTAAATCCCTTAAAAGTAGCGGTCCATCTTCAGTCGCGTGAAAACCGGAACGTCCTGCCGCTAAAGCTAAAGGGTTCATTTCGGCGCCGGCGAAGGAAAAATCACGCGCGCAGAGGTATTCGCCATCGCAGAGAATAACTGCGCGTTCAACCGCGTTCTCAAGTTCCCGCACGTTTCCCGGAAACGGATATGAGGCGAGCAATTTCAGGGCTTCCGGATCGAGTCCACGTGTAGACTTACCCATTTCCGAAGCAAAACGGGAGGCGAAACGGGAAGCAAGCGCGGGAATGTCCTCGGGCCTTTCCCGCAAGGGCGGCAGGCGGAGACGAATAACATTCAACCGATAAAAAAGGTCTTCTCGGAATGTCCCTTTACGGACGGATTCCTCCAAATCGCGGTTGGTGGCCGCAACGATGCGCGCGTCGATCGGAAGACCCCTGGTACCACCCAGACGCATGGTCCGTTTTTCCTGAAGCACCCGAAGCATCTTGACTTGCAGTTGGAGCGGCATATCGCCGACTTCGTCAAGGAAAAGAGTACCGCCGGCGGCGAGTTCAAACAGGCCGATTTTTCGGCTTTCCGCGCCGGTGAACGCGCCGCGCTCATAACCGAACAACTCACTTTCCAAAAGGTTTTCGGGAATGCCGCCCAGATTGATCGGAATAAACGGTCCATCGGAGCGCTTACTCATACGGTGGAGTAGTCGGGCGACAACTTCCTTTCCCGTCCCGCTTTCTCCGGTCACCAGCACCGTGGAATTAGTCGGGGCGACGCGTTCGGCCAGCCGCCGTAGTTCCACCATGGCGGCGCCCGAACCGATCCATGCTTCTCCGGCGTCTCCGCGGATGGATTCACCGCCGGTCGCCCGTTTTGCCGCACCGGCGGCAGCCGCCATGCGCGAGTCGCCTATGGCCTTCCTTAAACGGACGACCAATTCATCGGGGGAAAAAGGCTTGGTCAGGTAGTCCGCGGCCCCTCGTTTCATGGCTTCCACCGCGTCGGCGACATCACCGTGCGCGCTGATCATGATAGCGGGGACAGCTGGGCCGCCGTCGCGTAGCCAAGAGAGAAAATCAAGCCCGGACATGCCGGGCATCCGCAAGTCCACCACCACCGCATCCACCCGCTCGGTTTCAAGCAATTCCCGCGCCGCCTCGCCGCTTTGCGCGCCGAGCGCATCGATGTTTTCGGTTTTGAGGTATGACACAAGTGATTCACGCAGGTTTCTTTCGTCGTCTATCACGAGCGCCCGAAGACGCTCGTCGTTTGTATCGTTCATCGATTATTTCCTTTGGATTCAGGCAGGTCTAGGGCGAATACCGTCCCGCCGCCTTGCCGCGGATGGTGAGAAATCTTTCCACCCGCGCTTTCCGCGTATCTTTTAGCCAGCGCGAGTCCGATACCGGCTCCGCTGGTCTTAGTAGTAAAAAAAAGATCAAAAACACGGTCTTTTTCTTTTTCGCTTATCCCTTTGCCCCTATCGGCCAGGGTGAACAGGACCCGCCCATGAGAGGTTTCCGCACTGAGAAGCGGCTGCGTGAATTCTTGGCCGTCCATGCTCTCCACCGCATTCGCGATAAGGTTGTCCAGAATCTGGTCCAGACGAAGCGGGTCGATGAATACCTGTGCGCCGGAAGAGCTTGGATCGCAGAAAGCGCTTAGGCGATCTCCGTACCGGGAAGTGTAGGAGGCAATCACGTCCGCGACGACAACCGGACATGGCAACCCTTCGTCCGCGCCGAGAAAAGCCTTTACGCGTGAAGCGAGCAGTGCCAGACGATCGGTTTCTTCCTCAATAATGCGTAGTCCGTCACGCTCAGT
>Ga0172379_10006391_pt1 | contig 15811 bp, 8 predicted proteins | sample GrowelOW334metaG_FD_119756 | JGI IMG/M metagenome (GOLD analysis project Ga0172379, IMG submission 119756) | Groundwater microbial communities from an aquifer near a municipal landfill in Southern Ontario, Canada - Groundwater well OW334 metaG | ecosystem: Environmental > Aquatic > Deep... | reverse complement strand
TTTTTTTCAGATTTCCTTTCAAGGACAGCGCACTGTTTTTCCAGTATTCCGCTAGTTGACGTTCACCGGCACGATCAGCCAGTTTTGCCCCGGATTGCTGGGCCCACCACCAGAGGATCTGGAGTGCGGTCCATTTTTCCTGTTTAACCCAGTCAATGAATAACCAGGTCTTTTCGGGACTGATGAAACCGGAGGGGTTACAGCGGGATTTCAGCTGGTCCAGCGTCTCTCTAATCCTCGGCCATTCGCGCTTTAAATGAGCGGCATCGCCAAAATAAAGCTGGTAATGGTCCTGGGCAATGATCCACCAAAGGGAATAATCAATGATGCCGTTGATATCTGTTTTACTGATGCCCGCACGGCCTAACACCGTGAGGCTTCGGCGGACAATTTCAGGATCGCCGAAAGCATAAGCATCGGCCATCATGCTCATAGCCAGGTCGCCTGCCCAGGGCAGACGGTCGCGCTTCACCCCGTCGATCAGGAAATCGTGCATGCAAAGGCGCAGGGTATACGCGCTGTTCATCCAGATACGCGTCAGTATGGGGTCGGAACAGGCAAACGCCCCCTGATAGCAAACGGGATAGAAGAGGGCATTACACTGGATTTCTTTACTATTCCGGACATCGGTTAACAGATAGCGGAAGGCCAGCGGGGATTTAGATCTCCACCGACCCGGACCGTCAGGAATCATTTCAAGCGATTGTTCCAGATCCTTATTCAGGGTATCAAGGGCTTCCCAGGTGGATTCTCCGACAGAGATTTTTGGTCTTTCCGGATTGCGAATGGTGACAAACCCGAATATTTCGCGCCCGAAATCATACAGATCATCCTGTTTGCTCACCGGTTTAAGAACGACCGCTGAACTTTCGAGACGGTGCGGGGGGATACCGGATTTTGTTTGGGCAAAATGAAAGGCGGGCTGCCACTTTTCCCCTTCAGCAGTCCATTCCCAATCCTGGTTTTGTGTGGAAAAAGGACCATCCAAAATCAGCAGGGCGGGAGGTTCGGCTGCGGTCGACAGGTCAAACCTTAATTCACCGGGCGATTTATTGCCGGAAAGGATGAAAGTCCTGGCTGAATCGCTGTCGTTAAATCTGAATAAGAGCAGATCATTAATATATACTGATCCTTTACCGACTGCCTGGAAATGAACTTTACCGGATAGTACCTGATTATCAAGCTTTAACCTAAAGGAAGTACGGGAATACGCGGTATGGAAAGTTCCCGGATAGCCCACCTGTAATTTGGCCGTGACTGTTTTTTCCCGAAGGATCTGTAGTCGCCAGCTTTCGAGCTCGGCCGGACCGTACAACCAGGTGGCACCTCCGGTTTTCAGGTTGGTTGCTGGCATCAGTTTGCTGGGGCTGTACTGCGGATCGATGATGGCAAAACGGGATTTTTCATGTGCAGTCTGGCCGAAAACTGCCGTACACCATGGCAGCAGGACTAACAGCCAACTACCTGACCTGGGAATTCCGGAAAGTTTCATAGGTGAAAAGTATATGTTTTCCTCCATTCAACCTCCGGTTCGGTCAAATTGCCACCGGGTCCCCGTCCAGTTGATCTTATTTCCTTGGCGTATTCTTTCTGTTGCCAGTCAATGAGCCCAATCTGTCAATTCGTTCCGACCATTTGTCAAGTCGCATGCCTGGATACGGACTGACGGGCTATTTTTATCCTGAATAATAGTCGGAACCATGAATTTAAACCTGATATCATGAACAAACTCATCAAATTCAAGAAAGTGACTTTTACCTTCGCCTTCCTCCTGATGTTGATATTACCTCTTACTGCCCAAACGATTTACGACGGTATACCCAAACAACCCTATCTGGGACAGGCCACTCCGGGGATGACCCCTGAAAAATTCGCGCCGGACATCGTGTCTTCGTCCGGTTTCAGGGAATATTCACTCACCTTATCCTCCGACAGCACCGAACTGTACTTTTACCGGTTCGCGGAGAACATTCCGTCCAGGCTTTACGTGTCCCGTTTTGAACATGGATCATGGACTGCCCCTGCTGAATTTGGACCTTCAGCTGGCTATCCGGCTTCGGAACCCTGTATGACCCCCGACAATAACAGGCTTTATTTTTTATGGAAAGGCGGGGGAGCCTCCATTCCGACGTATTACCTGACTGAGCGCGGACGTCTCGGATGGACAGATCCTGTATTGGCAGGTCAGGGGATGTTTATGTCGGCCTCATCAAACGGCGAGCTGTATACAACCGATGTCTCCACGCTTTTTACTACCGGCCAGACCTATCTTGCCAAAATCAGGACTTCCAACGGACTGTTCACCCGGCTCGACCGGCTTTCCATTCAGCCGAACTATGGTACCCAGGCACATCCCTGCATTGCTCCTGATGGCAGTTACATTTTGTTCGATATCGATGGAGGAAGCCACTTGTTTGTCAGTTTCCGCAAGAACGATGGTACCTGGGATAGGGCGATTGACCTCGCCAATCATGGATTCAGCAAGGATGCCGGTGGCGCCTGTATCTCGCCGGATGGCAAATACCTTTTCTTTCATTTGAACGGGGACATCTGGTGGGTGGATATCCAGGTAATCCTGAACCTCAATCCTTTTACAGGCGGCACCTCGGCCGGGCGAATCAACGGGTTCGAGCTCTATCAGAACAGTCCTAATCCCTGCCAGGGCCAAACCCGGATCTCCTTCTCGCTGCATACCCCGGGAAACATCACCCTCGACCTGTTCGGCAGTACTGGCGAAAAAATCACCACCTTGCTCCGCAACCAGCCATTCAACTCTGGAAAACATGAAATTGACATGAATCTACCAAACCTCAGTCCCGGAATTTATACGTACAGGCTCTCCAACGGCAAGGATGAACCACTAACCAGGCGGCTGGTGGTTGCGGGTAATCTTGGTATATGATTACGGACAATCATTTTTTTAAATTCTTTTTTATTATCCTCTTTAAAGTGGGTATATCAATAGGTTTTGTGGTATAATCATTGCATCCTGCCTCTAATGCCTTTTCTTTATCTCCTGAAAGTGCATAGGCTGTTTGTGCAATTACTATTACTTCTTGATTAAACTCCCGAATTTGTCTGGTGGCTTCATAACCGTCCATAACGGGCATCCGTATGTCCATCAATCTCTCTGACATCGATCGTGGTATTTAGTTTTACTTCTTGGGGGTCTTCATCGCAGGGAATGGGAGATGGAGATCAGCCGCAGGGGGTGATTGGCTTGCACCGGCTCCTCCATTCAGTTCTCATCTTTTTCCTGTCTTCGGGTAGATGAAAGAAAAAGGAAATTACTTTAAAAGTCGTAATATTCGGATGTAATAATTCATTATGTCCGGCAAATACCTACTTGTCCTTTTCGCCCTATTGAGCGGGATATTTCATTCTTCCGATCTCTTTCCACAGGTGTATCTTGATCAGAAGTCTTCTGTCGAGGACCGGACGGAGGATCTTTTGAAGCAGTTAAGCGTCAGCCAGAAAATACAGTACATCGGCGGTTACAATTCATTTTATATCTCGCCGGTGAGCTATCCCGCCATTCCGGCCATCAAGATGTCCGACGGCCCGGTCGGGGTCAGGACCTGGGGCAAAACAACGGCTTTTCCTGCCGGGATCTGCTCGGCGGCCACCTGGGATACTGCGCTCATTCATGAGCTGGGCCGCTCATTGGGAAGGGATGCAAGGGCCAGAGGGGTCCATATCCTCCTCGGACCGGGCGTTAATATCCAGCGGGCGCCGATGTGCGGCCGGAATTTTGAATATTACGGCGAAGATCCCTATCTGGCAGGGCAGATAGCCGCTTCATTCGTTGAAGGAGTCCAAAGCGAGCATGTTATGGCTACAGTCAAGCATTTTGCCGCCAATAACCAGGAGTGGGACCGGTACGCGGTGAGCTCCGATATGGATGAACGCACCCTGCAGGAAATTTACCTGCCTGCCTTCAAGGCAGCGGTGGTCGATGCAAAAGCAGGCGCCGTCATGTCGGCCTACAACCTGGTTAACGGGAGCTGGTGTTCCCAGAACATGCACCTGCTGACTGAAATTCTCAAGCGGGACTGGAAGTTCGACGGATTCGTCATGTCGGATTGGGGAGCCACGCACGACGGGCTGAAGTCGGCGATGGCCGGGCTCGACCTGGAAATGCCCTCCGGTGCGTTCATGAACCTGACCACCCTGAAGCCGGCAATCGATGATGGAAGGCTCCCTGAATCAGTGATTGACGATAAGATACGGCGCATCCTGCGGACCTTGATCCGGTTTGGTTTCCTGGATCACCCACAGCTGGATGCTTCGATTCCGCTGGATAATCCGGCCAGCAACCTCACTGCCCTGAATATTGCCCGGTCGGGCATCGTACTGCTTAAAAACCAGGGAAATTTCCTGCCGCTCGACCGGGGCACCATCAAGAGGATTGCGGTGATCGGACCTAACGGGAACAGTTACGTTACCGGCGGGGGCAGCTCCTACACCGATCCTTACCGTTCGACAGGCCTCGCCTCTGCATTGCGCTTGCTGGCCGGTCCGGAAATCACCGTCACCTATGATGCCGGTCAGACGGATGATGAAACGGTCTTCGGCAATTCACTTTTTTACACCATTCCCGGTTCTTCATCACAAGGGCTTTATGCTGAATATTACAGCAACCAGTCATTTACCGGAAACCCCTTCTATACCGGGACCAACGCCACGGTGAATTTTACCTGGGGGTCCGGCGGTCCGGCGATCGCCGGTTTTCCAACCGATCATTTTTCGGTTCGCTGGACCGGGGTGATCCGGCCCCTAACCACCGGTGCATATGAGTTCATAGTACGTTGTGATGACGGATGCCGGTTGTATATTGATAACCAGCTGGTCATCAGCCAATGGAATGATCATGCCGCCGCAACGTACCGTGTCACGGTGAATTTGACCGGCGGGACCGAGCACTCGCTAAGACTGGAGTATTATGAGAATGCCGGTGATGCTGAGATCCGGATGGGATGGCGCCTCCTGGAGTTTGCTGATGAGAAGGTCCTTCAGAATGCCGCAAATGCCGATGCAGCCATTGTTTGTGTGGGGTTCAACAGCAATTCTGAAAGCGAAGGTTTCGACCGGACGTTTGCATTGCCCAATTTACAGGATAGCCTGATCACGGCTGTTGCCCGCGTAAACCCCCGGACCCTGGTTGTGTTGAATGCAGGTGGAAATGTCGCTACTGCCGCCTGGATTTCAGAGGTTGAAGGTTTGCTGCATGCCTGGTATCCGGGTCAGGAGGGCGGTACAGCGCTTGCGGAGCTTATTTTCGGACTGGCCAACCCTTCCGGAAAGCTTCCGGTTTCGCTGGAGAAACGGTGGGAGGATAACCCGGTGTTCAATAGTTATTACGACCCCGATAAAAACCTTCATGTGCCATATTCCGAAGGATTGCTGATAGGATACAGGCATTATGATACCAGGCAGGTGGAGCCCCTGTTCCCCTTCGGATTCGGGCTCAGCTATACCGCTTTTGAATATTCCAATCTTTCAGTCAGCCCCGATACTACGGATCATCCCAATGGTATCAGCATCAGTTTTGATATCCGGAATACCGGCGGTCGCGACGGGGAGGAAGTGGCCCAATTGTATATACATCAACCGGTTTCAAAGCTGATACGTCCTTACAAGGAATTAAAGGACTTTTCCAAAGTATTCCTGCGGGCCGGGGAATCCAAAAATGTGACGATCAGGCTCGACAGTACCGCCTTCAGCTATTATAAACCATACATCAAAAACTGGGGCCTTGATTATACCACCTTCGACCTTCTGGTCGGTTCCTCTTCAAGGGATATCCGGTTGACCGGGCAAGTGGTTCTGCAAAGTCCTGATCTGTCGCCACCCGTGGTAACCGGATTAACCCCGTCGGGCAATACCGGCGGTCCGCTGCGTGTGGTGTTGTTCAGCATGGAATTCAATAAACCGGTGTACTTCAATCCGGATCAACGGATTGTTATCAAGGAATACGAAACCGGCACAACCCGGGAAATCATCGAGCCCCTAACCGTTTCGGGATCGGGAACCCGCAACATTACCTTTTACGGCAGGTCGGCTCTTCCGGCAGGAATAAAGTATTTCGTTCTGGTGGATTCAGCCGCCTTTATTGATGTTTACGACAACTCTTTTGCCGGTATCACCCTGAAAGATACCTGGTCATTCAAGATCTCCGCCAGCGGTATGGAAGATCATTTCCTGCCGGGAGATGCCCTCAGGTTGTATCCTAATCCGGTCAGGGATTTGCTGATCATGGATTACCGGTTGCCGGCCGGCCGGGAATGCTGGCTCCAGGTCATCGACATTGCCGGCCGGCCGGTGATAACCAGGCACTTTTCATCGGAGCAAGCCGGTAGTATGGAATTGGACTGTCATGCCTTCCGGAGCGGTTTCTATTTTGTAAAACTCTATACAGCAAGCGGATCCATTGTGAAGACCTTTATCAGGGAATAATCAGCCGGAAGCAATCGATACCGGCTATTTTACCACCAGTTTCACCACTGACTTGCCAGCTTTAACGAAATAAATCCCGGGAGAGAAATCACGCACCGAAAGCTCAACCGGGCCGGTGATACTTTCGGTCCGGACGGCGGTCATCAATTGTCCCTGAGCATTGTAAATCTCAACCGGCGTATGGTATTCCATCGTCCCGGAAACATTTACCACCTCATCGGCAGGATTGGGGAAAACAGTTATGGAGGTAGGATGATCAGCAATATCGTCCACGGAATTGAACTCCCCGTGATATTTCCGGGTCCAGATATCCGCCCCGTCGGTCAGCCATTCGAGTGAAAAACGCACGAAGTACATCTGGTAAGTTTCATATTCACCTGATTCATAATACATTCCGATGGTGCCGTCATAAAGGACACACAACGAGGAGTAAGCCGATCCTCCCGGGTAAATGGTTTTCCTTACCGGCCAGGTTTCGCCTTCGTCGTAGCTGAGTAAAACACTGATATTGTTCCGGTTGCCTGAGAAAGGAATCGAATGCAGCAGCCTGTTTTTATTATAGCCGGATGAAATGGCGGTATAGCGAATCATATCGCCGTTGCATGACGGATCGGTAATTGCAGGCTGCGCATAAGGGCTGCCCCACGTCATTCCCTGGTCTTTGGAAATATTGAACTTGCGTTTACCCTCGCTGCGAATGCTCATCAGCAGGTTGCCGCTTTCCAACTCCACGATTTTAGCTTCATTACCTTCGGCCGAAGCCCTGTTGGGTGACACTTTCCAGGTTTGCGCATTATCATCGGAGTACATCACAAAATTTGATATCACCCGGGTGGAATTTTCCCGTACCGGCATCACGGCAATCAGCCGGCCGCTCTTAAGCTGGCTGGCCGATCCGGAGGTTACAAAAGCCCCCTGCCAGGTTTGGGTAAACGGGTTCACGGATTCCGCTCCGTAAATTTGCCGGGTGATATCCTGGGGCGTGCTCCAGGTGATTCCGTTGTTGGTGCTTTTTGTTTGATAGATCCTGATAGGCAGGGTAGCCAGCGATAAATAGAATCCGTTGTTGGCGGCAAACAGGCAGATGATCTCGCTGTTTTTGCGGTTAAGAACGAGCGCTGCATCCCCAAACCCGGCTTCCGTTCCTTCACCGGCCAGGGTGACCGGCTGGCTCCAGGTTTGGCCTTTATCCGTGCTTCGCCTGATCAGGATATCAATATGACGCGGCAAATCGTACGGACTGGTCCAGCGCTTGTCGGTAGCCGTAATGAGCGATCCGTCGCGGGCTACCACGATGGCGGGTATCCGGTAATTTTTCGAACCTCCGTCGCCACCGGAGTAGAGCAGTTTGTGCGTGAGTAAAATGGTGCGCGATCCCGGTATATCGGGTACGCTTACGGTCCTGCCATCACCCGCCAGATAAGATATAACAGATGCCTGCACCCGGTTACCTTCGCGGGCCAGCGGTTTAATATCGGCGGTAATCCAGAAATAATTATCACCCTCCGGCAGGTTCATCAGGCCGTTTACGGTTGTCTTTGCCTTGGCCGGGGAGAAAGATCCGAACAGGGTGGCCGTTTTGACATTGAACCGTTCATTTTTCCCGTTGTGATAAACCTTGACCGTTTTAACATCTGAAATATCATTGGTCCCGGTAAAGTCTATCGTTACCTTTTTTATCGATTCATTCTGGCCTGCCACCAGCCGGAAACCGACCAGCGTCTGATCGGCCTGTCCCATTCCTACCGGAAGCTGGGTCTTAAAAACCCGGATGCCGTAACCCATAAGCTTGGCGTTATGGCCCTTGCCCGAAAGGTCGGGAACAATATTGTTGCTGACATTTTCAAAATTATATGCAGCTACCAGGTTGTTCGTGTTCGCATCCGCCTCGTTGCGGTCGGCCATGACCTCCTGAGTGGTCAGTACCCTTTTCCATATCCGCAATTCATCCATATGCCCCGGCCAGAATTGATACCTGACCGGATCTGAATCATCGGTCCAACCGCATCCCACTACCAGGTCATAACCGTTCTCAACGGTTCGCCTGCCAATTATTCCGTTGTAAATGCCGGAGACCAGTTCGCCGTTGATCAGCAATTTGGAACTCTTGTCCACGCCGTTGTACACCCAGGCAACATGCACCCAATCATTGTTTCTAACGAAAGTGGTATAGGGGAATCCGAGGTTTGTGTTGTCATTATTGGTGAGGTTAAACACCAAGTTTGGCGTGGAAGGCGTATTGGCCGTGGTCAGTTCATAGCGGCCGCCGGGCATCAGGGAGTTTCCCTTCGACAGGATGATATATGGGCCGGCGAAATTATCAGGATTTATCCGGCAGGTTATCGTGTAGCTTTCACCCGCGGCGATGTTAAAATCAGGATGATTGGGTATCGTCATATATTGGTCGATGCCATTGAAACTTAGGCATTTACCGTCCGACGCAACTTGAGCCTCAGCCAGATAGCCGGGGAAAATTGCGCAAAATACTAATAATGAGTGAAGTAAGAATGCTCTCATAGGTTTAGCTACCACTTCGATATAAATATATACATCATTGCATATACTCTGCAACAGGATTGCTTCTTTTTTTTTCGCAGCAAGCTTTTGTTTATTTTTGACTGTGCTAATCAATTTCGATCCAACCGATGTTTAGAATCCCTGCACTTCAGTTGATCCTGTTGTTTTTCCTTTCCATCCCCCTGAATGGTCAAATACGTTCCTCCTGTGTTTATGGCAGGGTGACCGATTCAGTGACACTCAAGCCCGTGGCCGATGTTTCGGTTTTCGTCCCCTTTACTTCACATGGTACGATCACCAACGCCAATGGCGAATTCAGCCTCCGCCAGATTCCGCCCGGCCATATTCAGTTGGGGTTCAGGCATATTGCCTACGTCCCCCGGATGAGTTATTTTTTTTTCTCCGGCAGTGATAGCATGCGCTGCGATTTGGTGATGGCGGGTGCCACCATCGAGATTGCGGAAGTGGTGAGGGAGGCGGGTAAAATTGACTGGGAATATGGGATGATTCTTTTCAGGGAGATATTCCTGGGAGATTCGTATCAAACTTCCTGCATCATCAGAAATCCCGGTGATCTCTATTTTTATTTCGATGGCGACGTGATTTACGGACAGTCGCGTAATCCGCTGAAGATTACTAATAACTACCTGGGATACGATATCACCTATTATCTGGATTATTTTAAATTCGATAAAAACAGGAATCAGCCGGCAGCGTTGGGCCAGAATGAATTTTTCGCTTTCGGCGGACTGGCTTTTTATACCGACAAAAATGCGGGGGATAAGGTGAAAAAAACCAAATGGATCCGGAACCGGGTAACTGAATTCCAGGGCAGTTTGCGGGATTTCCTCCAGGACTTCTTCCATGATGCCTTTTGGGACCGGAAGTATTGTTTGAGAAAGGTCGATGAAAATGGCCCCGACAGTATCTTTTACTGGGATGCAGGTCAGGCGAAGGGCCGTTATCTGCGGTATGACCGGATGACGGAGTTTCCTGCTGATAAATCGGTTTTAACCAGGGGACCTGCCGACAACCTGATGACGCTGAGCCTGCCGGGACCTATGCTGGTCTTTTTTGACTTTCTTGATACCCCGGATATTTCCGATGACCGGGTCAGTCTGCTCGAGCTGAACCAGGGAGACCTGGTATTCGACCGGAATGGCAACCTGGTTGCCAATGGCAGCGGACTGAACTGGATCGATCTGGATAATCAAAAACGTCTGAAAAATACACTACCACTGGATTATGAACCTAACCTGAACAAATGACAATTAAAAGAAGTCTTCCGGCCAGTGCCATTTATCGCTATTACTGGGGCGAAAGGGATGGTTACAAAATCTGGGTCGTCGACGGTAACAGGGTCAGGCTGAAATTGCTGCGTGAATTCCTGTATGGCGGAAACGAACAGCGTTATCCGTTTATACCGGTGGGCGAAATCTGGATTGACAATGCCGTTTCCTGTGAAGAGTTTGAGCTGACATTGGTTCACGAGCTCAATGAACGTGATCGGATGGCAAAAACAGGCTGTACCTATTTACAAGCCCACAACTCCTCCCTGGCGATCGAAGTGAAATTGCGTCGCAAGTTTGGTCAAATCTGCCGCGACCATGAAAAATCCCTTCCGGGAATGCCCGTAACGGATTATGAAAATATCAAGGAAATAGAGGATATTCCAAATACGATCCATCTCCGGAATATTTACCGGATTCCGGTGGGCAAGCGGGAAGGAATCGCTGTCTGGATCGTGGATGGATATCTGGTAAGAAAGGAAATCTATCCTGATTTTGGTTTCAGCGGCAATGACCTGTCGGATCATTTTATTCCGCCGAAGGAAATCTGGATCGACGGGCAGATCTCCTGTGAGGAAACGGAATACTCCATCGCAACGGAATTGATGGAACGCCGGCTGATGGCGAAGCATAAAGGCTACGAATATTCCTATGAAACAGCCATCAAGGATGACAAAGAGAAGCGTAAAAAAATGGATCGGCAGGTGCGGCGGCATCCCCCGGTCGAGATTCCTCATTCCTCCACACGTGATTCCGGGGTGATTAATCCTTGATCACCACATCGGTAGTGGATCGATTAATTGCACCATTCTAAAATAATGAAAAACAATCTATCTTTGGTAGTAACCCTAATATCCCGTTTATGAAAAGGTCACTAATCATCTGTGCAATTGCCCTTTTCCTCGCTGCCGGCTTTCTGCCCGCACAGGACGGATTCAATTGCTTTTCGGTACTGGTCGGCAAAAAAGCAACCATCGACGGATCGGTGCTTTTTGCCCATAATGAGGACGACTATGGCAAGCAGCTGGTCAATTGGTATGCAGTTCCGGCAAAACCATTTCCTGAAGGAACTGAGTTTGTCCTGAAAAACGGAGGAAAGGTGGCCCAGGTGCCGATGACGGCCAGGCATATCTGGCTTGAAATCCCGGGGATGGATTTCTCCGATTCCTATCTGAATGAATACGGGGTGTGCATCGGATCCAATTCCTGCTCCTCACGCGAGGACAAGCCTCAGATTACCGATGGGGGGATCGGATACAACCTTCGGCAACTCCTGGCGGAGCGAGCGGTGAATGCCAGGGACGCCGTAGAAATAGCAGGGCGGCTGATTGAGAAGTTCGGCTATACCGGTTCAGGCCGCACCTATTGCATCGCCGATCCCAACGAAGCCTGGGCACTGGCGGTGGTCAACGGCAAACATTGGGTGGCGCAGCGGATTCCAGATGAGGAGGTTATGATCCTGCCCAATAATTACACGATCAGGGAGGTAAACCTCAGCGACAGGGAAAACTTCCTCGGATGCCTTGACTTGATTGACTATGCGGTTAAACGCGGATGGTACAAACCGGAAACTGACGGTCCGTTCAATTTCAGACAGGCCTATGCCGGCCGGAACAGTGTCAGGCATCCGGGGAATGTCAACCGCGCCTGGGGAGCCTATTTTCTATTCAATACCGGATATAAGATCACCGATGATTTTCCATTCTCCTTCAAGCCGGCTGAAAAGGTATCGAAGCAGAACCTGATGAAATTGCTGCGCAACCATTATGAAGGAACGGAGCTGGATAAAAGCGGGGGATATACCAAAGGGAGCCCATATAAACTCAACGGATCCACCATATGCGGCGTTGCTTCGGTGTATGGCTTTGTGGCTGAACTCAGGAGCGGGATGCCGGTGGATATCGGCTGCGTGATGTGGCTAGCCCCGCAATGGCCCGATATTCAGCCGTTTATACCGCTTTACGCCGGGGTTACCGGATTTCCGGACGCCTTTAGCCGTCCTGGTTATCTTAATAGCCTGGATGATCATTACCGTCCGCCTGCAGATATCCATGAACGGAATGATCAGCATGCCTTCTGGGCTTTCGTTGAATTTTCGGAACGGATGAATGAACACTACGGCGAAAATATCGACCGTGTGAAAAAAATAAGCCAAAAGTTGGAGGACAGGCTCCTGGGCATGCAACCGGACATTGAGAAGAAACTGAAGAAACTTCAGCTCTCTTCACCTGATCAATGCAGGGAAGTTGAAACCGCCCTGTATGGAAATTTATCAGCTAAAACCCTTGCCACCACCCGGAAGTGGATAAACAAAATAAAATAAGTAAAGGAAAAACAACATGAAAAAATCAACCGGGTTAATCCTTACCGTACTCGTGATGATTTGTTTTGGTGGAGCGGCTTTTGGGCAGAATGCACAGGATACGATCTCAGTCAAACACAAGATAATCAAGCAAAACGGTGTTGCTTTCGTGGGAAAAATAATCTCGCAGGACGCACGAGAAGTACTGATCGAAACTGAAGAAATGGGACTGGTGTACATCCCCAAGCACGAAATCAAGGAAATTTCCATGGTCAATGCCGGACAAAAAGGAATAAACGGGGAACTGTTTTCAACCCGGTATTTTCTGACAACCAATGGCTTTCCGGTCAAAAAGGGAGATAATTACATTCAGTGGAATTTATTCGGTCCGGATTTTCAATTTGGAATCGCGGACCATTTCGGTGTGGGGATCATGACTTCCTGGGTGGGCATGCCGATTATCGGCACGGCGAAATACAGTCTGGAACTGGGTAAAAACCTGCACGGGGGATTGGGGTTTCTCGGAGGAACCGGTTCCTGGGCATATCCTGAAACCGGGCTGCTGCTCCCATTCGGATTTTTTGCCATCGGCAACCGGATGAATAACATTAACTTTTCAGCCGGATACGGTGCCTTATTCAATGAACGGACGGTAACGACCTATACCCTCAAAAACACACCCACCGAATATTCAACCAACAGTTATACCTCCAACAGCAGGACGTTTAATGACTCAGAAGGCCGCGTACTTTTTTCGGTAGCCGGAACTTTCCGGTTAAATAATAAATTCAGCTTTGTCTTTGATTCGTTTTTTATGCTCGCAGGCAAGGAAACTACTTCCCAGGTGATTCGGGAAACCTATATCGATGGGAATCGTGGGGTTACCTATTCAATTTATAATGAAGTAAATAAGCGGTATCCCCTGGTAGTGCTGGTTCCCGGATTACGCTTTCAGGCCAGCGCCAACAGCTCCTTTCAGTTTGGCTTCACCGGTGTACATTTCGACGGGGAATTTATCCAGGTTCCCATTCCAATGGTACAGTGGTTCCGGAAGATTTGAGAAGTGGGTGGGCAATCGGGATAAGTTTGTGCTTGTCGGCAACATTTCGGCATCCCGGATTTTCAACCCCTTTTTATCTGCATGCCATTCTGATTATTCTGATTACTTTCATGGTCTCAAAAAGAAATCAGCAGGATGTTTATTTTTCCCAGCCAGAAAACGATTCAAGCAAAATTTGTGGTTGTGATAATTATAGTCCTCCTGTTTTCTGCCTTTATCAATCCCTGCCTTCAGGCGCTCGGGAAACCAATTAGCCCGCATCATCAACCGGATACCATCAGAATTGGGGTCGAAAGCGGGTATCCACCCTATAGTATGATCAATGAAAAAGGGGAAGGCGACGGGTTTGCCCTACAACTTTTCCGTGCGGTTGCCGAATCCATGGGGATTAAAATCAAGATTAAAACCGCCCCATGGAATGAGTTGCAGGATGACCTGGTAAAAGGTAAAATTGATGCACTGCCATTCGTGGTCAGGACTTCCGCACGCGAGCCCTACCTTGATTTTTCCGTACCCTACCTGTCGGTGCATGCAACTGTGGTGGTCCGCGCACAGGATTCCCTGATCAGCAACCTTGACGAACTGGAGGGTAAGAAAATCGGGGTGGCAAAAGGGGGATATGCTGAACTCTATTTCAGGGAAATCAGACATAATTCAAACCTGACCGTATTCCCATCGGTTGAAGACGCCCTTACTGCGTTGACCAAAGGGGAAAACCATGCCGTGGTGTGCCAGAAGCTGGTGGCGCTTAATCTGATCCAACGGCTCGGGCTGACTAATCTCCGCACCATTGACCTGCATGTGGAGGCTTTCGAGCAAAATTTCTGCTTCGCAGTTGCCAACGGGAATAATCACCTGCTCGATATCCTGAATGAAGGATTAACCACGGTATTTACCGATGGTACTTTTCAGAATATCAGGGATAAATGGTTTGCACCGGCGCGGCAGATCCGGCTGAATAACCGCCCGATTGTCATCGGAGGGGATTTCAATTACCCACCGTATGAGTTTTTAGATAAGAACGGACAGCCCGCAGGTTTCAATGTGGATATTATCCAGGCGATCGCACAAGAGCTGGGTCTATCAGTTGAAATAAGGCTGAAAAAGTGGTCTGAGGTACGAAAAGAACTGGATGAGGAACGGATCGATGCCATAAGCGGGATGTTCTATTCATGGGAAAGAGACAGGTTGTTTGATTTTTCGCCGCCATTCAGTGTGGTCAGTCAGGTTTTCGTTTACCGCAAAGGCGTTCAGGAACCCCACAGCATCGCAGATCTTAAGGATAAATCGGTCGTGGTTCAGGAAGGGGATATCATGAATGAACTGATCCTCAAAAACGGTAATCCCAAAAGCCTGATGACAACCGGTACCCAACAGCAGGCATTGGAACTGCTTGCATCAGGGAAATATGATTGCGCCATTGTTTCTCGCATACAAGCGCAATATTTTTTCAGGCTTAAACATCTGAAAACCCTCAGGGTTTCTAAGAACCCGATTATGCTGGGTGATTATTGTTTTGCCGTCAAGCAGGGAAACAGCGAGGTAATGAAAATTCTGAATGAGGGACTAACCGCCATAAACGTAACCGGAGATTACCGGAAAATTTACGCAAAATGGTTGGGGGTTTACGAAAATCAATCCTTCCGGTTTATCGATTTTCTGAAATATTCCGTCTTTATCCTGGTGCCCATGCTGGTATTATTGCTGGGTATGTTGGCCTGGTCGCGAACCCTCCAGAAACAGGTTGCCAAACGCACCGAAAAACTGCAGGAAAGTGAGGCCAAACTCAGACAGCTGGCTGAAAACAGTCATCAGGTATATTGGTTGACCGACTGGACCAATAAAAAGTTGCTGTATGTCAGTCAGGCGTATGAAGAGCTGTTCGGCATGAGTGTGGAAAGTGCCTATACTGACCGGCTGTCCTGGAAAAAGCCGATTCATCCTGATGATATTGAGATGGTAGAACGGATTTTCAATGAAAGCCGCGACCGGGGGGCTCCAGCGGAGGCAGAATACCGTATTATCAATAACAAAGGTGAATTCCGTTGGGTGTTTGACCGTTCGTACCCGATACTTGATGAAATGGGGCAACTCTATCGGTTTGTCAGCATAGCGGAGGACATCACCCGGAGAAAACTTGCTGAGATTGAGCTGCAGCAAACTATTGTGGAGTTGGGTCTCGCAAAA
>Ga0172379_10006390_pt1 | contig 15812 bp, 15 predicted proteins | sample GrowelOW334metaG_FD_119756 | JGI IMG/M metagenome (GOLD analysis project Ga0172379, IMG submission 119756) | Groundwater microbial communities from an aquifer near a municipal landfill in Southern Ontario, Canada - Groundwater well OW334 metaG | ecosystem: Environmental > Aquatic > Deep... | reverse complement strand
GAAGTCTATTCGCGCGTGGTGGGCTATATCCGACCAGTGGCACAATGGAACGGGGGCAAACAAGCAGAATTTGATGATCGCAAAGAATTTAAACTGAATGACGCGAACTGCGTTTGCTAAAACCTGAGGAAAGATAGCGGGGCGACGCCAATCATTACGGTTGGTGTCGTCCTGATTTTTTAAGGAGGTGATAAGATATTATTTTTTGTTCTCCAAAATTTTGCTCAAATTTTCAATTTATAATTTTTAATTTTTAAATAATTTCCAATGATATAATTTTTAAATTTAGAAATTTAGTCATTAGGATTTGTTTAGAAATTAGAAATTGGGAATTAGAAATTTGAGGGCCTCACATAACTAATGGTTGTTCAATGCAAAAACAACTTATAATTATAAGCAAACTATATTAGCATGAACCTAGGCGGCTATCAAAAATTAACCCTGATTGATTTTCCCGGGACACTGGCAACGACTGTTTTCACTGTCGGCTGCAATTTTCGCTGTCCATTTTGCCATAATCCGGAATTGGTTTTGGGAGCGGGGCAAATTGCTTCTGGAACGGAAAACAAGACGGAACGAGAATTTTTTGATTTTTTGAAAAAAAGAGTGGGGAAGTTGGAAGGCGTTTGCATCACTGGTGGAGAGCCGACACTGCAACCGGATCTCGTTGATTTTATTAAAAAAGTCCGCGCGATGGGATTTCTTGTGAAACTGGACACGAATGGCGCGCGACCGGATATTTTGAAAAAACTGCTCGATTTAAAATTATTGGATTTTGTGGCGATGGATATCAAAAATCAGCTGAAGAATTATCAAAAAACTGTGGGAGTGAAAGTGGACACCGAGCGGATAAAATTAAGTGTTGAACTAATCAGAAATAGTCGTCCGCCCTATGAATTTCGCACAACCGTTGTGCCGGGCATCCACACAGAGAAAGATTTTTTGGAAATTGCCAAATGGCTCTCAGGCGCAAAAGCCTATTATTTGCAAGAATATCGTGAGGATGTAATTTTGGATAAAAACTTGAAACAAAAAACCAAAGGCAAAAAGATTGACCTGGAAAAAATTCAAAGTAAAATTGAGCAGAATTTTGGGAAGATGGGGATTCGGCGTTAGCTTTGTTTGTCTTAGAACTTTAGATAGCGGACAGTCCGCTGAGAGTACTTAAATTATTATGCGAATTTATCTCAAAGTTATTCCGCGTTCTTCGCAAAATCTTGTGGAAAAAATCAGCGAGGGGGAATATCGCGTGCGATTGACTGCGCCACCGGTGGGCGGCAAGGCCAATGATGCGCTGGTTAAAATTTTAGCTGAGCATTTTGGTGTGGCTAAAAGTTTCATTTCGATTGTCGGTGGAAAGAGTATGCAGAGGAAGATGGTGGATGTGGAAGGTATTGAGTAGTTTGGAGGCTTATCTTAATGTACAAAAAGGCTTTACTGAAGCCTTTTGTGGTTTTTTGGTTTGACAAAAGCCTAAAAATGTGCTAGTATTGACGGTTGAACATTAAAAACTTAATATTTCTCTGGTGTAGCAATAAGGTGATTAAAGTTAGTCATTTTATTGCTACATCAAAAAATAGCTCCTTTCGGTTATTGCCCCGATTTGAGGGGTTTGGTAGCAGGATTTCCCCGCTACATAACTAAACGGGAGGTTATTATGAAAAAGTTTGTCGATGGTAGCGACCGGTTCACAAAAAGTCTTAGAATGAAGTATGTGTGCTATTACAATGCGTACTTCGAAGTAAAACCTATCAGAAGCTTCTGCTCGCTTGATTTGTTTAAATCAAGCTTGACTGAGGCTCCGCCTGAATTCTGCCATTACGACGGCAGTCAGATGGACTATATGAGAGAGGATCGGTTTCAGTCGGTTCCCGGCCTCATGTATGAGGGGCGACAGGTTTATCGTCGTACCCATTACATTCCAGCCGGAGAAGGACCGAATAATCGGGACTTCTACGTCGTATTTAGCTAAGATAATAAAAAAATCCTGCAATCTAGCAGGTGGGAAATTTTTCTCCCCAAGTGAAAAAAGCAAGAGCTGACACAGGATTTCGTGGCGGCTCTTTTTGATTTGCTTGAATTTAAAAATCCACCTCACCCTAACCCTCTCCTTAGTAAGGAGAGGGGACAAATGCGATACAAGCCTTCTCCTTACCAAGGAGAAGGTGGCCGAAGGCCGGATGAGGTGGCTTTGAATTTCTGCTATAATGTTTTTATGGACAAGGCGCAGATATTTTTGGCCGTTTCTTTGAGTTTTATTTTCGGCGTTTTTGGCGCTTCTTTTTTTTATCCCAATGTTTTGTCGGCAATTTTTGCGCAGATTGCTTTTCTTTCGGCAGTCATCATCGTTTTTGTTTTTTATAAAAATAAAACCGCCATGCTAATTTCCCTGGCATTCCTGATGTTCGCGCTGGGTTTTTTTGTCACGCAAAAAAGGATTGATAGAATCAGTTTTTTTGAAACTGCGTCTCAAGAAGTGGAATTTTCCGGGCGGGGAATGATTGCGATGGAGCCGAAAATAAAAGATAGCCGACAGGATTTAATTTTTAAGCCAGCCGATAGGGATTATAGCGTTCTCATCCAAGAAAGTGCTTTTGAAAATTATGCTTATGGGGAAGAATTGGAATTAAAATGCCAGTTAGAGCGTCCGAAAAATATGGCCGATAGCGATTTTGACTATCGGGCCTATCTGGCCAGACAAGATATTTTCTATATTTGCCAAAAACCGCAGATTGAAAATCCGCCAGCCGGCGGACGAGAAAATTTGGGTAACCGTTTTTACGGGATGATTTTAGCGCTGAAAAACAGATTCAGTGCAAAAATCACAGCGCTCATTCCGGCGCCGGAGGCGGGGCTTTTAGAGGGACTGATTATCGGTGGAAGTGGCAAACTGTCCAAGGAAGTTCAGGCTAATTTTTCGCGCACGGGAATGACGCACATTGTGGCGGTGTCGGGGTATAACATCACAATTGTGGCGCAGTATCTCTTACTTTTAGGAATTTTTTTGGGATTGTGGCGACGTCAAGCTTTTTGGTTTGCGCTTGTGGGCATTTGGATTTTTATTCTCATGACCGGCTTTCCCGCATCAGCCATTCGCGCCGGGGTGATGGGAACATTGCTTCTGTATGCGATGAAAAACGGCCGGTTGGCGAATGCCGGCAACGCGATTTTATGTTCCGCGGCCGTGATGCTTTGGTGGAATCCACTTCTCTTGCGTTACGACATTGGTTTTCAGTTGTCATTTTTGGCGACAATCGGTATTGTCTATTTTTATCCACTGCTTGATATTTATTTCGGCGAAAGACTGAAAAAATATCCAACCGGCGTCTCTTTTATCGCGGAAATTCTTTTTATGTCGCTCTCCGCCCAAATTTTTGTCTTGCCGATTATCCTTTTCAACTTCCAAACGCTTTCGCTCATTTCACCTGTGACTAATATTTTAGTTTTGCCAATTCTTCCGATCACGATGCTGGTCGGGTTTTTGACAATCATTGCCAGTTTCATTTTTCAGCCATTTGCGGTGGTATTTTCCTGGCTAGCCTATTTGCCACTGCGCTATGAAATTCTCGTGATCAACTATTTCGCCAACCTGAAGTTTTCCGCCCTAGAAGTGGGGCTTTTATGGCAAGGAATGCTGATTTGGTATATAATTTTAATAGGCGGGGTTTATCAGCTTAAAAAGAGCAGAGTAAAAAAATATGAATCATGATACCACAAAAGAAGTAAGAAAAGAAATAGAGCAGATTTATGCTCAATATGAAAAAGAGGCGCGTGAGATTGAAAAAGAAAAACAGGTAATTTTAGACCGATTGAGAACCAAGGTAGCGCAGAAAAAACTTAATCAGATAGCTGAAAAAAAACATGAATAAAGAGAAAGCTCGTTTGAAACCGGATCTTGTCAAGGAGCAAGTCTTCAAAAAACAGGAAGGCGAGAGCGTAACCAAGGAAGAGTCGGGCCGAATGGAACTATTCAGACTTTTTCAATTGGCGGATGGGTACGTGGAAGAGGCGGGCAGCCAAGAAACAAAGGCTACTGACAGGGAAATACTGAAACTCAAGCAAGAGCTAGTCGGTCCTTCCTCTGATGAGCAGAAAATGATTGAAGCAGATTTTGAGAGATGGGAGCAATTAACATCTGATTCAAAGAAGTTGCTCGAGGATTTGAAGAAAAAGATTAGAAGGGCTGTGGCAATCGGGATTTTGATGGCCGCTCTCTCATTACCAGCCTTTGCATCCGAGTCGCAATCAGAAGAAATTATCCCTCAACAAAAGAAAGAGCTAAGACTGGAAAAAAGAAAACTGGAAATTAGAGATTTGCAGCCGGGGATGGTCGTGGATAGGACTGAGTTAAAAGAATGTTTGCGGAACATCTCTAAATCGGAAGCGAATGAATGGAGGCTTACTATTGCATGGGAAAAAGGCAAGCAACTAGGACATCTGCTGGAAGTGAATGAAGGTGGTCCAGCTAGTTCCTTCTCTGATGCTAATTTAGCACTGAGTTCTTTTATTGAAGGGAAAAAGATTGAGGATATTCATACGCATCCAGTAGCCACGCAAATAGAAGAGATAAAAAAAACAAGCAATGTTGATTATGATAGCGCAAAATTTGCCGCTCCTCCAAGTTTCGGCGATGTATCCGCATTGTATTTTAGCCGAGATTATTGCAAAAAAAATGGACTAGGGATGACAGCTTTATTGAATAAAAAATTGTTCGTTGAAGAGTCCTCTGGGCAATGGGAATATGGCATTGCGGATGAGAAAAATATGCGTATGGAGAGATTTTCTGATTTCGTTAATAGCTGGCGCGATAAGCGCAATGAAAAAGGTCGAAAAATGATGATAAGCCAGGAAGAATTGCAGGTAATAAATAGCTTTAGTGACGAGATAAATAAAAATAAGGATATCAAAAATGAATTTACTCAAACGCTTATACTTTTTTTTCAAGCTAAGGCAAAAGAAGTTTCGGATCAGCGCATTAAGGAGCAGTGTCTAAGTATTGCCAATAAGGCAAGCCAAATTTCAAATGAAGCCTGCAAAGAGGCTTTTAGTGAAAGTGGGGTGACTCAAGAGGATCTCAAATTAATGATTAAGATCGAACGATTGACTCAAGAAATTTATGGTTTTTGGAATGCAAAAGAAGCTTCTCCCAAGGATAAAGCGCAAAAAATTAAAAAACTAAAAGAGTGCTACAAGGAGCTTGGGGTTTTTTTGAAATATACAGAAAATAAGGAAAAATGATTTGGTTATATAAAAAGGGGGAATATTTTGGGAAAAAAATAAATGTCTTATCGAAAACCAATTTATTTTTCGCTTGGAATCCTTTTGATTTTTTATCTGATTTTTTTCGGCGTAACATCTCACGCGCAAAATCAAAAATTACAAATTGCATTTTTGGATGTGGGGCAAGGTGATGCGATTCTCATATCGCAGGGTGAAAAACAAATCTTAATTGATGGCGGTCCGAGTGGAACGAAGCTTTTGGAAAAGTTGGGTGAATATGTGCCTTTTTGGGACAGAAAAATTGATGTGGTGATTGCGACGCATCCAGACGCGGATCACATCACCGGCCTTGTGGATGTTTTGAAAAACTATTCCGTCGATCAAGTGATTGAAAGCGGAGCGAAAAGCGAATCGCAAGTTTTTGGGGCAATGGAGAAAGTAATTGAGGAAAAGAGAGTAGAAAAACAACTGGCGAGACGGGGAATGAAAATCAAACTGTCTGATGATACAAGCCTGGAAATATTTAGTCCGACAGGTGTAATAGTTGAGGGATTGAAAAAAGATGATACTAATTTTGCCAGCATCGTGGCAAAGTTGACAAGCGGAGAGAATAGTTTTTTGTTCACGGGCGATTTTCCGCTGGAGTTGGAAAGCCAATTGATCAATACAGATCTAGCATTAAAGGCTAGGGTGCTGAAAGTTTCTCATCATGGTTCAAAATCAGCGACAAGCGCACTATTTTTAGATAAAGTGAATCCTGAGCAGTCAGTGATTTCCGTCGGAAAAGGCAATCGCTATGGTCATCCGACGCCAGAAGTGCTGGATCGTTTACTGTCCGGAAAGAGTGAGATTTTGCGGACAGACATTTCTGGTGATGTGGTCTATGACTGCGCAAGTGCTAAGGATAAGTGCGAATTAACTGTGACAAAATAAAGCTGCTCGACAATTTTTGAAATTAAAGTTAGAATGAATAAGGTAAAAAATAATATTTTAAAAAATTATGTTAGAGCAAATATCCGCCCAAGGCGGATCCGCCTCGGGCGGAAAGAAAATTACAAGTGTGGCTGGCTTGTTTTTGGCGGTTATTCTTTTTGCTGGTTGCGCGGAAAATAATGGCACAGCGGAGAAATCCGGATTGGCCGGCGGACTTTTGGATGCTCCCAAAGAAGCGCGTGAAGATGTGGCAAAAGCCACGGAGCAGGAAAATACTAAACTAAATAATGCATTAAATGAAGAAAATAATATGAGTACAAATGTGCCAAAAGCGCCAGTAATTAATCAGGATTTAATTAAAAAATATCCCTTTGCGATAATCAAAACCAGCTTGGGAGATATTAAAGTTAAGTTTTATGATACTGATGCGCCATTGACCGTGACCAATTTTTTGCAATTGGCAGAGACGAAATTCTATGACAATGTGAAATTTCATCGAGTGATTAAGGGCTTTATGATTCAAGTTGGTGATCCTCTTTCCAAAAATGACTCAATGAAAAGTCGTTGGGGAACGGGGGATCCGGGGTATAAATTTAAAGACGAATTGTCTGGAAAAGAAAAGTATCCCCAAGGGACATTGGCGATGGCTAATTCCGGGCCCAATACCAATGGCAGCCAATTCTTTATCGTGACAGCCAGCCCTGAAGCGCCATTGCCACCAAGTTACACAGTTTTTGGCGAAGTGGTGAGTGGCATGGAGGTGGCGCTCAAGATTGAGAATGTCAAAACAACGACACCTGATCGTCCGGTGGAAGACGTGGCGATTAAGAGCGTTGAGCTTTCGAATAAATAAGCTAAAATTAAAAAAAGGCTTTCTCGGATGAAAGTCTTTTTTGTTTTGTGCGCCGGGCAGGAATCGAACCTGCGACCAATAGCTTAGAAGGCTACTGCTCTATCCACTGAGCTACCGGCGCAGTCAATTTTTACTTGTCTAAAATTTTCAGAGGGGTGGCTAGAGAGAATCGAACTCTCGACACAGGTACCACAAACCCGAGTTTTACCACTAAACTATAGCCACCACTCTGAAAACTTTAAGCTTTTTTAAGTACGTTTTATTTTAAAATTAAAAACTGATTTTTCTAATTTTGATTTTTGATATTTAGATTTTACATTTTTTATGTGCCCTCACCAGGATTCGAACCTGGGACCATCTCCTTAAGAGGGAGCTGCTCTACCAACTGAGCTATAAGGGCGATACTAAAATCAAAATGCAAACATCAAAATGGAAAATGACAATGCAAAATAAAAAATAGTTTTTTCTAATTTTGATATTTGAATTTTACATTTTCTACGTGCGCCCTGAGGGACTCGAACCCCCGACCCTCTGGTCCGAAGCCAGATGCTCTAATCCGCTGAGCTAAGGGCGCTTTTAATTTTTCGCGCACCTTATCCGCTGCTTGTCCCGTTAATTCCGTAAGAATTTTTACGGGGAGCTAAGGGCGCAAAATAACTTGTTTATACTAGCAAAAATAAAACACTATGGCAAGCTATGCTCTTTTTTGTACACCCGCCACTCGCGGTCGGACCAATTCTTTGGTTTTTTGGTGAGAAGACCGGTTGTTTCTCCCGGATGAGGGAATTTGGAGGGGGATTCATAGGTGCTCTTGAAAACATCTTCCCGAATCAAATTACCATCCTTGTCATCAATTTTTTGGGTAAAGGTTGTTTTCATTGATCCATCGGGATTCTTTTCCAGAATAGTTGGACCAATAACGGTAGTTTTTCGGCCATCGGAGGTGCCATAGAATTGAAAGATTAATTCTGTGCCAACGATTTTTGTTTGAATGAGGATGTAGTTGGGTGTGTCATTTTTGAAGCGCAGATCAGGTTTTGGAATATAGATAGTTGAATCCATTCCTTGGGGATTATAGTAACTGACTGGGTAAGCATGATTTCTTCTGGCGGTAATTTCCAGTCCGGAATAAATGGCGGCGCGAAAAGCGGTGGTGGAAACTTGGCAAATTCCTCCACCAAATTCCGGTTCAGTTTTGTCTTGTTTGATTACCAGCTCCGGCAGATAGCCATGCTCGCCATCAACTTCACCCAAAACTTTTACGAAAGAAAATTCTTCGCCAGGCTTAATTAGAATTCCGTTGAAGCGTTCCGTGGCGACATTAATATTGAAAACTCTGTTTTTCGGTGAGCCTTTGAAATTGGAATGACCCTCGCCAAGCAGTGCGTCAATTCCCATATTGTCAATCGAATCAGCGTTCACAATGGGATTAATCTCTGCATAGGGCAAATCTAATTTCGTGTTGGTGACTCTATTTTTTAAAGAATTTACGGCAACTTCCAGGCTTCCGGCTTCATCGAGCCTTAAGCCTTTTTCGCTCAGAGCAAAGAGCACAACCTTTCCGTCTTCAAGCTTAAAGCGGGAATCGGCCGGCTCTTGATTAACTTTCTTGGCAATGCTGGTAATGGATTTTTTCACTATTTCCGTGTCCAAAGTCACGAGAATTTTTTTCTCAAAGTTGTCCTCACGGCGATAACTAAAAACCAATTTACATGGAAGGGATTTCCAATAAGCACAAAAATTACCGTTTTCTATCTCCGATTTGTAATTTTCGCTATAACTGAGTGAAGGCTTTTCCTCGAGCCAGCTGGCAATTTCTGACGTGGGGAGGGTAATTTCTTGATCTTTTACTTTTAAGGTTAGCTCAGCTTCCAGGGTGGCGATTAACTCTTGTGAAGTAAAAAAACCCAAATCAACCATTTCCGCGAAACAGTTTTGTTGAGTGAAAAAGAGAGAAAATAAAAAAAGAGAGAGATAGTAAATAGCTTTCATAGTACCAGGATACACCAAAAGTCAACTTTAATCAATAAAAACAAAAACCTCGCAAATAGTGCGAGGTTTGAAAGATATAAAAAGACAAATAATTTAGAATCCTCGAACTTGAATTTTCTTTGATTTGTTATTATCCGCTTTTGGCATTCGGACAGTCAGAATTCCATTTTTCATGGAAGCTTCAATTTTATCCGCCACGACATCAATTGGTAGGATTACTGAACGAGAGAAGGATCCCCAATAACATTCTTGATAATAATAATTTTCTTCTGAAACCTGTTCGTCATTTTTTCTTTCCCCGCGGATTGTTAGCATGTCATTATTGATGCTGACATCGAGGTCCTCAGGCTTCACTCCAGCAATAGTAGATTTGATGACGATATCATTGTCAGTTTGGTATACATCAATGGTCAGCTGTCCCTCATTGCTTTCCAAATCACTTGCGGGGCTTTCTTCAGGTGTTTCTCGAGAAAATTGGTCAGATATTGAATGAGCGGCGACATCTCTGTCCAGTTCCAACTCGCTTTCGTCGCCGTACATGCCGATATTTGGCGAAACAGTGCGTTCAGGGGAATAGTTGTCTTCTTCGATTGTCTTGGCGCCGGTCAGTCTTTCTAGGAAGGATTTTTTTATTTTAGTCATAGGTTTCAAAAAGTTATTTATTACTGATTAAATTATAGCGGGACTATCAGCATTTGGCAAGTTAATTTTTTTTTCTTCCGATTTGGGCTACAAATAGCGCAAAATGAGTAGGTTATAGAAAAAGTGGAGAAAGATATTCAGAAGGACGATGAAAAAACTAAGGAAAAGTGGTTTGGGATTTTTCTTCCGGAAAAATAATCCCAAGAGAGCGGCAGTAAGAAGGTGGACCAGAAAAATTCCGGCAATTGGTATGATCGTAGCCTTTTGGTAGGATAGTTGCTTGAGGACGATTTCAGTAATAGCAAAACCCAAGCCAATAAAAATTGCACCAGAAAGAATTTTTTCTTTCGAGGCTAGTTTTAGATAATGGTTGTAGATGAAGGCATATTTTACCACTTCTTCGATACTGGCCGCAAAAAGGAGGAAAAACAAAGAAGTTTCGGAAAAAGTCAAACCAAAAATGGTCGGACTTAATTCCAAGATTAGCGCTCCAAATGCAGCGAGAATTCCTTCGAAAAATGATAATAACATTTGAGGTGGTTTAATGCTTGATGAATCTTTACTAATTACGAATCGGGTACGAATATACTAATCCCTATTAAGCTAATCTAGTTTTGGTTAGGAAAATATCAAACTTAGCAAAAATTAGTATATTAGTATTTGATTAGTAATTCGTAAAGATTAAATTCTCAAACTTGCGCTAGTCTCCATGTCTTGCCAGGTTGTTTTCAGACTTTTTTTATTTTTCAAATTTTGGAAGCGATAATATCCTGCCGTGGCAATCATTGTGGCGTTGTCCAGGCTATAGTTTAACTCAGGGACAAAACAACTAGTATTTTCTAAATTCTCCTTGACATTCGAGTCCAATTTTTCTCGCAAGTATTTATTAGCACTGACCCCACCAGCCAGGAGAATCGTTTTTGGGTGATATTTTTTGGCGGCGCGAATAGTTTTTGAAATTAAAACATCCGTAATTGCTGTTTGAAATTCATGACACATTTCAGAAATGTAATCTGGATTTTTGAGATTTTTCGGATTTTTCTTGGTAGCATAGAGCACAGCAGTTTTCAAGCCAGAAAAAGAAAAGTTGAAATTAGCGGATTTAAGCATTGGGCGGGGGAGAGTAATTTGAAATTTTTTCTCTCCAAAATAGTTGTCAGCTAGTTTTGCCACGGCTGGTCCACCAGGATAACCAAGACCCAAAATACGGGCCACCTTATCGAACGCTTCACCAACGGCGTCGTCCACTGTCTCTCCGATAATTTCATAGCTCAAGTGTTTTCGCATCAAAACTAATTGCGTGTGACCACCGGAAACAACTAGCGCTAGAATAGGGAAATCTATTTTCCCTTGAATTTTTCCCTGCGCTTCTTGCTTGCCCGCCTTAGCTTTAGCGAAGGAGGGCTTCTTACTTCTTACTTCTTGCTTCTCGTGTATGAAGTTAGCATAAATATGACCTTCGATATGATGAATGCCAATTAGCGGTACTCGCCAAAGATAGGAAAGTGTCTTGGCAGTTGTTGTTCCAATAAGGAGAGCTGGAATAAGTCCCGGGCCGTTGGTGACTGCCATCAAATCAAGCTCGGAGGGTTTTTTACCAGCTTTTTCAAGCGCTGTTTCAATTACGGGCAAAATATTTTTTAGGTGTTCCCTGGCCGCTAAATTGGGTACTACACCGCCCCAAGTTGCGTGGAGGGCAATTTGGGAAGAGACAATATTAGACAAAGGCGTCACTTTAGCATTTTCAATTTCAATGATAGAAGCGGCTGTTTCGTCGCAGGATGTTTCAATGCCTAAAATAATCATAAGGGCTTACAATTTAGCTATATTTTCATCTTAGCGAATATACTAGATAATTGCAATTTAGGGTGGACTTATACAAGCACTGGATTTATTTTTAAAGCTGTGATATTATGTTTTTTAGATAAATAAGTGAGAAAAAAGCAGTTTTGCTTTGTTTTGTTTTTGGCCTCATCGTCTATCGGTTAGGACATCAGGTTTTCATCCTGAAAAGAGGGGTCCGACTCCCCTTGAGGCTACATATTGTTTTTGAAGCAGCTATAATCAAAGAGTTTTTTCGGTCTATAATTTTTTTATAGAGTCGGACGGGTATTTCAAAAAAATGAACTTCTTCACTTTTTTGAAAACCCAGGCTCTGAAGGAGGAGCGAGACTTGTGCCGTAGGCACGGTGAGCGACGGATGAAGAGCGACTCCCCTTGAGGCTACATATGGAACAGCTTGGTCAAAATGTCTTTCAGTTTTTGCATCAATATGGTTATTGGATGATGCTTCCGCTGATGATTGTCGAAGGCCCGATTGTGACAGTAATCGCGGCAATGCTCGCATCTCTTGGTGCCTTTAATGTTTTTTTGGTGCTGATTTTATCTATTTTCGGTGATATTGTTGGAGATGTGGCGCTTTATGCTTTGGGGCATAAGTATGGCATGAGTTTTGTTCGGCGCGTGGGAAAGTATTTCGGCATAACAGAAAAGCTGGTCATACGCATGAGCGAATACTTTGAAAAACACGGTGGAAAAACTGTCTTTATTGCAAAATCGACGACCGGACTTTCGTGGGCGACCTTCACGGCAGCGGGAGTCGCAAAGATGAATTTTGGCAAATTTTTGAAAAATTCTTTTTATGGCGGAGTCGTTTGGAGCGGATTTTTGGTGGCAATGGGTTATTTCTATGGCTATCTTTGGCGGGAAATCAAGATCTATATCGATTGGATTGGCTGGGCAATTTTTATCCTGGTAAGTGCTTCAATTCTGGCAATTACATTCTACAAAAACTATCAAGCGAAGAAAATCCTGAAAGAAGGAGATGAAAAATAAGCTTTTTATTCCCGCCGGTTTTTCTCTTGCTGGCTTTATCTGATTGATTAAGCTTCTGATGTTATCCTTCTTGGTTGGCAAAAATGGGAAAAAGTAGTAGGATATTAGGTATGATTAATCCTATTGGTGAAAAAGAAAAAGCGCTTGTTTTCGGTGAGCCGGAATCAATTTTTCATGACGAACTGTCTTTCATTGACAAGCCTTTTTATTTTTCTGGCACGAATGGTCGGGCAGTTCTGTTGATTCATGGTTGGACAACCACGCCCTATGAGTTACGGCGATTGGGAAAATATTTGCATGCCAGGGGTTACACTGTTTTGGCGCCAATGCTCACAGGACACGGAACTGCTTCGAGAGATTTGGAAAATATTTTATGGGAGACGTGGAGCGAGGATGTTGAAAGGGCCTATTTTGGCTTGCGGGAAAAACACAAAAAAATCTATGTCATCGGCACCTCATTGGGTGCTAGTCTTGCTTCAATTTTGGCTGGTAATAATCCGGAAATTTCCGGAGTGGTCCTTTTGGCGATGCCCTATGCTGTTAGAATGGAGAAGCTGATGTCTTTTGTTGCCAGAATCGTTTTTTTATTTAAAAAGTATAACAAAAAATACTACCCACCCTCCCTTGGATCAAAGGCGACAATAACGAGAAGAATATCCTATCAGACTTATCCGCTAAAAAACGCTTTTGAGGTTTATCGGCTGATAAAATTTTCAAGACAAGTTCTTGCGAAAATAACACAACCCTGTTTTGTGATGCAATCATCAATTGATCACATCGTGGCAAAAAAAAGCTTGGAGAGAATTTTTGAAAACATTAGTTCAAAAATAAAAAAGAAAAAATATATTCCGGAAGCCTATCATACTTTTATTTCCGACATTAAAAACGAACATATCTTTGAGGAAATTTTTGATTTTTTGGATAAAAACTAGTTGACCGCAGGAACGGGTTTGTAACCCGTTTCGCATAGTTTACGAATTTATAACTTCAAGGGCAGTTTTGCATGCAGGAGCCCATTAAAATTTTCAGCTAGTAAACTGAGAGGAACGGGTTGCAAACCCGCTCCTGCAGGGAGTTTAAGTTTTATGAACATAGCCATCTTCACCAATAATTATCTGCCCAACCCCTATGGCGTGACGGTTTCCGTTGAAACTTTTCGCGCGGAACTGGAAAAGCGTGGCCACACGGTCTATATTTTTGCGCCCAAATGGAAAGACTATGAGGATAAAAATTTCAAAGTTTTTCGTTATCCTTCAATTGACATTGAATTCAAATTTCGCTTTCCTTTGCCTGTTCCATATTCTTGGAAAATGCGTCGGATTCTAAAAAATCTGAAAATCGACATTATCCATTCTCAGCATCCTAATCTTCTGGGTTCGGTTGCCATGCGCTGGGCGAAGAAAAAGAAAATTCCCCTAGTGTTCACGTGGCACACACTCTATGACCGCTACACCAATTTTATTCCGCTCGTGCCCAAGGAATGGGTAGCGAATTATATTATTAAAAAGGCGGTGAATTATGCCAATCGCGCGGATGCGGTCATTGCACCGACAGCATCAATTATTCCGATTCTCAAAAAGTGGGGAGTGAAAAAAGAAATCATCCCGATTGCCACCGGCATTAAGGCGCAGGAATTTATACTGGCAGATGGAAAGGCGATTAGGAAAAAACATAAAATTGCTTCAGAGGAGCTGGTTCTGTTTTTGGTTTCACGTTTGACGGAAGAAAAAAATATCGAGTTTGTCTTTCGGGCAGTAAAAAAAATCATAGCGGTCCGACCGCTCATAAGCGGTCGGACCGCTATTAGGGTTAAATTTCTGGTGGCAGGGGATGGCTATCTTTTGCCAAAGTTGAAAAAATATTGCGAAGAAAACAAAATTTCCGCTTCAGTGATTTTTGCCGGATTGGTTCCCCATAGGGAACTAAAAAACTATTACGCAGCGTCGGATATTTTTGTTTATGGCTCAAAATCAGAAACTCAGGGCATCATTCCACTGGAAGCGATGTATATGCACTTGCCGATTGTGGCGGTCGATTCGACAGGCGTGAGTAGTCTCATGCTTAATAAAGCCAATGGTTTTTTGGTGCGAGAAAAGGAAAAAGAATTTTCGGATGCGGTTTTGAAATTAATTAACGACGCAGAACTACGTAAACGTTTTGGCGAAGCGTCAGGAAAGATTGCTAGAGAGAATTTTACGAGTGAAGTTTCGGCGGATAAGCTTTTGAAGGTTTATGAAAGTCTGAACCACTGATTAACACTGAACACACTGATTGCACTGAAATGAATTGGAGCTATAGAAAATTCCTCCTCTCCATTAGGGAGAGGATGTCCGAAGGACAGGTGAGGGAAAAGGGTGTTATAAAAAAGAAAAGCTATATAAATCAGCGATGGTTATTATTGAAAGGATCCTCCCTCATCCGGCTTTCAGCCACCTTCTCCCTAATGGAGAAGGGGATATTCCGTGAATGCTCCAAAAACAAAACACCCTCGACATAATTCATGCCAGGGTGCGTGACTGCTTAATTTATAAAACTGTAATTTCTCTTCTTTTTTAGATAAAGGTGATTTTATAAATTATTCCATTGCCAATGCTACAATTTTTAATTATAGCATAATTTCATATAAAAGTCAAGCTCACTCCAAATGCACATCTTTCGCAAACTTTTCCAAGGCTTTTGCGATAAGCGGATGCTTTTTTAGTTTTGGGTCAGTTTTGAGAATATTTTCTGCTTCTTCACGGGCGATTTTGATTAGTTTTAGGTTGTTGAGATTTTCCATTGCAATGTCGGAGAGGCCGGACTGGGCTTTGCCCAAGAGTTGTCCGGGACCGCGCAGTTTTAAATCGATTTCCGAAAGCGCAAAACCGTCGTTGCTTTTTTCCAAAGCGCGCAGACGCTGGAGGGATGTCTGGGTAGTTGAATCGGTGAAAAGAAAACAATAGGATTGCTGTTCGCCACGTCCGACGCGTCCGCGGAATTGATGGAGTTGGGAAAGGCCAAAGCGGTCGGAATTTTCGATGAGCATAATGGTCGCATTGGGAATGTCGATGCCCACTTCCACAACAGAGGTGGAAACAAGAATCTGACTTTTTTTATCCTTGAACTCCTGCATCACAGTCTCTTTTTCTTTGGATTTTAATCGGCCATGCATTAGTCCCAATGAATATTCCGGGAAGACTAAGGATAATTTTTTATGTTCTTCGGTAGCGGCTTTGACTTCTGTTAGTACTTTCGATTCTTCCACGAAGGGCAAGATGACAAAGACTTGACGGCCAGCATCAATTTCGCGGCGCATAAAAGCATAGACCTGGTCTCTTTGAGCAGGAAGGACAATTTT
>Ga0172379_10006389_pt1 | contig 15815 bp, 12 predicted proteins | sample GrowelOW334metaG_FD_119756 | JGI IMG/M metagenome (GOLD analysis project Ga0172379, IMG submission 119756) | Groundwater microbial communities from an aquifer near a municipal landfill in Southern Ontario, Canada - Groundwater well OW334 metaG | ecosystem: Environmental > Aquatic > Deep... | reverse complement strand
CATGATATTGCCGGACTGGCAGCATCTTGTAAAAAGGGGAAAAACCTTGTATAATCCCATTAGGTTACGGTTTTTGAAGCGTTTCAGTGGTTGGTGATTATCCGACCCCATGGAGAGTATTTGTGTTGGTAATTGGTAGTTTGGGATTGTGGGGAGAGGTGGCAGAGCGGTCGAATGCGACAGTCTTGAAAACTGTTGAACCAGCAATGGTTCCGTGAGTTCGAATCTCACCCTCTCCGTTTTCACTTCGCCGAAGCTCCTCAGAGCGAAGGCGAGATGAAATGAATTAGCGTAATCAATCCGCCTCCGCTCTGCGGAGCTTCGGCGAGATGAAATGAATTAGCGTAATCAATCCGCCTCCGCTCTGCGGAGCTTCGGCGAGATGAAATAAAAACAAAATATATGGGATTATTACAATTGTTTGAGGCGCCGCGGGTGCCTGAGGATATTGGAGCGATAAAAGCGGCTTGGGAATTTACCGAATATCCGGAAAATGAATCTCGGTCTTGGAAGTGGTATGCGATAGTTGGCACCGGTTTTGTCGGCTGCATGATTTACGCGGTGATGACCATGAATTGGATTTTTGCGTTGATTCTCGTGCTTGGGGCGATGATTATGAAAGCTCAGGCCATGAGAGATGCGCGTCGCATTCCGGTCAAAGTCGGTGAAGACGGCATAATTCTGGATCGTAGATTTTATCCGTACAAAGATTTGAGCAGTTTTGGCATTGTATATGACCCGCCGGTAATGAAATTTTTATACATTGATTTCAAAGGCTCGATGTCTCAAAGCGTGCCGATTCCTTTGTCTGATGCCAATCCGTTGGAACTTCGCAATGTTTTACTCAATTATTTGAACGAAAATTTAGAGAGACAAGAAGAGGATTTTGAAGAAATAATGGCTAAATTGTTAAAAATACTATAAGCTGTTCTTGGTATAAATTTTGCGCTCGTAGTTCAGTGGATAGAACGTCAGCTTGCGGAGCTGAAAGTCGCAGGTTCAATTCCTGCCGGGCGCATTTGGAGTTGACTGGATTAGTTGACTCCAAAGGAGTCCCTTTGGGATTAGTTGATTGATCCTATAATTTGGGGGAATTAAAAGAGTGGGCTAAGGCTCATTTTTTTTGTTTTGGATTGACAATTTGTTTAAAAGGTGATATATTAAAATTGTTTCTTGTTGTGGATTACTGGGACTATTTATCGTAATTTTGCTTAAAAGAAAGTGCGTTTTTGAGTAAAATTACGGTAGATAGAACCACAACCAATGGAGGTGTGCCGTGAGGGAGTTGACGGAGTCGGTCAAGCTCATTTCTCTGCAGTTCAGCTTCACGAACCCGGAGGCCGTGCCGGCTTCGGTGCGGCGGGTGGCGAGGGAGGAATTGGCCGCGAGGTTTGCCAGGAAGGACAAGGAGGGTACCGGCTTCTTGGTGATCAACCCGACCGAGAAGTGCTCGATCCTGCAGTTCCTGGACGAATTGGAGTCGGCCGGATATGAGCTGATCTATTCCCACCACCAGGAACGACCCGACGGGAAGGACGCGCGTGGCAAGCGTGTGTACCAGATGGTCAGGTTCCAGTTCGCGCTCAAGGGGGCGACGGAGGTGTCTCCGGAATTCTTGGCCGTGAGGGATGCGGTCAGGGCCGACCTGCGGAACATCTGCCGACTGGCGATGTGGCGCGTCAGGGCGTTCTCGAATCCGCTTTACCATCACGGTGAAGTGGTGCCCGAGAAGCGCTCGATGAGCATCAACCTCGAGTTTCGTCAGCCATACGCTCATCCGGATGGCACGCCGGTGGTCGTCTGGCAGAAGGACGAGTACGGACAGCGCGTCGGCGACGCCGCGCAGCCGATCAGTCCTGAGTACGCCCTCAGCATCGTTGCCGGGGCGGTCGACCTCATCTAGTTTCAACTCAGCCGATGTGCCATGCGCATCGGCTTTTCTTTTTGGGGAATTTAATGAGAAGCTCTTTTTTTGTTGTTGACACTTCTATGTATTTTTAGTAATCTATATCAAAGTGTTCCCCAGTAAAACAAGCGCGGAGGTGGTGCCATGTCACTATGGTGCGGAAGTTGTCGGCAAGAGATTTTTGAAGGTTTTGGCATTCTTTACCAGCTTGGGCGTGATGCGGCCGGCGTACTTCGTTTCCCGGACAAGAAGAACGATTATGTGCCATTGAATTCCGCGATTTGCGATAGGTGTTGGAACGGCGTTCCGAAAGAGGAGAAGCGCACTGGCGATAGCGCGAAACAGGATGCTGAAAAGAATACCGATACTGTCTTTGTCTACGCTCCGGCAGACAGCAACAATGATCCTTTCTGGCGGTCGAAGACTTGGAGCGGCATTGTCACTCAGGATAACAACCTGACATTCGTCAGTGCCAACATCGTCGAGCGGCATCTCCGCCAATCTTTGGAAATCATCACCAACATGGAGAGAGCGATCGCCTATCGTCGGCGTCAGCGCAATTAATCGAGGTATTTATGCCAGCGTTTATCCAAACGTTGGCTTTTTTTGTTCACTTGTTTGATAAAATGAAGTAAAATAGTGGGGGGTGCGAATTTTACGAATGGCTACGAATCTACCAACATAGCTGCGAACCTACGAAATTTTGCGAATCTACTAATTTTTTTTAATTTGAATTTATGAAGATTACGATTTGTGGCAGTATTGCGTTTTACGATCAAATGATTGAGGTGAAACAAAAAATGGAAGTGTTGGGACATGAAGTACGGTTGCCCCCGAATCAAATAAAAGACGCAAACGGAAACTTGATTTCCGTCAAAGAATATTATGATTTGCGAAAAGCGGAAACCGACGCGAATAGTTGGATTTGGGATAGAAAAGCCGAGGCGATAAAATGCCACAATGAAAAAATTGCGTGGGCGGATGCGATTTTGGTTTTGAATTATGATAAGCGCGACATCGCCAACTACATTGGCGCGAATACACTTATGGAAATGGGACTGGCTTTTTTTCTGAATAAAAAAATATTTTTATTGAACTCGATTCCCGAAATTTCTTACAAAGAAGAGATACTCGGAGTAAAGCCGATTGTTATTGTTGGTGATTTAACAATCATTAGTTGAAAAAATAATCATGGATGAGAATTTGCAGATAAAAAATTTGACGCGCGTGGGAAAAACCACGGCCGCGCGGTTGAAAAATTTAGGGCTCGAAACAGTCGAAGACCTGATTTATTATTTTCCGTTTCGGTATGATGATTTCAGCAACTTGAAAAAAATCAGCGAGCTTCAGCCGAATGAACCGGTAACCGTTCGAGCAAAAATTCAATTGATTAACGCGAGAAAAAGTTTTCGCACGCGAAAATTCATTACCGAGGCTTTGGTTGGCGATGAAACCGGTACCTTGAAAGTCGTTTGGTTCAATCAGCCGTATTTGTCCAAAGTATTGAAATCCGGCGACGAGATTTTTTTATCCGGAAAAATAGAAGAGAATCGGTTTGAAATGCTTTCACCGGATTATGAAAAAGCAACTCGGACCGAAGTTTCTGGTAATTACAATACGGCGCGCATTGTGCCGGTTTATCATTTGACCGATGGCGTGACGCAAAAACAGTTGCGATTTCTTTTGAGTCAGGTAATGCCGCTGATGCGCCAGATAAGAGAATTCCTGCCGGCGGAAATTTTGGCGAAAAATAATTTTTTGCAATTGTCTGACGCGATTGTCAACGCGCACTTTCCGGAAAATTATCAAATGATAGAACGCGCGCGACGACGATTGAAATTCGATGAATTGTTTTTGATTCAATTGGCGATTTTACAATTCAGGGGAAAATTGCTGACTAACAAAGCGCCGCAAATCGCGTTTTTGGAAAAACAGACGCGCGATTTTGTCGCCACTTTACCGTTTCAATTGACGAACGCGCAGAAAAAATGTTCCTGGGAAATAATTCAGGATACCGGCCGAGAAAAACCGATGAACCGTTTGCTCGAAGGTGATGTCGGTTCCGGCAAAACAGTGGTCGTTTCTTTGGCGATTTTGAATGCCGCGTTAAACGGTTACAAAACGGTTTTAATGGCGCCAACGGAAATTTTAGCGCATCAGCATTATTTGAGTTTTAGAAAGTTTTTTCAAAAACAAAATTTTCACATTGCGCTTTTGGCCGCCGGCAAGCGCGAGTTTGATGGTGAAAAACAAACCAAAAATGAAATGCTGAAAAAATTGGAAAACGCAGAAGCTGATTTGATCATCGGCACGCACGCGTTGATTCAGGAAAAAGTGAAAATAAAAGATCTCGGTCTGGTTATCGTCGATGAGCAACATCGGTTTGGCGTCGAACAGCGAAAAGCGCTTTTGGCGCGTGACAGCAAAAAAATTCTGATGCCGCATTTCCTCTCAATGACCGCCACGCCGATTCCGCGTTCGCTGGTTCTCGCTTTATACGGCGATTTGGAATTATCCATAATCAATGAGATGCCAAAAGGCAGAAAACAGATTCAAACCAATGTGGTTTTCGAAGATAAAAGATTTGATGCCTATAGATTTATCCACAAGCAAATTGAAGAAGGTCGGCAGGCTTTTGTCATTTGTCCGCTCATCGATCCATCGGATAAGTTGGGCTTGAAATCAGTTGTTGAAGAACATAAAAAATTGGCCGATGAAATTTTTCCGGATCTGAAAATCGGTTTGATGCACGGCAGGCTTAAAGCCAAAGAAAAAGATGAAGTGATGCGCAAATTTAAAAATAAAGAATTCGATATTTTGGTTTCCACTTCCGTGATTGAAGTCGGCATTGATGTGCCAAACTCCACGATTATGATGATTGAAGGCGCGGATCGATTCGGCCTCGCGCAGTTGCATCAGTTTCGCGGTCGTGTCGGACGAGGCGAGTATCAGTCGTATTGTTTTTTGTTTTCCAATAATAATTCGCCGTTGACGAAAAAAAGATTGGGTTTTATGGAAACTTGCAAAGACGGTTTTGCCTTATCGGAAAAAGATTTGGAGCTTCGCGGTCCAGGGGAAGTTTACGGCACGCGGCAATCCGGTTTGCCGGATCTGAAAATCGCAAGTTTGGCTGATGTTGAAATAATGAAGTTGGCGCAGTCTGACGCGCGTTTTGCAATAGAAAAAAATTTGTTGTCCGGTGATTTGCAGCAAGTTTTGAATAAAACTCGCGTGAGTATGCATTTTGAATAATAAAATTAAGTGCTGCTGTTGCAAATATCTACTGATTATGGTAGTATTTTTTTTGTCGCTATTACACCAGACAGAGGAGGTGTCGATGAAGGGGAATCTCATTTGCGAGCGTTGCAGGCAACCGATCTTTGGGGACAACATTCCGCTCGACGGCATGCAATTTCATGCTGATTGCGCCAAGGCGTACACCAAGGCCGCGGTGTTGCGCATCAGTTGTGGCAATAAAACCGTTCGGGGCGAGGTCGACAGTGCCACTACTTGGGGAGACATTTACGCTGCGAATTTGATGGCGAAGGAAGTGCTCGAATTGAGTAACGCTCCTTTCGCCGCGTTGCTGTTGCCTCGTTATGAGCATATTTGCGGACAGATCCTGCCGTTGCTCGCGGAGAACATCAGTTAACCACACAATGCGAACGATCACACTCGTTCGCTTTTTTTTTCGACGGCGCGCGCAGTAAATATATTTAATAAACAGCGCGGACTAAAGTCCGCGGTAATTTATAATTACCACACACTTTAGTGTGCGCGTCTGCCGGTGCAGACAACAAGTTAGCAAATTACCGCATACTTCAGTGTGCGCGTCTGCCAGCGCAGACAACAAGTTTGCAAATTACCGCACACTTCAGTGTGCGCGTCTGCCGGCGCAGACAAAAAAAACGGATTAAGTCAAAATGTTTCTTTTTGATAAATCCGTAATAATTGGAATTTATTGTTTGCTGAGCATTTCCGCCAAACTTTCAACCACGACGATTTCCGCGGTTGATTTTTTTTGTATTTTTATTCTTGGGCAAATTATTTTGGAAAATCCCATCTTCTCCGCTTCGCTGATTCTTTTTTCAATGTTTGCGATCGGTCGCGTCTCTCCTCCGAGTCCGAGTTCACCGAAAATGATTGTGTCTTTTGGAATCGGTTTGTTTTTCAGCGCGGAAACGATTGCGGCCGCGACCGCCATGTCAATCGACGGATCATTCAGTTTTAAACCGCCGACGATATTTAAATGAATATCCTGCGCGTTTAAATTGATATTGGCGCGTTTGAAAAGCACAGCGGAAATCATTTGCAATCGGTTTAAATCATAGCCGGAAGTTTTCCTTTGGGGAAACCCGAAAATCGTCGGAGTGACGAGCGCTTGCACTTCCGCCAGAAAAGGTCGCGTGCCGTCGATAAAACAGGTGAGCGCCGAGCCCGGATAATTCCTGGTTGTTTCCGCCAGAAACGCTTTGCCCGGATCCACCACTTCTTTCAATCCCGCCTCAGTCATTTGGAAAACGCCGATTTCATTTGTCGAGCCGAATCTGTTTTTTGAGCCGCGCAAAATTCTGAAATCATGAAATCTGTCGCCTTCCAAATACAAAACAACATCAACCAAATGTTCCAATGTCTTCGGTCCGGCGACTTCGCCGTCTTTTGTGACATGGCCGATGATTATCAACGGCACATTTGTATTTTTGGCAACTTCCATCAATTTTGCGGTACAGGCGCGGATTTGCGCCACATTGCCGGATTCGGCGGCAATCTCATCCGAATGAATCGTTTGAATGGAATCAATAATCGCGAGTTGCGGTTTCATTGTGCGTATCGCGGCAACAATTTCTTCAGCCGAGGTTTCGCCTAAAAATTTTAAATTGGTGGGAGAATAACCGAGCCGATCGATTCGGATTTTAATTTGACCGGCGGATTCTTCTCCCGAAACATACAAAAGGGGAGTGTCAGCTCCGCCTTTTATTTCTTTTAATATTTGTAAGACCAGTGTTGATTTGCCGATGCCCGGTTCACCTCCGAGAAGTGTCAGACTGCCTTTGACGATTCCGCCTCCGAATATTTGATCCAATTCCGGAATGTTTGTTTTCAATCGTTCGAATTGTTCCGTGGTTACATCTTGGAAATCGCGCAATTTTCGCGAATCAAATTTAACCGGTTCAACTGTTTTTGAATTTTTCGCGGGCGCGGATTCTTCAGCCAGTGTGCCCCAAGCACCGCACGACAAACATCGTCCGGACCATTTGGGAAATTGAGCGTCGCACTTGGCGCAAGAAAAAATTGTTTTTGTGGTCATTGAAAAATATAATTATTTTTGGGCAGCTTTTAGTGCTGTGCAAAAAGCTTCAGAGAGTATTTGGTTGCCCATACTGGTGTTACAGGGCACTTTGGTAATTAAATTGCCTCTTTTTGCTGGTGGTGGATGAATAATTACTTTCCATTCTGTAGCGTACCACCAGCTCAGTTGTTCATCAAGAACCCATGTCTGGTTTCCATTATGAGATTTTCCGCGAAAATTGGGTGTGGATGGTGATTGGGACGGAATCTTCGCGCAAAGATTGCACCCATCTTGTTTACCGAGTGTTTCATCGTTTAATCTTGAACATTCCGGAGCGCCGGGATTTGCTTGTTGAAGCCGTTTGTTTAGATTAACAAACATATTCGGCATGCCTGCGGATTGGAATTGTTTTCCGTTCCCGAGCGAAACACCAACGTGATAAAGTGAAGAAAGTAAACCGACAGGGAGATCTTGTTCTTTGTAATCATGTATTTTTTCAGTGATCCAACCGGCTTTTTCGAGCATCACCGCAAGTTGAGTCGTATTACCGCTATTTCCGCCGGTGGCGAGTTTTGCCGCGTCGATACATTGTATATATATTAAAAATCGTGAAGCAGTCCAAGCACAGTGATTAGGTCCTACACAGATATTGAGGCCGTCTAATTTTTTTGCTGTAGCATAAGCGCCTTCTTTGGAGCAGGGAGTTCCTGTATATGGTCCGATAAGAGCCTCGATTGATTCTCCTGTCGCAGTTGAGCCTCCCGGGAAAATCATGGATTCATCAGGTAGTTTTGCACCTGCAATTGTATCAATTTGCAATTCACTTAATTTTACTAAATTGGGATTGAGTAGAAGTAAAATTAAATAAGATCCCAGCAAAAGCAAAAGTCCGCTGATTGCGCCGGTCATTATTTTTTTCGCTTGGCCGACACTGCCTGAGTTCGCGCCGGCAATCATGTACAAAATTCCGCCGATCATTAATGCCAACACAGCTAGAATCGAAGCTATCACCAAACCGTATTTATAAAGCGCGATAATATAATCGGCTATGTATGGAATGTTGAGCGTTTGTCCGGCGGTGGCGGAAAATTCTTCCCATTTTGCCAGTCCGGGAAGTGCTACGGCCATTATCGGCGGTTTGATTTGCACTGCTTGTTTTTTTGCGGATTCGGCCAGACCGCCAACAACGCCTTGGGTGTCACCTCCGCGCATTTCTTGTTCTTGTTTGCCAAGAGCGATAGAGGCGTCGGTTACAAAATAAAGTGGCGCTTCATGTTCTTTTTGGCAATAATCCACATTATGCGCCGCGCCGGCACCGCCGTCGACGCAAGAATAACCGGTGGATCCGACTTTTTCCTCACAATCACTGTCTGTATTGCAATCGCAAAACCAGAGTTTGCCGGTTCCGCTGGCAATGTCACTTTCTTCGCAATCATTCGACGCGCACCAGTTGTCAGCATCCGGCGGACAAGGTTGTCCCATTTCTCTGGTCATGATTTCCGATGTCCCGGTAATTTCCGGATCTGCTTCTTGGGCAAATACAAAAGTCGGCATGATTAGAAAACAAAGAAACGAGCAGGCGATTATTTTTTTGAACATGTAATTATAGAAAAATGTTTATTAGCGGAACGCGGCATCGACGATTTTTTTGGCGAGCGCTTTCTGGCCGATATCATTCAAGTGGATATTGTCTCTTCTGATTGCCGGATTTAAATAATCGGCATTTGCCGGATCTGTGAAATACGCATAGACATCGACCACAACATCGGCGTTGGCTCTGATCCATGTATTCACGGCCTCTGTTTTTTGTTGGGCGCTTGGAATTCTTCCGTAATTGCCGTAATCTTTCCACGGAGTAATCGTAACTCCGATCACTCGTAATCCATCAGCTTTGGCTTTTGTATATATTTTTGCCAAAGATGTTTGGGCATTATTAATATCATTCACTCCGGCATAAACAATAATACTGTCGTAACCGGAGGTTTTGTAATTTACGGATTTGATTGTTTGTTCATAAATATATTCAGCGCTTTTGCCACTGTAACCTTTTTTTGTCGTGGTCATGTCTGTGCAACTGGTTCTAATGTAATCTGCATAGGCCGGAGAAAATTCCGTATTGGAATCACCGATCGCAATAACTTTTTTTCCGCTGTAAGCGGCACCGCATTTGATTTCATCCACAGCAAATTGAGACGCATCAACGGGCGCGACCGGTGTGAACGCCGGAGCTGGACCGCTGGTCGGGCAGGAAGTTGTTGTATTCACGGTGTATGAGGAAACACCTTGGCTGATCATCAGTTTGGCGACTTCGTAGGCATATTTAAATCTGGACGGTCCTTCTTCTGGTTTGCCGTGGTTGGCCCAGAAAATATTAAAACCGGTGCTGAGCAGTTCTTTTGTACAGCCGCTTCTGGTCGCGGTTTGCACCGAGCCCGGACCGGAATTGTGTCCCATGTAAAGCATTGCCAGTTTATCTTCGAGCGACGCGGTCGAACAATTGTCTTGGATGAATTTCATCGTGGTTTGCATCAATCCCACGCCGGTCGCGGTATTGATAACCGGATTTCTGACATCATCGCATAATTTCAGCCATTCGGAATTGGTGGTGAGGTTGCGGACATTCCCTCGGCAATTTTCGGTTTTGGTTTGGAACAAACCGGTAAATCCGCTTTTACAATTGACGACATTGGTGTCCAATCCCGATTCTTTAAAGGCCATAACTTTCAAAACGCGCCAATCTATTTTCAAACATGCGGCAAATTGTTTGAATAAATCGTCATGTGTTGTGTCAGCCATTGTTTTGCGATTGGCTCTGGGGCATTTTTCATCCGGAGTCCATTTGTCATTGACGACTTTGCTTAAATCTTCGCCGGTAATGGTCTCCAGTTTGAATGATTCCAGATTGACCAAGTCGGGATTGATAAGATTGAGCATCAAATAGGAAGAAACCAAAAGCAACAGCCCGCTGACCGAGCCTTTCATGATATCTTTCGCTTTGGCAACATTGCCCGGCAGTGCGCCGGAAGTCATGTACAAAATACCGCCGATCATGAGAGCCACGACCGCGACGATTGAAAGTATTACCAAAGAGTATTTATAAATCGCAATCAGATAATCCGCCATGTAGGGGATTGAAACGGATTCACCGCCTTTGATGGTTTGTTTTGTCCACGCGGGCAACCCGGGGAGCGGTACATTTATTTGTGGCGGAATGAGATCAACTGTTTCTCTTTTTGCGTCTTCGACCAAACCGGTGATTAGCGCTCCGGCTTTATCGCCGCCACGACCGGTTAATTCTTGCCGGCCTTGAGCAATCAGCGCTTCGGTTAGAAAATATTTCGGCGCTTCGCCATCTTTTTGACAATAATCCACGCCGTGAGCATCTGTTCCCGTATCCCCATCGATACACTCATAACCAGCGCCAAGTCCGCCTTGGGCCTCGCAATCATTATCAAAATCGCAATCGCAAAACCAGAGTGCCACGCCATTTTCCAAAATATCGCTTTCTTCGCAGTCGCCGGAAGCGCAAAGCGAGTTGCCGTCTGGCGGACAGGGTTGGCCCATAAATCTTTGGGTCAATGCGGTCACCGCAAAGGTTGGCGTCGCGGAAATTAAGAGCAGAAAAAAGCCAAGAAAAATAATGGCAAAATATTTTTTCATGTGTTTATTTTAATTTGATTGAATGCAAAGTACCGGTTTGTTTGTCCGTGAAAAATAAATCTTCACCGTTTTCAGACGGCATTATTTGATCAATGGTGTAGCCGTATTCTGGTTCGGCGATAAAACTTTTTACGCCGGTGCGCACATTGACCTTGTAAAGATAGTCAGGCGTGCTGTCCGCTATGCTCGGCAATAAATCAGCGCCTTCCGGCAATTCTTTCGGCACCGCGCAGTACATTGTTTCTTTGTCAGCAAATGCGCATTTGTCCGCCCAAGTATTCAAATTCAGACTTTGGTGGTTATAACCGATATTGTCGCCGGCCGCGTCAACGATATAGAGCATTGGTTTGTTGGAAGTGGAAAAACTGTGCGCACTGTATAAAAGTTTTTCACCATCCGGTGCCCATTTGGATTCCACTCCATAACCGTTGGCAGTGATGGTGCGAAAATTTTCATTGTTTTGGCCGACAAAATAAATGGAACTGGTATCGCCGGATTTGCCGGTGCGGTATTCGGCGACAACATTGCCGGTCGGCGACCAATTAACATGAAATTGAGACGCTTTCGTTCCGAGCGGTTCCAAATATTTTTGGCCGGATCCGTCAGGATTCGCGATTGCGAGCCATTGATAATCGGGATTGGCATTCATGTCTTTGAACGCCAATTTGCCGCCATCGTCGCTGAATTGGAATTCAGCCCAATCTTTTGGCAATGTGATTTGTTTTTGATTGTCAAAATCATACATGACATTCGTGCCATCGGGAAATTCCAAGATGGCTTGATCGGAAGTGTTTGACCACGCGACATTTTCAATGTTTTTATACGCGGTATCGCTCATGGCGACGCGTTCGCCGTCAGCGGTGATTTTGTAAAATTTTCCATCACTCGAATCATAACTGCGCACGCCGTCGCCGGTTGCCGCGAGTGCCACTTGTTCCGCTTTTTGATAAGACAAATCCGTAACTTTGGTGATTCTGCCGGAAGCAACCGTGTCGATTTGCGTTTCTGTCGCGGCCGGTATTCTCATTACCGGTAAATTCGGCGTGCCGGAAGGCAAACCCTGTGTTCCGGGCGTCACTTCTATTGGTTTTCCGGTAACCGCGCCCGGCAATTGAGAAACGCCGGGTTTTTCAATTGTTGGTTCCGGCGTTGGCGCGGGCTTGAAAAATAAAAAATACAGTCCGTAACCGGCGGCGCCGGAAACAGCCAAAAATAAAATCACCAAACCGATTTTTTTCCAAGGAAGATTGCGTATAAGTTCGAACATACTTTTTATTTTTAGATTAATTTATTTTAGGGTGCAGAAATAACGCCGATTACGGAAAAGACAGCCAATACAATCGCGATCATCGGCGCGAACATTATGATAAATTGGAAAGTGAGTGAAAAAATCAAAGTTAGAACCAACAAAGTATCCACTTTTTCTTCGCCGGTTTTGCCCGGCACATATCCTGCGATCGGACCGGCACTCTTTACGCCCAGTTGGATTTTGGCAATCACTTCTGAGCCGCCGAAATACATAAGCACCAAACGGGTTATGGTTGCCAAAACGCCGATTGTGATTCTTCGGTAAACTGGATGGAATGGATTGAGGCGCATCAAATCCGAGACTGTGCCCGAGGCTTGTCCCATTTGTTCTTGGATTGCGGATTGAATCTGATCTTTCGGTCGACTGGAATCGAGTTGTCGTCGCAATGAATTTTCATCTGGTTCGGAGTCGTCATCTTCAATTGCGTCTTCATCCGCAATCGGTTGTTCGGATTCTTCCGGATATTCGGTGTCTTCTTCTTCGTATGATTCTTCTTCCGGTTCAATTTCTTCTTTTTGCGGATACAAAAAAGACTCTGGCATCTCGGTCATTCCAGTGACAAACGGATATGGAGCGGCGCCGGGAATGTTTGGCAAAGTGGCTTGTTGTTGTTCCTGAAGCATTGCTCTTCTCCGCGTTTCGTCGAATTCCCGTTTTTGTTGTTGTTCGAATGCCTGTGGCATTTTTATTTTTGTTACAATCGCGATTTTTGGTTTACGATTTTAAGACAATTTCGTTTTTTATAATTTTAACCGTGATTTTTTTCTTTTTGTCTTTGATTAAAACATCGAGCATTGGTTGTTCGATAAATTTTCGGATAACTGATTTTAGGGCGCGGCCGGCGGATTGTTCTTTTTCGGCGAGTTCCACCAGTTTGTTCAAGGCTTTTTCATCAATGGAAAATGAAATGCCTTTGTTTTTCAGTTTTTCCGTCAGTAAGTTGATTTCTTTTATCGCAATATCTTTGAGATGGTTGTTGTCTAATTTGTTGAAGACCACGACTTCGCCGATGCGGTTGATAAATTCGGGCTTGAAATGTTTTTTCAGCTCAGCCAGAAATTCCATTTTTTCCGTTTCATTCGCGTCAGTGCCAAAGCCGAGTTTCTTTTTTGAAAGTTTGTCGGATAGCGCGTTTGTGGTCATGACAATCACCGCGTCTCGGAAATTGATTTTTCGGCCGACGCTATCGGTGATTTCGCCGTTTTCGAAAATTTGTAAAAATAAATCCAAAACTTCGGAATGCGCTTTTTCCAATTCATCGAGTAAAACAAGGCAGTGCGGATTTTTTTTGACCAGATCCGTGAATTTATTTCCTTCGCGATAACCGACATAGCCGGCCGGCGCGCCGATTAATTTTGAAGATTGGAATTTTTCATTGTATTCGGACATGTCGAGTTGGATGAATGCGTCGCGGTTTTGAAATAAATGTTTGGCCAGTTCTTTGGCGAGCATTGTTTTGCCCACGCCGGAAGTGCCGGCAAAAAGGATGACCGCGCGCGGTGCGTTTTCGGAATTGAAGCCGAGCTCGCCGTGAAAAACGGCGCGCATGGATTGATCGATGGCTGACTCTTGGCCGATGATTATGGATTTTAATTTTTGTTGCACCAAGATTAAACGGTCATATTCGGTTTCCGACATTTCAGTCGCGCTGATGCCTGTTTTTTCCGCAAGCATGGCAATGATGTCAATTTTGGTGATCGACACTTTTTGTTCTTCTTTGTTCAATGAAATGATAAAATCCGCTTTGGCTATCAGTTCGCGCATTTTCGTTTCGCGTTCTTTGATTTTTACGGCAAGCGCGAAATTTTCTTTTTCCACCGCGATATCCTTTTCTTTTATTAAAGTTTTTAGATCTTTGGCCATTTCCAATTTGCCGCGATAGACATCGTCTTTGGATTGGAATAATATCTTCGCTTTGGCCGCTGCTTCGTCGATCAAATCAACCGCTTTGTCCGGCAATAATTTGTCGCTGACAAAACGGTGGCTGAGCTCGACCGCGGCGTCAATCGCGTCATCAGTGATATTTACGCCGTGAAAATTTTGATATTGGGATTTTATGCCGGAAAGCATTTTTTTTGCGTCGGCAATTGACGGTTCATTCAGGTAAACCGGTTGGAAACGGCGTTCGAGCGCTGGATCAGCCTCGATATGTTTTTTGAATTCAGCTTGCGTGGTCGCGCCAATGCAACGGATTTTTCCGCGCGCCAGCATTGGTTTTAGAATATTGGCCGCGTCGAGCGAACCGGACGCGGATCCGGAACCGATAATGGTGTGCAATTCGTCAATAAATAAAATAATGTCCGGATCGTTTTTCACTTCGTCGATAATGTGTTTTAATCGTTGTTCGAATTCACCGCGATACATTGTGCCCGCGACAATACCGGCCATGTCGAGCGCCAAAATTCTTTTTCCCGTCAGTACAGGAGGCACTTCATTATTGGCGATTTTTTTTGCCAGACCTTCGACCAACGCGGTCTTGCCCACGCCGGCGTCACCTAAAATCACGGGATTATTTTTGTCCTTGCGGGAGAGAATCTGGATCATGCGCTCCAATTCTTTGTCTCTGGCGAGTACCGGATTGATATCTTTTTGCACGAGTTCGTCAGTCAGGTCATTGGTAAAAGCCAAAAGAACGCTCGCGTCCGGTGCACTGCGGTGTGCGGTTTGGGAAAAGAGTTTGGAAAAATTCGGGATATGCGAAGAACTGTTGAACAAGGAGTTTAAGTGTTGTTTGATTTTTTCAATGGGAAATTGGGCGTAGGTGATGTTTTTGATTTCTTTTTCAGGCAAATTCATGAGACCGGACAATAAATGTTCGGTGCCAATATAACGATGTTTGAATTTGAGCGCGGTTAACGCCGCGTCCATAATCGCTTTCTTTGTTTCTTTGTGAAATGGCAAGTCCTCGGCTTTTTTTACCAAGACTTTTAAATTTTTTTGTTTTTTCGGTGCGGCGCCGAGTTGATTGAGAATATCATAAGCGAGCGACCCGCGGTTACTGGCGAGCGCGATCAGCAAATACTCCGGCCAAAGTTGTTTTTCTTTGTTTCCGGCTGCCAATTTCCTGGCCGAAGCCAGCGTTTTGATAAAATTCTCAGAAAATATCGCCATAACCAAACAAAAAAGACAAATTTGTGTTCTTTTTTTATTATAAATTCTATGATTTTTACACTTGATATTGTATACTACCATTAGTGCGTCGTCAAAGATTTTTAGGCGGTTTATTCGTTCACTTGACCACGGACTACCGGCCACTGACTACCGGCCCCGTAAACTGTGACGGACGGTGGGGACTGTAGCCTGTGGTCTGTGGCCTGTAGTTAGTGACCTAGTATTTTGTAAAAGATTTTAATCGTAGTCTACCGGCCACCGGCTACGAACCCTCGGGACTGTGGCCCGTAGCCTGTGGCCTGTGGCCTGTAGTTAGTGACCTAGTATTTTGTAAAAGATTTTTATCGTAGTCTACCGACCACAAACCACAGGCTACAAACCACAGGCTACAAACCACAAACCACAGGCTACCGACCACAAACCACAGGCCCCACCGTTCAGTAGCCAGGTATCCGTAAAAGTATTTAATTGAAATAAATATGTTGAATCCTACAATTTTTAGGGCGTATGATTTTAGGGGGATTTATCCCGAACAGTTT
>Ga0172379_10006388_pt1 | contig 15819 bp, 34 predicted proteins | sample GrowelOW334metaG_FD_119756 | JGI IMG/M metagenome (GOLD analysis project Ga0172379, IMG submission 119756) | Groundwater microbial communities from an aquifer near a municipal landfill in Southern Ontario, Canada - Groundwater well OW334 metaG | ecosystem: Environmental > Aquatic > Deep... | reverse complement strand
GATGGTGCGCGCCGTTCGCGTCGTTAGCGAAGACGAACTCAAGGCCGAAGGCGTCGAGGCGATCATCCTCGGCGAGTCGAAGAAGCCTGCGTGACCCGCGTCGAACGCGCCTGCCTCAACGCCGCCATCGCCTGGTGGGAAGCTGACCACAAGCAGCTTGCCCCAGGCGAAGACAACCCGGGCGATCCCGGGATGCCCATCCACGACGACCTGGTGAACGCCATAGGCGACCTCATCAATGAACGAGCCAACGAACGCTCCAACAAGCAGGAAAGAAAGAAATGTCCGAAGTCCGCAAGCCGTACCGCGTGACCGTGAAGACCGAGGTCACGTTCACCTTGATGGCGCGCTCAGAAGCCGCCGCTGAGGTGCGCGCCCTCGAACTCGCTAGCATGGGCTGCCGCCCGGTCAGCGTGATCTCGGCTCGCGTGCCTTGGTTCGGCGGCGTCGTCGAGCTGCCCCACGAGAGCGTGGAGTATGACCGCGATGAGCCATGAAGACCAGGGAACTGGATTCGATCCCAACGCCCATGGGCATGAGCTGCAGGGACGTGAAGCCCCTCGCTACGCTCTTGAAACCACGCTGAACATCAGCGCCCTCGATGGTCCTGACATCGATCTCACTGTGACATTGAAGGCGTGCCCGAAGTACAAGCTCGGCGCCTACTACACGGGGCGGCTCATCGTTGGTGGTGTCACATTCAAGGTCAAAGCCATCTGCGTTTGCTCCACGGCCGGCGGCCGGGCCTGGATGGCGTGGGACGAGAAGCTCGATGATAGGCTCGGGATCCTCCAGGTCGGCGACAACAATCGACGCGCGGTGACTCTCGACATCACCCCGCCGGGCGGCACCACGCCAGAGGCTGGCAACTACATCGTCTGTATCCATCCCCGCAGCGACAGCGATTCCGATGACTGACCAGATTGATCCCACCTGCTTCCCCTTCATGAAGCGCCTCTTCGACGAAGCGGAGGCTATCGACACCGACGCCCTCCTCGCCTTCCACACGGGCCTGGCCGGCATTTCCGATGCGACGCTCGACGGCGGCATCCCCGATCCGCTCAAGCCCATATACAACGAAGGTCTCGCCTACCGCGAGATCCTGCTGAAAGCCGCGCATGACACTCGCTCTCGCCCTTGAATACATCGGCGCCCTCCTCGGAGCGTCCGGCGCGCTGTTCGTCACGAGCAGCCAGGCCAGCTACCGTATGGCGGCCTTCAGCCTGTGGGTCATCTCCAACGCGGCCCTCATCTGCCTGTTCGCAATGGAAGACCACTACGCGATCTTTGCCATGCAGTGGTGGTACTTCTTCACGGCTGTCGGCGGCTTCTTCAACAACTGGCAGATGCATCGTGCCGAACCCTCGCTGATCGCCGCCCGCCTACAGATGCGACAGGAAGCGATCACCAAGAGCGATCTGCTGTCCAAAGCGAACTCGCTGCTGCGTTCAGCCTACGCCATCGCTGAACGCGACGGCAAAGAAACGAACTGGGAAGCGATCCGCAACCAGCTCAAGACCCACCTCGATGCAGCCCACGCTGCAGGAGTGAGACCCTACCCATGATCGTCCCTGTCACCCTGCCGTCCGATCCGGTCGTGCAGGTCTACATCTGCAATGGCCAGTACGGCCTGCCTTCCACCATCCATGTCGTCGGCCCGCGTCCGCTGGACGACATCAAGCAGTTCGATCTCAACCTCGGTGATCTCGACAAGGTCTTCGACGCGACCAAGACGTACGTCAAGGTGCTCCTGCAGGAGCACCAGGCGAAGCTCACTGACGAGCCCAAGAGGCTCGCATGAACGAAATCGGCATTTTCTTCGTCTGCGTCTGCATTGTCCTCAGCATCGGCCTCTGCAGCCACTACAGAGCCGAAGGCGAATGCGCCAAGGCCGGCCTCGTGCAGAAGGTCGACCCCGGAACCAAACAGATCATATGGGCCAAGCCCTAAGAACGGGCGAATGCCCGTAGAAAGTCTCATAACCATGAAATCCCCCAGCCTCCCGAAAGGAGCTACCATGCGTAACTCAGGCCCCACTTCCTCCACCTCGCCGACTCTCCGTAGTCTCGGCGCCGGCGTCGGCGCCCCCGTCGGCGCTGAGACCAAGTGCAAGATCCCCGGCATCGGCGACGACGTCGAAGCCCTGACCGCGCTCACCGTCGAGCAGTCGCAGGAGATCGCGATGTTCTATGACATCCGCGCCCGCCTCGACATCCTTCTGAACGGCCCCAAGCCCGAGCCGCTGGCTGGCCAGGCTGCTGATCCTCAGCCGGCGCGTACGCTCGGCCTGACCGACCTGGTCGGCATCCTGCGCGAGCAGCAGAATGCTCGCCGCGAGCTGATCCACAGCATCAACGTCATGTTGAGCTAACGTGCTCACCGAATCCACCACCCCGGAATCCTTCAACGTGCTCCACTTTCTCCTCACCGAACTCCTCCCCATCCTCGCCGGCTGCTTCTTCAGCTTCTGGTGCGGCGTCTTCTTCGGCCGCAAGTTCCCTCGTGTCGCCAAGGCCGTCGCTGGCGAGGTTGCTGAACGCAAGAAGGTGATCTTCCGTTTCACCGCGAACCAGACGATCACCCTCGCCCGCCTCTACGACCAGACGGGGACCACGTTCCAGAACGGTCGCCTCGTGGTCGGCAGTCAGGAAGCTGTGGCCCGACTGTGGGACCACATCCATTCGTTGCTGCCGAAAGAATATGCTGAATGGCACATGGAACTCGAGACGACCGACAGCCACCAGCGCTGGTCCATCACCCTCACCGAACCGTCGCCCTACCGCGTCGACCTTCTGAAGAAGCAGATCGATCTGGCAGACCCCGTCCTCGTCAAGCCGGTGCTGGTCGGGTCGAAACAGCTGGTTGAGAAGGTCGAGGTCAAGGACACACCCGAGACCGGCCCCAACAGCGAGAAGCCCTACGCCAAGTCCACGGACGTCGGAGGTCTCCAGTGAGCGGCCCCATCATCGCTGCCCTCCGGGACAGCAACGACATGCTGTCCGACATTCGCCACCTCTGCAACGCGCAGATGTGCGAGAAGCTGGACGCGCTGCGCAGCCGGCTGACCTACCTCGTCTGCACCTGCGTCGAAGAGGACCCGGAACAGCCGCACCCCAGCGACGACGACCCGGGCTGCCGTATCAAGCCCGACAGTCTGGCCAGTCCCAACGCGGCCTACGTCGGCTGTGATGACCAGCCGATCTTCGTGTGGGTGGCCGAGGCGCCGGAGCACGACGGGCTCTACGCCTACGAGAAGGAGGGCAGCAAGCAGAACTGCACGGGCATCATCCATGATGCCTTGCAGTTCAAGGACAAGGAATCCTGCGAGGCCTGGTGCAAGGCCAACCCCGTGCCCAAGTTCGAACCGGCCGAGCACGGCTTCTTCGGACGCGCGAAGTGAACAACGCCCTCTGCCTCGGTCGCCATGCCTACACCAAGGCCATGGCAGATTGTTACGATCAGCCGACGGAGATGCGCGTGCGCTCCATCCGTCAGCTGTTCGCGGATCTCATGGACGCGACCGAGCAGACGGGCATCGACCATGCCCTCAGCACGGCCCTCGAACAGTTCGACAGAACGTGCGAACAGGAAGGAATAAACCCCAATGTCTGATGCTTCGCAGACCATCCAGGGCAGCTACACCCTGGTCACCATGCCCGACGGCTCTGAAGTCGCCATGCACCGTCTCAAGGACGGGCGCTGGGTGACCACGGCCGAACGGCTTGCGGCTGAAGAAGCCGAAGCTGCGCGCCTCGCGTTCGAGGCGCGCTTCAACAACACGAACACCAAACCCAACGAGCACCAGGACCCGACCACCGAGGTGCTGCGCCCCAAGCTGGATCTCGCGAGTCGGTTGGCCCAGGCCCACGCCAGCGCCAACCGCCTCGACGCCTACCTCGGTGAGATCCTCGGCCCGCCCACGGCGCTGCTCGCCCGTGATCCGCTCTGCATGGAGCGGGTCGCCAAGGTGAAAGCGCGGCCGCAGGAGATGCGCCATGTTCTTGGGCTCATTCACATCCTGGGCACGGCCAGCGAGGCCGGACAGAAGTGGGAACAGGTCCGAAAGGAGCTGTTCTCGTGAGCACGACTCGCTGCGACCGCTGCAACATCGAACACGAACAGTGCAGTGGCGTCTATACGATGACGTTCAATCTGCCGTACGCGGTCGACATGAACCAGTCCAAGGCTCAGCCCGCGAAGAACCTCTGCGAGCGCTGCTACCAGAGTATCTGCGACGAGATGCTGACCAGCTGGAAGGAGAAGCTCGAGGGACCGAATCCCGCGATCGAGCAGCGTGAACCGCACGTCGTCATCGACGGCGTCGTCTACCACAGGAACAAGTAACATGGCCAGGGCCAAGACCGTCCACACCATCGAGTACTGCGACAAGGGCAACGATCTCAAGATCCCGTTGAAGTTGGTGTCCGACTCCGACCACCGGGGCGCCGCGCCTGACTTCGAATACCAGATCAATCTCGACGAGCCCATCCACTGCCGGCTGCGCGGCAAGGACCCCGAGGTCATCACCAAGCAGCTGTTCGAGCTGCTCAACAAGCACTTCGAGATCAGCTGGGCTCCGTTCCTCTACGTCCGCGTCACCTTCGGCGAGACGAACTGCAACTACAGCGGGTCGAACACCCGCGGACGCGAGATGCACGTCCTGATCGACTACGTTCTCATCGGCAGCAAGCCTGATGGCACGTTCGTCCACGACTTCTACGATGCTGACCGTGAGGTCTACACCGGCGGCCCCCACAAGCCGCGCTACAACCACTATGCCCAGGGAAAGCCCGAGGTCACCTCGGCGCCCAAGAAGCGGTGGTCGAGCCGCGAGGACATCGAAACCAAGTCGCTGATCGAGGACACGCCCGCGAACCGCGCTGCCCTCAACGCGATTCTTGCGGCGATGGAGAAGCTGACCTACCAGCTCAGCGATCTGCTGTCGAAGGACAAGATCCAGGCGACCCTGGCGAACATGCCGGCCACTGTCAACATCGGGATGCAAACATGATCAGCGAAACTGACGAACCCCGCCGGCTCTCCCACATCCGGGAGGCCACCGTGGTCGGCTATGGCCATGACCACGACAGGAACCCCAACCTCACGTTGAAGCTGCGCGACGGCTCGTTCATCTCTGTCGGCTTGCCCTGCGTCCGGTCGGCTATGAACTGGCCGCTGGAATCGAAGGTCATGCTGCAGCTCATCGTCGTGCCGAAGGACCGCGATGCGCCTCGTTGATCGCAAGACCTTCCTCTCCTTGCCGTCCGGCACGGTCTACGCCTACGGTCGGCCGCACGCCTACAGCGGCTGGCAGGTGAAGCTCGACACCTGTCCCAATGGCCGGGATTGGCTGTTCGACGATCTCGGTTACGGTGCGCTCGACAACGAGAGCACCGGCGACTTCGTCGACAAGATGGACGCCATGCTGGAGAAGGGCGCCTCGTTCCCGATGGAGTTCCACCAGACCGATCGCGACGGCTGCTTCAGCGAGGACGACCTCTACGTCATCATGGAGCGCGCTGACATCCACCAGCTCATCGAGCGGCTACGGGAGTGCCTGCAGCCATGCTGATCGCCTGGCTTCGCGAGCGTCGGCACCGGGCGTTCATGCGCCGAGTCCGGGAGCTCTACCACTACATGCGGGCCGAGACCAACGACAAAGGTCTCGACCTCTGGTGGGGCGAGACCCTCGGCTGGGTGAAGCGGTGGCGCCTGTACCAGCGCCACTACAAGTCCCTCTTTCAACGCTACGATCGGGAGATGAACCAAGATGAAAAAGAACTGGCCAGTCAACCCTACCCCAAGTGCACCCCTGACGGCTAGGCATCTCGTCATCGACGAGTTCGGGCCGTTCAACCTGCGCGACTGCAAGAAAGCTCTCATGCGTCTTCTCCGCTCTGCTACCAAACCCAAGAATCGCCACGTCCTCGCCGAGGACATCCTGAAGAAGGAGATCGAACAGAAGTTCGCCTTCAAGAAGGCGGCGAAGCCCCTGATCGCCTACCTCAACAAGTACCATCACCCGCACACCAAGGTGATCGTCGACCCGACGTCGGCCGAGATCCTCGAGGGTGCCGGCTCCGTCGTGACCGCCGAGTTCGTCCGTGATTGAGACCATCCCCAAGGAGCTGCGCGATGCGATGCTGGTCGCGGCCGATTGCGGCATGACCACCGTTGAAGAAGCCGTGCGCAACGCTGACCTCCACTGCCAGCAGTTCATGGCCTACGACGACATCCCCGAGTACCTCAAGAAGCTCTACGCCCAGTACCGGGCGTGGGGCGGCGGGCCGAAGATCCCGGACGAGATCATGCGTGTCATCGCCGAAGAGGATGAGGAATTGAGCCCGGCTGACATCGCGCTCGCGAAGGACGCGGACGAGAAGCTGCTTGCGGCCTTCAAGGCCACGGAGGACGAGCTGTGCAAGTGAATACCAAACCGTTCATGGTCCCCAACTTCGTCACCCTCGACCTGGCTGGCTGCGTGCACGAGGAGCCTACGGTTCCGCTCAAGGCCGTCGACGCCGAAACCCTGTCGAAGATGTGCGACGAGTTCCGCGCCGCCATCTTCAAGAAGGCCGGAAAGAAAGACCCCAAGTGAAGACCGAAGATCTCTCCGCCCTCAAGGCGCACGTCCGCCTGTCCATCCTCAGCGCGCTGCGAGATGGCCCGCTCACCCGCAGCGGAATCGCGCAGCGGGCGAACCTTGAAATCACCCAGATCATCCGCTATGCCCGTGAGCTGATCCGCGAGAGACTCGTGGCCGTGGAGAAGATCTCCAAGGAGAAGAAGCTGCGGTACGAAGAGCAGCACGCGATGCTGCGCGAGGTCTTGGCCGGCCGCAAGCCGCCCGAAGCTCTCGATGCCTACGCTGACTGCACGCCGCCCACGCTCCATCTCACCGCCGCCGGCCGCAAGGCCATCGAGGCCGTCAACCGCTATGCCTGAGACAACCTGTCTGACTGCTAGAGACATTCGTGTTGCTGGCAGCATGGTGTGGTTCGAATATCACTGCTGGGAGTCGCCCAAGTCCGGCGACGCCGAGCTGTGGTACCGAAGCCACCAACGCGTCACCATTCTCGGAGTTGATCCAGAGGGGGAGGTTCCAGAAGCTGGGTCTACGTTCAAGAGCCGCTGCGCTGACGCCGTGCAGGCAGTCTACAAGATCCAGTTCAGCGATGGCTACATCGACACCGCATTCGAGGATGAGCTCCTCGATAGCCAGGACGAGTTCGAGCGTCCTGATCCTCCGGCTCGTGGGGCTCAGGCGTGACTCTGCTCTCTATGCGAATCCCCATCAGCGACGGACCCCAAGGTCGCGTGGGTTACCTGTTCTTCCGCGAGCTCGAAACCGGCGACTGGCGGTTGAGCATGAAGGAGCATGGCGAGCACGACTCGACCACAGGCAAGGACCACACCGAAGGCGTCGAGGCTCTGGCCTCGGCGCTCGAGGGGTTCGGCAACAGCCGGGTCGAGCTCTACAACAAGGTCATGTCAGCGCTGATCACGGCACCGATCTATCGGCCAGGCTTCCGTGGCAACTATCGTCGGAAGATCACGGCAATGGAGAACGTCCGATACCACAAGAGCCGCAACATGCTCGTCACCACCTGCCAGCAGGTCGGCGACAAGCTGCGCGAGTTCAACTGGCCCGTCCCGCATGCGCGCAAGCTCAATGACGGGACCGAACTGAACTTCTGAAAGGACATCATGAGTTCTTCCGCCCATTGCCTGCTGCACGGCAAGTACACGACCCTGGGCCTGGCCACCAAGCGACACGCGTCGTCCCGGCCTTCGACCAAGGCTGCGAAGCCGAAGCTGCCGGTCGACCCGGACAGCCGGCCCAGCGTGCTTGCGCGCCTGGCGATCCGGGCGCGGCGCCGGGCGCTCGTGGATTCAAGCAAGAACCTCGAGCGCATGGAGACCGAACGGCTCGGTGTCCGGCAGAGGATCAGCGACCTGGCGTACCAGATCACGCTGCTCAACAACGCCAACTACCAGGCGACTGGTCCGCGTGGCTGCCCAGTTGCTGAGATGACCTTCGACCAGTCCACGGCCTATGCCCAGCGCGCGGCCCGGAGCGAGCAGATGACCACCGAGCGCAATGCTCTGCGCAGCAGCCTGCGTACGCTCACGTCGCAGATCGCCCGTGAGAAGGGGATGTTGCGCCGGCTGCAGGCCAAGGCCTCGTAATCGAACAAGAAATCAGTACCCGCTGGTACTGATATTAGGGTTCATGCAGACTCTAACGCAAAGCCCTGGGCGTCTGCCCAGGGCTGGTCGTTGATCTTCTTTTTACCTCGGGCGTTAGACCGCTGCGACCCCCTCGACCGTGCCGGTGATGACCTTGGTGTGGGTCGAGGGCGAAATCTGCCAGGCGCCCCCGGCGTTGGCCATGCAGAACGTCAGGCCGTCGACCTCTGTCCACTGGTCGACCGCGCCGCCGAGATCAGTGTAGAGCGTAGCGAACGACGAAAGGTTGGCTGAGGTGTGGACCTTGCCGGTAGCACCACCATCCGTCGACCCGATGAAGTAGACGTTGCTCGTCGGAGACCAGAAGATGGACCGGCCATTGACCGCGACGAGTCCGGTATCGACGACAGCCCAGGTCAACCCAACGTCAGCCGTCGTGAGCACGCCGATGTGTCCATTCGACAGGCTAGTGACCGCTGCCACGCTGCCGGAGGCCGACTCGCAAAGGTCAAACACCGTGGCTGACAGGCCGGTGAAGCGGACGGGCCAGGCTGAGCCCGGCGAAGGCAGCGCATTGGTATCGACTGAGGTGATGATGCCGCTGGTGTAGCCGACACCCGACTGGCCGAGGGCGAAGATACGGCAGACGCCGCCACCAAGGGAGTGGACGTGCACGCCGTAGGTGAAGGGCGATCCGCCGTACGGGGTGTGGCTGACCCAGGTCGAACCACCATCGAGCGAAATGTCGATCGAGATGCCCCAGTTCACCACCGCGACCACGTTTCCAACGGCTGACACGCGGCCGTAGCTCGCCATGGCGTGCCCAGTGAACGTCCAGGTCACACCATCCAGGCTCGAGTGGACCGTGCCATCTGTGCAGGCTGCGAACCACTTGGTGCCACTCCAGCAGACGCTACCGAGGGTCTTACCCGGGATAACAGCAAGCGGCGTCCACACGCTGCCAGCGTAGAGGTTGGGTGTGAGGGAAGAGCCGACTGCGATGGCCCGGGCGGCTGGGATCGTGATGGTCAGCGGCGCCGACCCGGTGCCGCCAGCATTGGTCGCAGAGATCGTGGCGTTGAACGTGCCAGCCTGCGTCGGAACGCCGATGATCTGTCCTCCCACAGTATTGATCGTGAGCCCGTCTGGCAGACCTGTCGCGCTGTACGAGGTCGGGCTATTGGTCGCGGTGACCTGATAGCCAACGACAGTACCAGCCAGACCAGTGAGTGTCGAAGCGCTGGTGATCACCGGCGGCCCGACGGAGATGGCGAACGTCAGCGTCGCGCGCCCCAGGCCGCCCCAGTTCGCGGCATCGCAGTTGACGAGAGTCGTTCCGGCGGCCGTCGGGGTGCCAGAGATTCGGCCGGTCGATCGGTTGAGGCTGAGTCCTGCAGGCAACGTTCCTGCGACGTCATAACCCGTCGGGTTGTTCGTTCCCATGATGGTATAACTGAAGGGGACTCCGGTCTGACCGACCAAAGCAAGTGCACTGGTCACTACAGGCGGCTCAGGGTAATCTGCGCTATACGGCGGACGGAATCCGAAGCTGTAGTCGTTCGCCGTGATGAAGGTATTACCGAAGGTGACGATGCTCTCGGTGTAGTAACCGACTGACGGGCTGTGGTAGAGCCGCTTCATGCCAAGCAGGCGGCTGGCGAAATAGACGTACCCGCCGATGTCCATGATGTGGCTGGCCACAGCGCCCAACGAGGCGACCTCGGTCCAGGTGGCGAGGTCAGACGACAGGAAGATGCGTCCCGTGGCCCCAGCGCCGAGCACCCATTTCGAGAGCAGGTTGGAGTAGTAAAGATTGTTGTCGAAGCCGTCTCCCGTCGCAGGCAGGTTGTTGACGATCTGCGTCCAGGTTTGGCCGAAGTTCGTCGATTGATAGATGGCCGCCGGGTCGCTCAGCGTGAGTGCATAGAGCACGCCATTGCGATAGATGAACATCGACGGGATAGACGGACAGGTGTACTTCGCCCAGCCAGCGCCGGGGTTGTGGATGTCCTGCAGCACAGCGACGTTTGTCGGGTAGTTGAGGTATCCGACGATGACCTTGTTGCCGATCACAGCCAATGCGCCGTACCACTGCGCAGCCGGCTCCGGGCTCGCAGGGTTCGTCCAGGTCATGCCGCCGTCGGTCGAGAACAGGAAGTTCAGCGGGTGGGTGTACTCGGCGCCGAAGACGACGTTGTAGCCGTCATTCTGGAAGGCATCCGCGTAGCCAGTTCCACCGATGTCGAGGGTGTTTCGCTTGGTCCAGTTGATGCCGTCCGGGCTGGTGTAGATGTAGGACTTCCAGCCGGCCGGGGCCATAATCCAGTGATCCACGCACCAGATCGTGCTGCCCATGCTGATGGTCTGGCCATCGATGGTGTAGATCGGCGAGATGAACTTCTCGACCGATCCATCGGCATGCAACCGCTTCTGATCCGTCCAGTCGTCGGCATCAGGCATGAGGACCTGAATCAGCCCAGCGTTACGCTGGACATGAAACAGAGCCGCCAGCGTCGCGACTGGAACGCCCATGGATCAGATCTTCGTGCCGGCCATCGAGTAGGCGCTACCATCGATCGCGGTCTGGAGCAGCGCGCACCAGGGCACGGTCGCACCAGCCTCGCGGTCGTCGGTGACCGTCACACCCGGGCCGCCCACGAAGAGGCAGCTGTTCCGGGCCACCATGCCGTATCCCAGCACCATGCCCGCAGGCACGGTGAAGGTAGGGACGCTGCTGCAGATCAGGCTCTTGCCGTTGTCGAGCGCCGTCAGCGCTCGACTGGCATTCTCGATCGAAGGCGTCCCAGCGCCCGTCGCGGCCAGCACCTGGTCCGGTGTGTTGGCAGCCACCGCGGCCTGGCCGGCGGGGCCGATGGCGGTCTTGGCCGGCTCCTGGGTGTTGGCATCGCCACCCACCAGGAAGGTCGGGCTGTTGTTCGGGACGCCTGACGGGAAGTCGACCATGGGATAGCTCCTGCGCTGGCCATAACATACGCCCAGGCTGGTTTTGAGCAATCGAGGCAGATCAGCTGGCGAGCGATGTCAAGAAACCCGCAGAATCGTGGAGAAAGCCTGGTTGACTGTGCAGTTTCGTGCCGTATTTTGCCGACCAAGCAGTAGGCAGGCCCTTCCCCTAGCTAGACTCACGAGTCACCCCGGCCCCACAAGGCCAGGGGTGTTTCGTTTCAGGCCCTCCCCTTGGGCATGCAAGAAGGCCTTGCCTAGCGGCAAGATGCCCCAGGCGGTAAGCCGTGCCCTGGAGGACGACCATGGGCTTCATCAACGACATGCTCTACAAGTTCGGACCCCGGACGCAGAGCGAGCACAGAATCCACGACGCCTACGATCGTGGCGAGATTCATCGCGAGACGCGCAACGATGCGCTCGATCAGAACCGTCGCTTCAGCGAGGCTGCCAGCCGCCTGACCGTCGCCGACTACGAACGGGTCTACGGTCGGCGCTGACGATTCTGACATGGGTAGGCGGCGTCCCCCGCGGCCAGACCACGCTCACGCGTGGTTCCCCCGCGGGAGCGCCGCCCGGCCATGGTGACATCGGTGACATCGGTGGCAGCTCAAGCCTCACAGATCTCCCCGGCCCGGCAGCAGAATCAGCTCACACTCCGGGTTCAGCTCATCTGGCCGATACTCGTAGAGCAGCCAGTTGCAGCCGTCGCGGCCCCATCCAGCTCCGCCATCCATCTCCGGCTGCGTCAGCGTTCCCAGCTTTACAAGTCGGTTTTGCCACGCTTCAGCCACGACACGAAGCAGGCGTCGCCGATGCCGCGTCCCATGATGTGATCCCGCAGCCATGCCCTCAGTGTCTCCACGATCAGCGGCTGGGTCAATCCGCCAGCGATCACAGGTCTACCGGGCCGGCTGCCGCTGCCCACGCGGTTGGCCAGGTCCATGCACCGGGACACGATCCGCTGATGGTCCGCGACGTGCTCAGCCAGCCGCGGGAACCCTTCGGCCAGCATCATCGCTTCCTCATAGGTGAAATGCACCCGGCAATAGAGCAGCATGGCCTTCACGATCGACGCGACCTCGACCGGATCCATGGAGGGCTTCTGCTCCGCGACGTCCAACAACTGGAAGAGGAATGCGTGCTGCGCATCCAGCTGGGGGTCGCCCAAAATGAGATCGTTGGGCAAGCCACGCATGGGGAGAGGGGTAGAATATCTGCCCCCTCGCTCAGGCCAAGACCCTGGGTGCGGGGATGGAACGATTGGAACACTTTCAGGTGAAAAGTAGGGGTTCTTTCGGGTATAAGAAGGGTATGACAGATAACATCTCGAGCGCCGGCAGTTCCGCCGTCACTTCCCCCTCCAACCCTTTAGTCGACTTGTGCTGCAGCCTCAGCCACAGCGACTGCTTCTGGGTCCGCCTCCTGGCGGACAAGGCTGACCCCTCGAAACTGGTGGCCAAGGACTACTACGGCCGCATGTGCTTCTTCACCCGGGATACCAGCATCCCCACGGACTGGGCGCCAGAGCAGTACGCCCTGGTGACCGAGACCCTGGCCAAGGAGAAGTTCCGCGTCGTGAAGATGGCCAGCTATCGCTGCCAAGATGAGGCCGTTGCTCGCGGCCCGATCGGAAAGCTCTTCGAGGGCGTCATCGATGTCGCCTTCGAGTCACCCAGTGACAACCAGGTGCTGTCCCTGCTTGACGCACGGACAGCGAAGATCATCGCTGGCGAGCAGCTCGAAGCCGCTTTGCAGGCTGAGGCCGAACGCCAGATGAGCGAGCTTGCCGAGCTCGACGAGAAGGAGAACGAACGTCGGGCTGCCGATGCGCTCTTTGCCGCGATGGCCACCCGGTTGACGCCCGCTGGTGTCACCTGGTCCGTCGACTGGCGCATCCACGACGACACCTATGCCTTCTCCGACGACAGCCGGGCCTACCAGGCCGGGTTGAAGAACGAGAGGGACCTCGTCGTCCGTTTCAGGAAGTTGCCGCTCGATGACCAGACGGTCATCCGCGGTTTCAACTGGACCCGCGTCGGGCTGATCAACGCCCGAGTCAAAGTCTGATTTCACCCACAACATCATCAAGGAACCTACCATGCGTAGCTTCATCATCCTCCCCCTCCTCCTGTGTGCCGTCGGCCTTCTGGCCCTCGACACCAACAACCCGCCCGTGTGCCAGGACAATCCCGGCCTCCAGGGCACCAACGTCGTCGGGCAGGTGCTGACCTCCACGGTCGGCACTTGGACCGACGCCGAGACGCCCGTCTCCAGCCTCACGTTCGCCTACCAGTGGTGGCGGGCGGACAACAACGCGGGCCTCAACGCCGCAGCGATCCCGGGCGCGACCGGCAGCACCTACACCGTGTCGGCGGCCGACTCGGGCAAGGCCCTGCGCCTCGAGGTGCTGTGCACCGACACCGGCTACGGGACTGCCCCGCCGGCGACGACCACCGCGTTCACCAGAGGCGGCGTGGCAGCTGGCGACACCGCAGCTGTGCCGCTCGTCACCAGTTCGCTCACCGCGACTGGCGTCGTCGGCGACGCGTTCAGCTACCAGGTGGTGGCGAGCAACTCGCCGCTCAACTATGTCATCGTCAACCTGCCCGCGGGCTGGACGACCAATGGCACCGGCGGCATCTCGGGCATATTGCCTGCCGCTGGCATGTACGGCATCACGATCGTGTTGAACAACGTGGCCGGATCATCCAGCGCTGTGCTGTCGATCACCACGCATGATCCAGTCCCCACCCCGAATCCGAACCCGACGCCAACCCCGGTGACGTCGAGTAGCAGCAGTGGTGGTGGCGGTGGTTGCAACGCTGGCGCCGGCGCCGGGCTTCTGCTCGGTCTGCTGTCATTCGCCGGATTCCGCCGTCGTCGGGAGTAGCCCGACAACCCAACCCCGCCATGGGTGAAAGGCGGTTCATGGCGCGGGCACCGACCACGGTGGGCCTGAGGAGCTTCCAGCTCCGTCGGAGGTTCGAACCCTCCGCGCGCCACCATCAACCAACCCAGCAGGTACATTGCCTGCGCCAACGCCGAAAGGTCTACCACATGGGTATCCACTACAACCGGGCTCAGGCCCGGTTCGACAAGATCGCGCAGGCCACTGAGGGCCTGAGGCAGGACATCAACGTCATCCCTCGGCTCATCGAACGGAAGAGGGAACAGCGCTCGCTGATCGATCAGCAGAGCGAGCAGATCCTCCAGAAGATCCTGGCGCTGAACAATGCGCGCCTCGCGGCCGAGGCGAGGGTCCGCAACTTCTTCCTCAACGGCTCGCCCGCTGGCGTGTCGCTCGCAGATGGGATCAAGGAGGACGAGGCCAACCAGGCTCAGGTCAAGGCCGCGCACGAGTCCGTCGCGAAGCTGATGGAGGACAACCAGGCCCTCAAGATCGCACGCGACGGGATCAACGAAGAGATCGAGGCGAGCGAGGCCAAGCTGGCGCAGCTGCTCGGCGACCCCCGCATCGTGCAGTACAACCTCCAGGCGAACGCACTGGAGCGTAAGAAGGACGCGTACCCCGTGCGGCTCAAGGCGCACCTGCGGCGCTGCCGTAGCTTCGGGGTCGCGGACTCCCGGATCGGGAAAGCGTCATGAGGCCCGACAACTGCACCATGAAGCGGGACACTGGCCCGGACACCCCGCTGACCGAGCGCGTCCAGGACAAGCTCGAGGCCTTGATCTGCGACCTGCAGAAGGCCAACGATGAAACCCGGCGCCTGTGGCTGGAACTGCAGGGCGTCTGCGAAGCCCGCCGCGAGCTCGAGTGCGAGCTGTTCGGTGGCAAGGCCACCGAGGGCGTGATCTCCGGCATCCGCGACGCGGGCGAGAAGATCATTCGCGTCGGCACCCAGTACCACAAGTCCGAGCTCCACGCTCGGAATCTGCTGGCCAAGCTCGAGCAGGTCGAGCATGTGATGGAGGCCGTATGATCACGGCCGACGTGTTCTACAAGGCCGTCGGATCGCCCCCGGAACGGGACGATCTGCAGCGCTGCAACTGCAAGGAAGAAGGACAGCTTGGGCATCAGTTCTGCGGCTGGTGCACGACGCACAACAAGCCCCGGTTCGTGTGCGGGTGCATGCACCCGAACCCACCGGAGAAGAAGTCCTGAGAAGCCATCAGCCCCGCCCGGCGCAAGCCGGGCGGGCGAGCCGGCTTTTCTTTACCTCGAGCGCCCGTATCCTCACAGCACCATGACCGACACGCCCGCCCTCGACCTCCTGGCCACCAAGAAGACCGCGGGTCTCGCTGACTTCGGCCGCAACGCGCTCATGGCCACCGCCGTTGGTTCCGCGGGCTTCGCTGGTGGCATGGGCGGCCATGCCCTGGGCCACGAGGTCGGCATGCACTTCGACCACAGCAACCCGTCGCCGGCCTGGACCGCGCCGGCTCGCGTGCAGGAGCGCGCTGAGCTGCATCCGGCCAACACCCTGGGCAACCTGGGTGCTGCCGGCGGAGGTGCTGCTGGTGCTGGGGCAGCCGCCCTGGCTCTCCTGGCTGCCCGCCGGCGCCAGGGAGGTGTGAATGCCTGACATCCTGTTCACGCCTGTCGTCGGGTTCAAGACGCCCAACGGCGACCCGATGAACTGGCAGTACATCCACGACCACCACCGCCCGTCGCCGGGCACCGGGTGGTGGCGCGAGGTGACG
>Ga0172379_10006387_pt1 | contig 15819 bp, 12 predicted proteins | sample GrowelOW334metaG_FD_119756 | JGI IMG/M metagenome (GOLD analysis project Ga0172379, IMG submission 119756) | Groundwater microbial communities from an aquifer near a municipal landfill in Southern Ontario, Canada - Groundwater well OW334 metaG | ecosystem: Environmental > Aquatic > Deep... | reverse complement strand
GATGACAATCGTATTGGCGATCATATTTGGTACATCAGCGATGTTAGAAAATTTCAGCAGCATTATCCCACGTGGAAATATCAATACAATCTTGAGGATATCCTCAGCCAGTTATATTCTGCGTTAACAGAGAGAGAAAAAATTAAAAAATAATATTTGTTCTAGCGTTGTAGATGATCGGAAAAAGAAAAAGTTGAGTTATGGCTGAAAAAAAACAATCGAAAAACAGCAAACCCCAATCCCGCAATGTTTCTCAGCCGTTTGTGAAAACAGAACAATGGCTTTCGGAAAAGGCCCGCCCGCTGATGTTTTGGACCATTGGTCTTGGAATATTGTTCGCTCTCTTACTGTTCAATGCACGCATATTGGAGACCGACGATGGTTTGTATATTGAAAGCGGATACCATTATGCTCAGAATTTTTTCGGATATTATTTTACTTCCAGCGCCCCATTGTACGTAATGTTTCTTGCATTGCCGATCTCTATATTTGGAATCAATCTTCTTATCGTAAAAAGTTTCTCCGTTGTTTTTTATGCTGTTGGAATGTATTTCCTATATCGTAGCTTTCGGGGAAAAGTCGCCGATGTCGTTTTCTTTCCTGCGTTTGCCATTACAGCATTCAATACTGTTATTCTATCCTACGCAAGCCTGACATTTACCGAATCATTCTTCATGATGTTCCAATCGATCTTCTTTTTTGTCCTATTGAAACAATTGAATAATGAAACAACTGAAACAGATCAGCCGCAAAAAAATATAACGGGGTGGCTGACCGTTGGATTGCTGCTGCTGGTACTTTCGTTGACAAAGAATATCGCTGTTGCCGCTGTTGGAGCGATCATGGTGTATTTTCTCTATCAAAGAAAATTTAAGATTGCCGGAGCTATTGTCGCTGCCTATGCTGTATTGTGGGGGATTGTAGAAGTGTTGAAGAAACTCCTGTGGGGCGATCTCATCGTCAGTCAGTATGGCGGCCAAACCAACATGATGTTTTTGAAGAATCCGTACGATCCGAACTCAGGTCAAGAAACGCTTTCGGGATTTGTTGATCGGTTCATTGGAAATTCACACATATTTTTATCCTCGCGGTTTCTTGAAATTCTTGGGCTCCGCGATGATGGTTCAGTTCCCTCCACGATTCTCACGATTATTGTTGCGGGAGCGATTTTGTTCGGAGCGGTGCGAATGATGATGAACAAAGAAAAATCATTGCTCACTATGGTGTTCTATGCTGCCGGCATAAGTGCGGCAACATTTATTGCATTAGATACATCGTGGGGGCAAACTCGATATATCATGATCTTCATGCCGTTTTTTTTAATGACAATGTTTTACGGTCTGCACGATCTTGCCAAAAAATATAGTGCACCATTACTGCGAATAATATATGTTGTAACTGTCGGCGGCTTGCTGGTGCTCAATGTTGTCACAACATTGAATGGAGCAAATAACAATTTCCCGATCTTGCAGAAAAATCTTCAAGGCGACACATTTACCGGATATCCTGAGCAATGGGCGAATTATCTTCGGTTAAGTCAATGGTCATCAGACAGTCTCGCTGCAGATTCATACGTTGCGTGCAGGAAACCGGCGGTCTCATTTATTTACGGGCGCGGAAAAAATTTTGCTGGAATTTACAATGTTCCCTCCAAAGACCCTGATACATTGGCGCTTCAATTGCGGAGACAGGGAGTGACGCATATAATTTTGGATAACATCGCGGGAACTGTTTTCCGGTATATGCAGACCATTGAAGAAAAATATCCAGGAACATTTACCCCCGTGCATCAAATTGGAAATAACCAAACAGCTGCATATTTATTTAAGATTAATTATAGGAAAAACTAGTGCAGCAAACGATTAACATACTTTTTATCGGCGATATCATCGGAAAGCCCGGACTTGACCTCGTAACAAATCTTCTTAAAGGACTTCTGGAGAAACATAAAATTGATTTTTGTATCGCGAACGGAGAGAACACCGCCGATGGAAAAGGAATTGAAGAAGTTCAGGTAAAACAATTGTTTGATCTTGGCGTTCATGTTATTACCGGCGGAAATCATACGTTCGACCGTTGGGATATGCGGAAAGTGTATACATCGTTCAAACATTTGCTTCGTCCGTTGAATTTTCCTCATGGGACGGCTGGAATTGGCTATACAATTTATGAATTGAAAAGCGGAGTGAAAGTCGGTGTCATGAATTTGCAGGGGCGAACGTATATGCAGCCGATCGAAGATCCGTTCCGCACGGTGGATTGGGCGCTTGCAAAGATCAACGAGCAGACAAAAATTTCATTCATTGATTTTCACGCCGAAGCGACTGCTGAAAAAATGGCGCTCGGCTGGTATGTTGACGGACGCGCGAGTGTTGTTGTTGGAACACATACGCATACGCCGACTGCCGATGCGCGAATACTTCCGCGCTCGACAGGATTCATTACCGATGTTGGAATGACGGGACCGTATGATTCAGTTCTGGGAATGAAAAAGGATCTCGCAATTAAACGGTTTCTTACGCAGACTCCGCATAAATACGAAACCGCGATCAATGATGTTCGTCTCTGCGGAGTGATTGCAGAAGTTGAAGTTGAAACAGGGAAGTGTATAAAGTTTGAACAATTGATATTTCCCAAGTTTTGAATCACGCAAAGAAGCTAAGCTATAAGGTAATATTTCTTAGATGTCATTCCCGCGTCACAAAGTGATCCCTTTGGGAAAAGTGGGAATCCAGTAAAATATAAATTTGAATAAATAATATGATAATCATCGATGGTAAAAAAATATCGCAGGAAATTAAAGACGAAGTAAAAACTGCGGTTGCAAAAATGAAATCCGAACGCGGATACGTTCCGGGGCTTGTTGTTATTCTTGTTGGAGAAAATCCCGCATCGCAGGCGTATGTGAAGAGCAAGGGAAAAGCGTGCGAAGAGTTAGGAATCTATTCCGTTACGGAACGTGTCCCTGCAACAATTTCTGAAGCTGATCTGCTTGCGATGGTTGAACGATTCAACAATGATAAAAAAATTCACGGCATTTTGGTTCAGTTACCGCTTCCCAAACATATTAACGAACAAAAAGTGATCGAAGCGATCTCACCCGCAAAAGATGTGGACGGATTTCATCCTGTCAGCATTGGAAAGATGGTGATCGGAATTGATACATTCTATTCCGCAACACCCTATGGAATTGTTGAATTGTTGAAACGGTACAAGATAAATCCTTCCGGCAAGCATGTGGTTGTTGTGGGACGAAGTAATATTGTTGGAAAACCGATTGCGAACATGCTATTGCAGAAAAATGAATGGGCAAATGCCGTGGTAACGATTGCACATACCGGCGCGAAAGACATTTCATACTATACAAAACAAGCGGATATTCTTATCGCCGCCATTGGGAAACCAAACGCAATTACCAAAGAGATGGTGAAACCGGGTGCGGTGGTGATTGATGTCGGAATCAATCGTATTGAAGATGCGACAACCAAAACTGGAACAAGACTTGTCGGTGATGTGGATTTTGAGAATGTGAAAGAAATTGCTTCAGCAATCACTCCCGTTCCCGGCGGCGTTGGACCGATGACGATTGCTATGCTGATGTTGAATACTTTAAAAGCAGCAGGAGTAAAAATCTAAATTAAATCATCTGGAGTTAACAAAAAAAACGCGGATAAGAACCCGCGTTTTTTTTGTTACTGATTATTTTTTATCGTTACACTTTAACTTTCATTTCATTCTCAACAAGTGTAACAAACTGTTGAAAAATAGCCCAAATTGCTTCGGGCGGTACTGGCTGTCTATTTCCGCTATTGTTAATATCGCCTTTGATTGCGGCTGCATTTACCGTGAAGTATGCGGTGGTAAGATTGCCTGCAATGATGTGTGTAGTATTATCTTCCATGATGTGTCCCTTTCGCTCTATATCCTGCATTCATACTACACTTTAAATCGACGATATCCTACTAATACAATAAAAGCTTTGCAAAAAGCTTAAAGAGATTCTTGTCTGCTTTTAGTAATCTCACAAACAACCATGGTGTTTTTGTTGTGCAATCGTATTACTTCTAAAGTTAATTGAATTCCGGTAGCAGCAAAGTAGTTCTTACGATTGACTCTTACATCACTAAATGGTAAGTTTGCACATTATATTCCCACCATAACCATACCTATACTTTACAGAGAAAATCGTTATCTGGGGAAACCACTTTATTAAGGGGAGATAACACCATGAAAAATCATTGGGTCATTTTCTTTCTTGCCATTGTAACTCCGACCATTTCTTCTGCCCAAATTAACGATGCTTCGAATACTGTTCAAGGTATTCAGTCTGACTCATCGGTTGACAAGAAAATACTTGCAAAAATTAAAGAGTTGCGCGAAACACTTGTTACAAATCCCAAAGACGGGCAAACTCGATTAATGCTTACGCAACTTCTCTTTAACGCTAAAATGTACAAAGATGCCGTTATTGAAGGAAACATTGCCTTAACATTTTTCAATGATCATCCCTCATTGCATTATATGGTTGGTGAAAGCTACAGGCAATTGAACCAACCACAAAATGCTTTAAAGATATTGGAAAAAGGATATAATCTTATTGGCGGGCAAATATCGGAAGGGCTTGTGACTTCATATGGGATGACATTGCTTCGATTGAATAAATTGGCTGAGGCAGCAAAAGTATTCCGGAAGATTGCTAAAGGAAACTCCAATTATGTTGAGAAACGTCTTCAAGCCGGTAGCAGCGCATATAAAATAGGACAAATGCAAGCTGCTACGGAAGAATGGCTGGCTGTTAGTGCGATAGACTCCAAAAAACTTACGCAGGAACAAAAAGACTTTGTAGATTTTAATTATAATTTCCGAACATATGTTGAATCGAATAATATCACCGATGCAACTTCCGCATTTATCTCTAATCTTAATAAAAAGTTTGACGATAAGCTGATCTATGACGACATGGGAAAAATATTTCAATGCTTGGTCTCTCAAAAACAAATTGACAAGGCAAGAGGGTTATTTATCAGCTTGATACAAATACCAGCAGAAACAATGACGCAAGATTCACTTGACGTTGCATTTTTTCATAATGCGTATGCATTAGGATTTCAATGTACCGATTTACGAGCAGTGACAAAGAATGTATTTAAGCGTGTGGCAAAAAGGCATTTGGAGTTGGATGATCAGGAATTAACTCCCTTATACAAGTTGTATGATTTTACGATTCAACAAGGTGCCACCTCAATTGCTGAGGACATTACCTCTCAAATAATGGTCCCAGCATCTTCAGTTAAACGATATACACATCTTGCAAATTTGTTCATCAAATTCAACAAATCGGAAGATGCAGTAACTACATTCAAGATTATGTTAAAGAAGGGAAAGTTAGACGACCTCGGTTATTCAGATGATCTCACACAATTGTACGGCAGTCTTATCACTTCAAAAAAAATACAAGATGCGCAATCGTTTATGAATCAATTGGAATTCTTGAATGTGGCGGAACTGATTCCGACATACAATTCGCTGGCGGAGGTTTTTACAAGAGCGAATCAAGGGGAAAAGGCAATCACTATCCTGAACAAGCTTCTCTCTATCGATCCCGGTAATGTGAAAGCAAGCATTCAACTTGGTGAGGCATACTATGTTGCGGGAAGATTTGACGACATGATTAGCTCATTTCTATCTGTCAAGGCCAAAGATGGACGAAGATTTCTTGCTATGGCATATGAGAAAAAATATATGCTAACGGAAGCAAACCAGGCGTGGCAAGAATTTATTGCGTTAACTGGTGTTGCGGAAGATATAAATGGTGCAAAGGATCGCATTCGCCAAAATACTATAGCAATGATGAACCCCGATTTTCAAAATTTGAAACTTACAGCTAACAAAAAACCTGAAGTTTTCCACCTTGTGATAGATTCGCCGCGAAGTGGAGAGCAAATATCAACAGCATCAACAACTGTTCAAGGACATGTCGTTGGTGCCGTTACAATTCAAGACTTTAAAATCAATGGACGGTTGATAGAAGGTTTGCGTGGAATGAAGGTCTTGCAGGAAATATCTCCAACCAATTCAATAAGCCCTCAAAGTAAATTTAACTATCCGGTATCACTGTCTCAGGGAAAAAATAAAATATTTCTTGAAGCTGTGTCGACAAATGGAGATACAGCTGTTGCTTCTGTAACGGTCAATTATCAATCTGTAAGCATTGAGAAAACATCTATGCTATCCCTTGAACAGGCAGATTCAATCCGGCAAAATAAAGCGTATGCTGTTCTGGTGGGAATTGCAAATTATGAAAGTAAAGATATTCGCTCGCTTACATACACCACCAACGACGCAAAAGAACTTGCCGAAGTATTAATCGATCCGAAGTACGGTGGTTTTAAACCTGAAAACGTGACGTTGTTGCTTGATAAAACAGCAACCACAAAGAATATTAAGAAATCGCTGGGAACTGGTCTAAGAAAGGTTCCAAGTGACGGAATAGCTCTTGTTTTTTTTGCCGGACACGGTGCGCCTGAAGGAAATAATACCTACTGGCTGACGTACGACACAGACCCGAATGATCTTTATGCTTCTGCACTCAGCAATAACGAAATTGCCGAGATGCTTGAGCAGGTCAACACCAAATGTGTTGTTACCTTTATTGATGCTTGCTATAGCGGTGCTTCGATCAAAACTTCAAAAAGTTCACGGGCATTTGTTGAAGATCCTTTTAAATCTTTTGAAGGCACAGGGCAAATCGCCATTACTTCTTCCGACGGAAAACAACAATCGCTGGAAGACAACAAGTTGAAGCACGGCATCTTTTCTTACCGTCTGATTGAAGCACTTAAAGGGAAAGCAGATGAGAATACAGACGGAATCGTAACAGCTGATGAAGTGGCGGGCTATATTAAAAGGACCGTTCCCAATGATGCACGGGAGCGAAGCTGGAAACAAGACCCTGTTGTTAAAGCAGAATATACAGGCATCATTCCCATCTCCATGAATCCAGAAAATGCTGTAAAACGTTCCAAGACAAAGAAAATAGCACTCTTTGAAGGCCTGTATGATCAGGAAAAAATTACTGCGAACGAACTAAGGCGTATTAAAAATATTATTGCGGTTGACGATCAAAGGGGAAATAAAAAAATTATCGATTATCTTAATGGAGATCTTGATTTGGAGACTTTACTTAGGTTCGTTAACGAATGAACGTAGAATGAAGTGAAGAAGATGTATTGAAAAAAATAAGTGGAGACAGTATGGAATTGCAAACAAATCCCGCCTTACGTCGGATTTGTTGTTTTACAAAGTCCTTTTGTAAATAATGGGCTTTAGCTATTTACCGCTCGTACAATCCCGTTACTTTTGCGGTGGCAATTATTTTTCCTTCCAACGCTTTGCTGAATTCAACCAGCGAAGTTTTATCTTGAAGCGCCAGTCGTTCAACATTTAGCGCATAAAGCGTTGTAATATACGGATGCGCCCCCGAACCTTTTGGCGGTTCCGGTCCGCCGTAGCCCAATATGCCGTATGTGTTGAGCAATTCCCTTGCTCCTTTCGGCATGGATTTGATGGACGCACCTTCTTCAAGCGATGTAAGAGTATTAGGAATGTTGATAACGAACCAATGCACCCAATTGTTTGCAACAGGGTGAGGGTCGATAATGGAAAGCGCGAATGATTTTGTTGCCGGAGGAACATCGCTCCAACTGAACGGAAGAGAAATATTCTTTCCGCCGGTGACACCGTGGAATGTATACTTTGTCGGAATTGTTTGTCCTTCTTGAAACGCGGATGATGTGATCTTCATAGCGGACTCCTGAGCCAAAGGCTCATAAGCCTTCGGCTTAAAGATGTGAGAGATATTTTGTGGCGAATGGTAACCTTGTCAAAGTTTAAACAATCTAGAAGCCATCTCAAAAATACCGAATCATTGTCATTTCGATCCCGCCAAGGCGGGAGAGAAATCTCTGTTGTTTACTCAAGTAATAAAACGAGATTCCCTGCCTTGCCGGCAGGCAGGCTCATTTCGTTCGGTCTACGACTCGTAGAGAATGACAGCAAAATTCATTTTTGAGATGGGCTCTAATCTTTTACTTTCCAGAAAACTCCTGCAATTGCCATTTGTCGTAACACCGGAGCGACTTTGTATCGTTCTTCATGGTGAGAATGATATAATGCATCCAAGACCGCTACAACATTCGCAAAACCGATCATCTCGCCCCATGCTATCGGTCCATGCGGATAATTTGTTCCGTACTTCATCGCATCATCAATCTCTTTTGGTGTTGCGACATCATTTTGCACAGTGAATAAAGCTTCGTTGATGATCTGACAAAGAATTCTCGGCATTACCATTCCAACTCCGTCCTGAACCATTGCAGTTTCTTTTTTGATCGAATCAAACAGTGCTTTCACCGTATCGGCAATTTCTTTTGAAGTGTGTATTGATGGGGCAAGTTCAATCAGTGAATTGGAGAGCAATGTTGGGAACGCTGCAATTCCAATAAAACGATGTTTGTGTTTTGATTGATGGGATTGCGACAGAATCGTTTCAGTAATTGATGTAGAAATAATCGGGACATGGTCAGGAAGAACTTCGTTCAATGCTTCAAGATTTTTCTTCTTTTGTTCGGTTGAATCCAGCGTCAACTCAAATGCGGCGGTAATTTTTTTTGCAGAGGTTTTGAGCGATGCAAGATTTTTTAATTCCTGAACCGCAATTCCTTTTTCCTGAAATGCTGCAGAGTATTCTTTCACCAACGATTCATCACCAAGCAGACAGACCAATTGTTTAAGCTCAACCGGTTTGAGTTTCGGGTTTTGAGTTTTGGGTTTAGTATCCGATACTTTTTTAACTTTTATCTTTTCAGTTTTAGATTGTTTTTTCATTTTTCTTCGTAGTTATAGAATCCCTGTTTTGTTTTTTTGCCCAACATTCCGGCTTCAACCAATTGCTGTTGAATTTGGCTCGGCTGAAATCGGGGATCGTGAAAGAACTGTTGGAACATCGATTCCGTAACGGAAAAATTCACATCATTGCCGATCATATCCATCAACTCGAACGGTCCCATCTTAAATCCGCCGCTCTTTTTTACAATGCGGTCGATCTCTTCAACGGTTGTGACATTTTCACTTAAGATCTTCAACGCTTCAGTATAGAACGGTCGGGCAACTCTGTTCACAACAAAACCGGGAGTATCTTTTGTAACGATCGTCTTTTTCCCAAGTTTTTCTGCAATTGCAATTGTCTGTGTAATTGTTTCGGGAGAAGTTCGTGCACCTTTTACCACTTCAACCAGTTTCATTAAATGAACAGGATTGAAAAAATGCATACCGACGACACGCTCCGGTTTTTTTGTGGCGGAAGCAATTGAAGTGACAGAAAGGGAAGAGGTGTTCGTTGCAAGAATCGCCGTATGATGCGCGATCTGATCCAACTTTTTGAAGAGATCTTTCTTTACGCGGATGTCTTCCAATACCGCTTCAATGATAATGTCACACGTATCCAAATCGTTCAGGTTCGTCCGTTTTTTAATGCGGGTCAGTGCCTGCTTCATATCGTCATCGGAGATCTTGTTCTTATCAACACTTCGTTTCATCTCAAAATTGATCCGTTCGACACTGCGGCGGATCACTTCTTCGTTGATATCATAGAGAGAAACGGTGCATTTGTTCAATGCCGCAATGTGAGCGATTCCTGCCCCCATTGTTCCTGCACCGACAATTCCAATTGAAAGAGCCATGAGTAAATAGTAAAAAATGAATAAATAGTAATGAACTGCGAAGAGAAATTACAGAATGATTGGTGCAAAACCAAAGAGAAAGTGCAGTAACATTTTTTTATAAATGCTTTAGATATTAGGAATTGATGGATTACTTCAATGGTGAAACGAGAATATTAGATTATCAAATTTTGTTCCTCCAACGATTTGATGCCCTTCATACTCACTGTGACTAAATCGTATTTCCAAGTGCGAAAGAATAAACCGAACAGGATTGAAATCTGTAGTTGTAGATTCTGGTCTATTTATAATATTTGATATTCCGCGTGTACTGATAGTATAACCAGAAGTGGAATATGAAAGATTCCCTTCTCCTTCGTATGATCCTTGGCGAATCGTTACTGTTTCAAAAAATTCTGCAGAAAATCCTCTTCGTACGGTAATATATCCATTTGCTTCGCTTGCAATCAAATTATTATAGATATTGATGTTTCCGAAAGGAATGCCTTCATAATTCCAAGTTCCATCAAGGTTTTTCTTAACCAACAAATTCTCTGCTTCGCGAGCGATTGTTAGGGTGATCAATGAGACATCGATTTTTTCTGAATGAAACTTAATCCCCGCTTCGCCTGACCATCCAAGTCGAGCAGTTCGTGGCAACGGATCTGCTTGCGAAGCATCAATATACCAGACACTTCCGCCGAGATTGTTTAACGTATATGCGGAAGTGATATCAAAAAAAGGTGTGAAAGTTTTCTCCGGAAGCTTATTATCCTTAAAAAGATAATCCATAACTGGAATTTTAGCGAGTAGTCCAATATCGGTTGCCCAAACATTTGCAGTACCAGCAGTCTTCTCCATTGCCGTTCCAATTGGGCTGAGTTTCGATGTTATTTTTTTTATAGTTGTGCCAAATGCTACTGTTATTCCAAGGTCAACCCCAATACCCATACTGAAATTATCACTTGTTTCATATCCGTCAAATGTTGCTATTGGCTCAGGACCTTTTTCTGTTGTAACAATAAATCTTCCCAGATTCAAAAATAAACGTGAGTAACCGAAACCGACACTGATATTTGATTTATCATCTTCAGGTAATTTCATACCATACATGATTGAATAGTTATTAATCCAAAGATCGCTTAATCTGAACTGAGGCAGCCATTGGGTTTTATGTGAATACATTTCAGTGCTCAAAAAATCTGTTTGACTGCTCATGCCAAGCTGCGCCGGGTTGAACATCATTGATGATGGACTTGAGGAATTTGCGACGGTCATGATTCCGCCCATCCCGTTTGCTTCAACTGATGTTGAAATAAGGAGAAATGGAACAGCAGTGCTTCCGGCTTGTCCAAACAATAGTGATGAAAAAATGAAAATGGGGAGAAGTAACTTTTTCATTGTGTCCTCTGGAAGAATAAATTTGACACAGAAACGTAATGAAGAGAAAATTAAAAATCAATAAGGCTTTCTAGGGAAAAAAGGTGCCGAAATAAAGAGACTTTCGACACCTTCATGGACTTTTGCTAGTACAAGAACATCGGCTTTCCAATTACATTCAAAATACGCGGACGATAATTTTCAGTATCGTATAATTCCTGAACATCGACACGTTTTACTCCATCAGTGATTGAATGCAGTGGGACAGTCGTATATTTTCCGTCTCGTAATGCAACCATTCTTCCGGTATGTTTTTTCAGCACCATATCCGTTGCAAGATTTGCGTAACACATTGCCACCATTCTATCCAGAGCGTCAGGTTCACCGCTCCGCATTAAATACGCAACTTGCTGATTGATGATGTGCTGTCCGGTAATTTTCTGAATTGCCTCACCGGTAATTTGTCCGATGCCGCCAAGTTTTTTATGTCCGTACGCATCTGCTTGTCCGTATTCAACAACTTTTCCGCCGACCATTTGCGCCCCTTCGGAAATTGTCATGATCGCATATCCGCTTGGGTTTGTTCTTTTGTCTTCCATTAACAATGCCGCAAGTTTTTCCGGATCAAAATGTACTTCGGAGATCACTGCACGGTCAACTCCCGCAAGATATGCGGAGATGAGAGACGTTTCGCCGGAATTTCGTCCAAAGAGTTCGATCACAGCAATACGTTCGTGTGAACCGGTTGAGGTGCGAAGATTCGTGATGAATTCAACACTGCGTGTTACCGCGGTAGAAAATCCGATGCAATAATCTGTGCCGTATACATCATTGTCCATTGTTTTTGGAATTGAGACAACAGGAAATTTTTCGTTGTGCAGACGGACAGCATAACTTTGTGTATCATCGCCGCCAATGGCAATCAATGCATCGATCTTCAAATGTTCCAGAACGCGCAGAACGTGCGGAGTAAAATCACTGATCGGGTCACCATCTTGCGGCGGACGTTTTGGATCTTGCAAAAATTTTGGAATATCCGTCCATTTTACTTTTTGCGGATTTGTTCGTGAGGTATGAAGAAATGTTCCGCCGGAACGATCGATGGTTCGAGTATTTTGTTTTGTTAACGGAATGATCCAGTTCTTTTGATCTTCAGTATCATCGATATTAAAATTCAGCAGTCCGCCCCAGCCGCGACGAATGCCATACACTTCTGCTCCGGCGTTTGCTGCATGATATACTACTTCTTTGATGCAAGGATTTAATCCGGGAACGTCTCCGCCGCCGGTAAGGATTCCGATACGCATAATAATACCTTTCGATGATTACGGATGTTTTTATCTGATTGAATACAACACACTGTACCAACGAGAAAATTGTGCAAAGAGTGTACCATCAAAAAAATTCAAAATGTTGAACAAATTTGAGATGATGATTGTCATTCCCGCAAAACAAGAAAATATTTTCGAAAATTTGATAGTGCTAAATTATTTTCCCGTAAACTTCGGCGTTCGTTTTTCAACAAACGCCGCGACACCTTCTTTATGATCTGCCGATTGTGCGGCGATCTCCTGCATCATTGCTTCGTACGCGAGCAATTCATCAAACGTCATCGTCAAAGATTTATTAAGCGTTCGTTTAATGATGCCAATCGCTTTGGTTGCTCCATTTGCTAATTTGTTTGCAATCTCATACGTAAATTTTTCCAGATCAGCGTGAGGAATGACATGATTGACAAGTCCGACCTCTTTTGCTTCGATAGCATCAATATCTTTTCCGGTCGCCGCAAATTCAAATGCTTTTGCAGTACCGACGAGTCGGGGAAGAAACCAATGTGATCCTGAATCTGCAACCAAACCGATACGAACGAAAGCTTGGATCAGTTTTGCTTTGTCGGACATGATCCGAATATCGCACGCTAGCGCAAAACTAAATCCGGCTCCCGCGGCAACACCGTTGATCATTCCGATGATCGGCTTTTCCATTGTCCGCATTTGTTTAATGATGGGATTGTATCCTTTTTCCAACATTTCCTTCATCGAACTTTTTGCATCCTGATATTCTTTTAGATCCTGACCTGAACAGAATGCTTTGTCTCCGGCACCGCGCAATACAATGCATTTTACTGCAGGATCTTTTTCCGCCTGTTTGAACGCATCAAGCAGTTCTTTTTTCATCTGTTCATTCACCGCATTATATTTTTCCGGACGATTGAATGAAATGGTGAGGACATTTTCAGAAGTGGAGTAGAGGATTGTTGTGTATTCCATAATTTATGCATTGAAATATTCGAAAAATCTAAAATCAGCGTCATTCTGAGGAGCGTAGCGACGAAGAATCTTATCCTTTCGCTTAAAAATCAAAATAAGATTCTTCCACTTCGCTCCGCTCAGTGTCAGAATGACGATACCAATGAATTTTTCAAATGACTTTATTAAGTTGTGAATAATTAATTTAGACAATTATCCCGCTTTAAAACAAAAGAAGCAACCGTTTCCGGCTGCTTCTTTTTTAGTTTTGTTAAGTCACGCTTTTGTCAAAGCGCAGCGTGACTCACCAGCATCAATAACAGGGTTACTAGTCCTTCTTCTTTCTGCTAACCATTTTACGCACGACCTTATGTTCGCGCGGTTTAAATTCTCGTTCTTCAGGAATCAAATTCTTCCAGTCCGGTCCGCCATGCGGTTTCGGTCTGTCGAAACTTCGTGCTGTTTCAGTGAATGATTCCCGTTTTTCAAAACTATGTTCTCTTTTTTGTGCATCAAACGGTTCACGTTTTCCAAAGCCGCCTTCTCTACGGCCTGCGCCGAATGAATCGCGTTTTCCAAAACTTTTCCGTTCACCGCCGAATGAAGGTTTCTTTCCGAAGCTTCTCCGCTCACTGCCGAATGATTCACGTTTTGCAAAGCCGCCTTCTTTACGTTCACCGCCGAACGATTCACGTTTTGCGAAACCGCCTTCTCTGCGTCCGCCAAATGATTCGCGCTTTCCATTTCCAAAACCACCTTCTCTGCGGCCTCCGCCGAATGAATCACGCCGCGGGAATCCTCCTTCTTTGCGATCTCCGCCAAACGATTCACGTTTTGCGTAACCGCCTTCTTTTCGTTCTCCACCGCCAAATGAATCTCGTTTTGGATATCCAGTGCTTCGTTTTTCTCCGCCGCCAAATCCGCTGCTACCGCTTCGACGATCATCTCGTTTGAAACCTTCGCGACGATCCGGGCGACTGCCGAAACTTGAACGGCGATCTGTTCCACGGTCATTTCGTTTGAAACGATCTCTGTTTCCGCCGCGTTGTTCGCGGTTGAAATTCGGTTCATCGTCGGATTGATGTTGAGATTCTGCAGAGTGAACCGGTTTTTCTTCAACTTTGTTGTAGTCAAAATCTGGGTATTTCTTAATTTCAATTCTCTTTCCAATAAACTGCTCAATCTTTTTTACATGCCGTGCTTCGCTTCGTGTTACAAATGTCAGCGCGTCGCCTGTTGAGAGTGCTCGTCCTGTTCGTCCAATGCGGTGAATATAATCTTCCGCGTAAGTTGGGATGTCATAATTGACAACATGTGAAATTCCTTCAACGTCAATTCCGCGTGCAGCAACATCTGTTGCAACCAACACTTTGTATTGACCTTGTTTGAATCCCGCAAGTGCGCGTTGACGCTGTGCCTGTGTTCTGTCCGAATGGATGGAGATTGCTTTAATTCCATTCTTATGCAAATTATTGGAAACCCGTTCTGCACCAACTTTCGTTTTGGAAAATACCAATACGCAGTCCAACTCTTTTGTTTTAAGAATGTGAAGAAGCAGACTCAATTTTTTATCATCATTCACAGAATAGAAATACTGTGTGACAGTCGTTGCCGGTGAATGTTTATGTCCGACTTCAACCATTTCCGGATTTTTTTGGATGCTCTTTACTAATGAGCGAACTTCTTTCGACATCGTAGCAGAGAATAACAGCGTCTGTCGGGTTTCCGGAGTTTGTTTAATGATCAATCGCATATCGTCAATGAATCCCATGTCGAACATTCTGTCCGCTTCATCCAGCACGAGAACTTCAACGTGCGAAAGGTTGACGCTTCTCCGTTCCAAATGATCGATCAATCGTCCTGGTGTGGCAATAAGAATATCCACGCCGCGTGATAATTGTTTTAACTGATTCTGAATATTTGTTCCGCCGTAAATGGAAAGAGCTTTTACAGGAAGGAATCGTCCGTATTGTTTTACGGCATCCTCAATCTGCTGAGCAAGTTCGCGCGTTGGTGTAAGAATAAGCGCTTTAATGTGATGAGTTTTTTCCGTCTGTGCCGCCAAGCGGTTCAGAATTGGAAGAGTGAACGCGGCGGTTTTGCCTGTTCCTGTTTGCGCACTGCCGATAATATCTTTGCCGGCTACTGCAAGGGGAATTGCACGCGCTTGAATTTCTGTTGGGGTAGAATACCCGGTCGCAAGGATTCCTTGCACAAGTCGGTCGTTAAGACCAAGGGCTTGAAAAGCCATTATTGTAGATCCTTTTGTTTATTATTTGCCCAAACAGCGCAGAAATGCATCAATGATTGTCATTCTGAGCGTTGCGAAGAATCTCAAACGAGAACAGTCGCAGGGTGTTGATGTAAGGCAAAAGTGTGTTGAAAAATGACTCGCTGCTTTTTGGATGCAGTGTGCGGAAGGAAAATCCTAATGCGAATTGCCATCAGAGAAGCGTGTCGTATATCCGCTT
>Ga0172379_10006386_pt1 | contig 15820 bp, 10 predicted proteins | sample GrowelOW334metaG_FD_119756 | JGI IMG/M metagenome (GOLD analysis project Ga0172379, IMG submission 119756) | Groundwater microbial communities from an aquifer near a municipal landfill in Southern Ontario, Canada - Groundwater well OW334 metaG | ecosystem: Environmental > Aquatic > Deep... | reverse complement strand
TTCTATAGTAATATATGTGCTGCGGAGATGATTCATTTTTACCTCTTAGTTGTGTTTGAGCATAAAATGAACTTATTTCCGCATTTTTCAAAGTCCTAATTCAAACTTTTGAAATTACCTCTACTGATAAACAATTTTTACTCAAGGAATATCACGATCAATATAACTCAGACGGTTATATAAAAGCGGATATTGATAGTGAATTAAATCATTTACCGAGCTTCCCAACTAAAGAAGTGTCTGAACTCATAAAATTTAAAGAACAAAGACATAACAATTTACGTGAAGTCATGGCAATGGTCATATCTGGTATTTTAGGTGGTCTAGTTGGTGCTGTATTTGCGTATTTTTACCCGCCCATTACTTCACAAAATGATTCAAACAAGATTATCCAGCAAGTAAAAGTTCATGACAAAACAACAGTTAATTTGCCTTTTAAAGAAAATGCTTCCATTAAAAAATGAAACGTATCTTAACCAGTATCATGTAATCATTGGGTACAAAAAGGTGTTTCCGTTGCTTGAATAGCGGGATTAATATGTCGCTTTATTTTTTTAAGCGCGAAAATTGATGCTGCAATGATAAAATTATGTCTTATTTTATAAAGTTGAAGCGAAAGATATTAAAATAAATGCAAATTGGGGTCAATATGCCGCTCCGCTGGAGCTTTCGGAGTAAAACCCGGTTATGGCGGAGCATAACCAGGGGGTAGATCCCTGAATATCCAATAACCAACTTAAAAATAGCTTTAATCAGGGTTTCAGGCGGTAAGTTTATAGGGCAGAATCACTAAGCGTCAGTCACCTGAGAAAAACATTTTGCTGTTTTTTACTGAGCAATACTATTGCAGTTTCCGGAGATTGCACTACGTTACATCTCATTATGTAAATGTGATTGGAACACTTGCTTATGAAATATATATATTTGCCATTGCTGGCAATGATGATGACTCTCTGTTTTTCGAGCTATTCCGGCGAACAATCAAAAAACTCCACCGTCGGCACGGCGCAGATTCCGGAAGCGCCGGTCAAGCCGCAGCCGTCTTTTTCGCTGCAAACATTCAGAGGGAAAAAAGTCGCATCGATTACGGGAACCGTATTTGACAAGCTTATCAACTCGGTTATTCCGGATGTGACGCACCTGTATTTTAATGATTACACGTCAATGACCGAAGCCCTGCGGCTCGAAAAGGTGGATGCGGTGGGAGTCGATCAGCCGGTCGGCAAAATGCTTGAAGGCAAGTGCCCCGACCTGATGGTTTTTCCGCTTCTGGTGCTGAATGACAAACTGGGGTTCGCCTGCCGCAAAGGGGATAAGCTGGCGGCGGATGCCGCCGGCGCCATCGAGGAAATGCGGCGCAACGGAACCCTGGAGGAAATGGCAAAGCGCTGGTTGTCCGGCAGGGATGAACTTATGGTGATTCCGCCGGAGCTTGAAAAGAAAAACGAGTCATCCAGAGGGGCGCTCCGGTTTGCCCATGATAATGTTTCAATGCCCATGGGGTACAGCGGAGCCGGCGGCAAGTCGCTGGGGTTCGATGTGGAGCTGGCGCTGCGCATCGGCGTCGCCTTGAACCGCAAAGTGGAATTGATCCCGATGAGCTTCGGCGGGTTGCTGGCGGCGTTGCAGTCCGGCAAGGCCGATATGGTGGGCGGCTGCCTGTCGGTTACCGAAGAACGCGCCAAAAGCGTTGATTTTGCCGGGTCATATTATCAGAGCGGGATAGCGCTGCTTGTCCGGCGGGAGACTGTTGCCGCCGCTCCGGCCGCAACGATCAGCAGATGCGGCGATCTGGCAGGGAAACCGGTAGGCACTATTTCCGGCACCAAATTTGACGCGCTGTTAAAGGCAAAGGTTGCCGGCGCAATTCCTCAATACTTCAACAACTACCCGGATCAGCTCTGGGCGATGCGTTCAGGCAAAATCACCGGCTTTGTAGTGGACGAGCCGGTTGCCAGGCGAATGACGGCAATGCATAATGACTTGCGGATGCTTCCCGACGCGCTGTGCAACGATCAATATGCCTTTCTCTTTCCGAAATCCAAAGAGGCCTTGAGAGACGAATTCAACCGGATACTGGCGGAAATGCGCAGTTCAGGCATGCTCAAGACAATGGATAAAAAGTGGTTCAGCGTCGATGACGCCACCCGCGTCATGCCGGATTATCCGACTGACGGAACGCGCGGCGTCCTGACCATGGCCGCCGATACTTCCAGTGATCCGTTCACTTATTTGCATAAAGGGAAAATGCTGGGTCTGGAAATTGATATTGCCCGGTATATAGCCGCCCGGCTCGGCTATGAACTTAAAATCACCACCCCCGATATCTCAACCATAATCGATGCGGTAAATTCCGGCAAAGTCGATTTCGCGGCATGCTGCATCTCCGTGACTGAAGAACGCAGGAAGAGTATGCTGTTCAGCGATCCGCACTACGACGGCGGAGTATTCATAGTCACCATGGCGAAAGGGAAGGCTGCTGCCGCGGCGGGGAAAAAACCGTCGCGATGGGAAGCGTTCAAAAACAGCTTTGAGCGAACATTTGTCACTGAAGACCGTTACAAACTGATCCTGGACGGCCTCTGGGTGACGATCCTCATATCGGTGCTGTCGGCGGTGCTGGGAACCGTGCTGGGATTTGGCGTCTGCATGGCGCGCCGGGCGAACACGCTCTGGGCGGTAATTCCGGCAAAAGCCTTTATCGGCATATTGAGGGGAACGCCGCTGCTGGTTATTCTGATGATTCTATATTATATTGTTTTCGCCAGTGTCAATGCCAATCCCATACTGATAGCGGTACTGGGGTTTTCGCTGAACTTTGCCGCGTATGTTTCGGAAATGATGCGCTCCGGGATTGATTCCGTGGACAAAGGACAACTGGAAGCCGCATCCTCACTCGGCTTCAGCCGGTTCCAGATCTTCTGGAAAATCACCTTCCCCCATGCGGCGAGATACGTGATCCCGGTTTACAAGGGTGAATTCATCTCCATGCTGAAAATGACTTCCGTGGTCGGTTATATCGCCATTCAGGATCTCACCAAGATGAGCGACATCATCCGGAGCCGCACCTACGAGGCGTTTTTTCCCCTGCTGTCAACAGCGGTAATCTACTTTTTCCTGGCCTACGTTATGACCGCGGCCCTCGGGTTTATAGAAGTTAAAATCGATCCGAAGCGACGCAAGCGGATTATAAAAGGCGTGGAGACAACATGATCAGCGTAAAACATTTATCAAAATCTTTCGGCAGAAACGTGGTTCTTGCCGACGTCAACGTGGAGATCAGCAAAGGCGAAATAATTTCAATCATCGGCCCTTCCGGCACCGGCAAGAGCACCTTTCTGCGCTGCCTGAATCTTCTGGAAAAACCGACATCCGGCGAAATCACCATTGACAATATAAATCTGCTTCATCCGAAAACCAATATCCGCAAAATGCGTCAGAAAATGGGTATGGTTTTCCAGTCATTCAACTTGTTTTCACATCTGATGATCATCGAAAACATCATGCTCGGCCCGGTCAGCCTTTTGAAAATCCCCCGGCGGCAGGCTTATGAGGAAGCGCTGGATCTGCTCAAAATGGTGGGTCTGGCGGATAAGGGCCATGCCTATCCGGATGAACTATCCGGCGGCCAGAAGCAGCGGGCGGCCATTGCGCGGACGCTTGCAATGAAGCCGGAGATAGTGCTTTTTGACGAGCCGACTTCGGCGCTGGACCCGACAATGACAAGCGAAGTGCTCTCCGTCATCCGCAAGCTGGCCGATGAAGGCATGACCATGATGATCATCACCCACGAAATGAGCTTTGCCCGCAATGTGTCGACCAGGGTTTTCTATATGGACGAAGGCGTGATCTACGAGGAAGGCACGCCGGAAGAGATATTCAGCCATCCCAAACGCGAAAAGACCCGCGGCTTCATTCACAAAATACGTTCTTTCAGTTTCGAAATTAAATCCACTGACTTTGACTATATCGAACTCAGCGCAATACTCGAAGATTTCTGCAAAAAACAGTTCATGTCATCAAAGACGCTCAACTCGCTTCAACTGGTAATCGAAGAGCTGATTATAAATCAATTGCCGCCGGTCGCTGAAACGCCTGACATTGTTATAAATATCGCCTATTCCGAGGAATCAGGCGGAGTCGAAATCACCCTGACCTACCGCGGCAGAGACTTCAATCCGTTTGCCGCGGAAGAGGAGGACATTTCCCTGATGATAATTCGGAATATCGCCAGAAATCCGGTACATTCATACAAAGAGAACATCAATACGCTGGAATTTAAAATATAGCACGGGCGGCATGTTCGGGGGTCAAGAAAACGCGAGCGGAAAACTTGCTTCAAGCATTCCGCTCGCGTAATTGTTTTTAGAACTTAAGAGCCGTTCAAAAATAATCTTTACAAGTTTATTTCTTTACAACTCCTTAACTTTATTTGTCGTCGAAGGCGGCGTCAAACTGGAGGTTAGACGACCCGAAGTTTACTTTCCTGACAAAATCACATGCTTCTTTGGCGCCGTATTCGCGCTCCATGCCGCAGTCTTCCCATTCCACGGAGAGCGGGCCGTTGTACTTGGCATGATTCAGGGCGCGGATGATTTCCTCAAAATTTACTCCGCCGTGGCCGAGGCTGCGGAAATCCCAGCCGCGTTCGGGGCGGCCGAAATTCAGGTGCGAAGCCAGGATGCCGCTTTTGCCGTCAAGCTGCAGGGCGGCGTCCTTCATGTGGACGTGATAGATGCGTTCCGGAAATGCCTGAATGAATTTGGCGGGATCGACCATCTGCCAGTAAAGATGGCTCGGGTCGAAATTGAAGCCGAATTCCGGACGGCATTTGATGGCGTTCAAGGCTTCTTTCGCGGTGTAGATGTCGAAGGCAATTTCAGTCGGATGGACTTCCAGCGCGAATTTGACGCCGCATTCCGCGAACACGTCCAGAATCGGGTTGAACTGGTCGGCAAAGAACTTGAAGCCGTCGGCAATCATTTTGTCGCTGACCGGCGGGAAACTGTACAGCATGTGCCAGATCGGGGAGCCGGTGAAACCGTTGACCACTTTAACCCCGAGGTTTTTCGCGGCCTGCGCGGAATATTTCATCTGCTGCACGGCCCAGGCGCGTTTGCCTTCGGCGTTGCCGGCGACTGATTTCGGCGCGAAGATATCGGAACGGCAGTCGAAATTCGGGTCGCAGACCAGTTGGCCCGCCAGATGGTTGCTGATGGACCATACTTTCAAGCCGTGTTTCGCCAGGATCGCCTTCTGCCTGTCGCAGTAGGCCGGGTCTTTCGCGCCTTTTTCGACGTCGAAATGGTCGCCCCAGCAGGCGAGTTCCAGTCCGTCATAGCCCCATGAAGCCGCTTTTTCCGCCAGCACTTCCAGCGGCAAATCCGCCCATTGTCCGGTAAACATTGTAACAGGTCTGCTCATTTGTCTTCTCCTTTGTTAAAAATCCGGAAGTCAGGAGTCAGAAGTCAGGAGTCAGAATGGAAGACATAAATTCAGAAGTCAGGAGGCAGAAGTCATAATTCAGAATAATATCATCAAATCCTGAAAATTCCTTGCTGTTTGTTTTCATCTTTTCCAGTTCCTGATTTCCGGTTTTATTCCTTGTCTTCATTCATTCCAACTACTTGTCTTCCGGTTCCTGACGCCCTGTGTTAATTCATTCTTCTGTCATTCATATTCCGCGCCGCCGGCGCTTTATTCTTTGCTTTCAGAATTCATTCTGACTTATCCTGTCTCAGTATTTTAATTACACATTCGGAAATTTTATCCAGGCGGAACCGGCTCTGGCGCTGGCTACGACGGTTTCGATAAACGCCATGCCGCGCACGCCGTCATGCACCTGCGGGAAATCATTGATAACCGGATCAACCGCCTTGCCTTCCTCTTTCAGCAGGATCGTGTCGGCAAAATTGCTGTAGTGGTTGGCGAACGCCTCCAGGAATGCTTCCGGATGGCCGGCGGGAATGCGTGATCCGCGGGCGGCAGCCGGGCTTTTCGCGCCGATATAACCATTGCCGCGGGACAGTATCTGAACCGGGCCGTCAATCGGTTTGTACAGAAGCTGATTCGGATGTTCCTGATGCCATTCGATCCCGGCATCGGTGCCGTAAACCCAGATGGACAGTCCGTTTTCTTCGCCGACGGAAATCTGGCTGGCATAAATCACGCCTTTGACGCCGTCTTCAAACCTTACCAGGCAGTTGCAGTCGTCGTCGAGCGGCCTGCCTTCGATAAACGAAGTCAGATCGGCACACACTTCGGTAATCTTCAGCTCGGTGATGTATTCGGCCAGGTTCTCGGCATGGGAACCGATATCGCCGACGCAGCCGCCCGCGCCGCTCTGTTTCGGGTCGGTGCGCCATGCTGCCTGCTGCTGTCCGGATTTTTCAATCGGGCGCGCCAGCCAGCCTTGCGGATAGACGGATACGACTTTCCGCAGCTTGCCCAGTTCGCCGTTCCTGACCATGTCTTTCGCCAGCTTTACCATCGGATAGCCGACATAGTTGTGCATCAGTCCGAATACTTTGCCGGATTTTTCGACGACCTTCTGCAGTTCAATCGCTTCCTGCAGCGTCATGGTCATCGGTTTTTCGCACATGACGTTGAAACCGGCTTCGAGAAAATCTTTAGCTATCGGAAAATGCCAGTTATTGGGGGTGGTGACCGCGACAAAATCAATGCGTTTATCCGCGCCGAGGGCGGATTCCTTCGCGATCATTTCCTTGTAAGTGCTGTAAACGCGGGCCGGGTCCAGGCAGAGTTCTTCGCCGGTCTGTTTGCTTTTGACCGGATCAATGTCAAATGCACCCGCAACGAGTTCAATTTTGCCGTCCAGCCGCGAGGCCATCCGGTGAACGTTGCCGATAAATGCTCCAGGACCGCCGCCGACCATACCCATTCTGACTTTACGTTTCATGCTATTCTCCTGCGATTATTATTAAATAATATTGAGTTTAAAAGATTCAAAAGTTAAAATAAACACAATGTGTTCATTACACAAATTGCAAAAACTATTATTTGTTGACTATAAGTCTAAAATTACAGCAAAAAACGGCGAAAAGGAGTTTTTGGAAACTCCCGCCGCCGTCCGGGAAACTGCCATTCCGCAAATTTATGCCCTGATTGCAGCCATGATGTTATTCATGCTGATTTTAGCGCTCTCAAGCTGAGGGCGGCGGCAGGAGTCCTGCTCGTAAATAACCCATTCAGCGACACTGGCGCGCGCCGCCTGCAATATACCCCGCAGATCAATACTGCCGGTCCCGACTTCGGTAAAACTGCCGTCCGTTTTATCCATATCCTTCAGATGAATCAGCGGCAGCCTGGCAGCGTATTTGGTCAAATACGCGACAGGATCGGAACCGCCCTTCTTGATCCAGTAGGTGTCCAGTTCAGCTTTGACCAGTTGCGGGGAAGTCCTGGCGTAAAACATATCCAGTGCGATGCCGCCGTTAATAGCCTCAAACTCCTGCGCGTGATTGTGATAAGTGAAAACCATGCCATTGGCGCCGGCAACGCGTCCGGCCTCGTTGCACTTTTCGACCAGAATATCAAAATCCTTGATAAAATTACCGCACAGGCTGGTTACCAGATACTTGCAGCCAATGGCTTTCGCGTATTGATAACATTTATCGCCGCTGTTCAGCACCGCATCCAGCGATACATGCATTCCGCAGGCGGACACGCCGATTTCCTTCAGGAACGCCGCCAGTTCGGCAGGCTCCATATCGCCGTACATCCCGGCAAATTCCATCCCCTGATAGCCCATAGCCGCCAGTTCCCGCAACACGCCTTTGAAATCTTCTTTCAACGGTTCACGGACCGTGTATAACTGAATTCCAAGCTTAAAATCTTTCATTTCTCCACCTTTTTTAAATAAACAGAGGAGGCGTAATTGCCTCCTCCATATTGAACTAACCGAGTATGCTTTCCATGATATAGAGATCAAGTTCCTCGTAATCACGGGCGGCGCGTAATTTAGCCATCTTCTTCTGATCGAGGCTGCGGCTGATCGCCAGCAGTTTCAGGAAAATTGTCCGGCTGTTGGACAGATGTTTACAGGCGACATTATCCTTTTGCGTGCGCATCGCCTTGACGTCCAGTCCCACCCATTCGCCGTTATTGCCGAAACCGTGCTCGTCCAGAATCCTCACCTGATTCAGCGCCCTGCGCAGGTCCACGCTGCCGAAAGATTTATCCTGGTCGAATTTAAGCCCGTTCTGGTCGTTCAGATGGACGCTCCATAATTTGTTATGCGCCATGGCATAACCCATTTCATCAGACGGGTCAAGTCCGGCCAGCAGCGCATGGGCGGATTCGATCAGGCAGCCGACCCTTGACGGATCATTCGTCAGCATGCCAAGCGCAATGGCATGGCCGATGGTCGGAATATAGGTATGGTCCATCGGCTCATTCGGTTTGGACTCAATCATGATTCTGATTTTCGGATCATAATCCAGCATCAACTGAACCGCTTCCGCGATCTTCTCAGTTGCCCATACTGAATCTTTGGCTTCGCGGATGTAGGTGCCTTCGCGGGCAAGCCACAGCACAATATTTTCAGTTCCGAGCGCTTTGGCAATATCAATGGTGCGCAGACTGCGTTCCAGCGCGTATTTGCGGCAGGCCGCGTCATTACTGGTGTAGCCGCCATCAACCGTCCGCGGGTCCTCCCACAGTCTGGGCGCGACGAATTCGGCAGTCAGTCCATGTTCGTCAAGCTTGCTCTTCACTTTCTTCGCTTCGGCAATTATCTGCTTCGGCGTCAAGTCGTTCATATTGGGAACCGCATCGTCGTCGTGAAACTGGACGCCGTCAAACCCGAGTTTCCTGTACATGCCGAGTTTCTTGTTGAACTCAATGCTTTCACGAACTTTCGGACCGAACGGGTCCGCCCCTTCATGAATGTTCCACGGACCGAATGAAAATCTGAATGTTCCAGCCATGATCAGCCTCCTGATGTTGTGTTTTGATTAATCACATATTTTTTGTGTCTTATATAATTATATCGTTTGTAAAATGTTAAAACCTTGACAATATTACTAAAAAATAGCACAAAATAACGGAAATCCGGCAGAACATGAAAAACGTCACGGCATTGCGCCGCAAATACCTGAGCGGCGGAACTTATCCGATAGCCATCAGGACGATCAGCGGCGATGCGTCTCCCCAGCACGAAGGCGACCTTACCGACATCCGGCATTCGCACGATTTCTCCGAACTGGTGATAATCACCGAAGGTTACGGCGTTCACTGGATTGACGGGGAGGACTATCCGGTAACCGCAGGCGATATCTTCGTTATTCAGGGAAAAACAGCACATTATTTCAAAGAGCGCCACAAGCTCTGTCTGTTCAACGTGATGTTCGAGCCGAAACGGCTGGGCCGGAATCTGCAGAAGTTGCAGGAGATCGCCGGGTATAACGCGCTTTTTCTGCTGGAGCCGGCCTACCGGCGGCGTCATAAGTTTAAAAGCCGCCTGCACATTACCAGGCACGCCCTGATTCACGCGGAAACAATTGTCAAAAGAATGGTCGAGGAATTTCAACAGCAGCAGCCGGGCTACGACACCATGCTGCTGAGTTTTTTTATGGAACTGCTGGTGTTCCTGTCGCGGGAATATTCAATGATGGAAATACCGCAGGCGAGGTCGCTGTACCGCATCGGCAACATCATCGGGGAACTGGAAAAGCACTACAAGCGGAACTGGCAGCTTGATGATATCGCCCGTTTTGCCTGCATGTCCAAGAGCAATCTGCTGACAGTTTTCAAGGAAGCCACCGGCCAGTCTCCAATCGAATACCTGATCCGGATACGGCTCCAGAAAGCGGCCGGGATGCTTATTTCGACTCCGCTCGCAATCGCTGAAATCGCGCCGGAATGCGGCTTTGCCGACTCCAATTACCTGACCCGGCAGTTCCGCAAGGTGTATGAAATATCGCCGCGTGAGTTTCGCAAAAAATCATTAGTCAACATCAAATAAGGATAATCAATGAACAAAACAGAATGCCGCGCCGGATGCGGCGCATGCTGCATCATCCCGTCCATTTCGTCGGCGATTCCAGGAATGCCGGCAGGTAAACCGGCGTTTGTGCCGTGTGTTCAACTGGCACAGGATTACGGCTGTAAAATCTTCAACTCACCGGAACGCCCGAAAGTTTGCGGTTCGCTGCGTCCATCGCAGGAAATGTGCGGCAACTGCCGCGAAGATGCAGTCAGCCACCTGACCGGGCTTGAGCAACTCACCGCTCCCGGCAGATAATCAATTCAGCCTGTCAAATAATATTTGCGCCGCTGGAATTTACCATATAATAAAGCTATATTTCAGACACTGTTTTTATAAATATAAATTTTCATGGAGAATTAACGATTATGCGTAAAACCCTGTTCATCCTGTTCGCCTGTTTCTCGTTCATGCTGTGCGCGCCGGCGCAAGACAACGGCAACGCGACCGGAATCACACTGGAAAAATTGCTGGACAACATCGACAAAGCCGTCGACCCGGACAATAAAGCCAAAGACATAAAGACGGTCATTTCGAAATATGACGGTTCCGTTTCGATGCAGGATATCAAGCTGCAAATAACCGCCATGTTCAAAGCGCCGGCCAAAAGCAAGACTATCATAAAAGCCGGTGAAAACATGCCTGACAGCATTGAGCTGTTCAACGGGCAGGACGGCTGGACAATCGTTCCGGGCATGGGGGTGCGGCAAATCAACGGGGCGCAGCTCGACTTCATGAAATTTACCGCCCAAATGAGTAATCCCGCCAACCGTATGAGAGATATTTTTCCGAAAATTGAACTCTCGCCGGTGCTGGAAAAGATTGACGGCAAGGACTGCTACAAGCTGACCTGCCAGGCAGACGCCAGGCTGAAGCAGCTCCCGCTGGCGATCTACGTTGACATCAAAACATTTCTTCCCGCGAAAATGGTGATAATGGTTTTCACCGATATGGGGCAGATTCCCGGAACAACCTTCTATTCCAATTACCAGAAAATAAATGGACTGGTCATACCGACCGAGCAGAAAACCACCACGATGGGCATGGAGATGGCAACTAAACTGGCATCCATTAAATACAACGAAATCATAGCCGATTTCGAATTTGATGTGCCGAAGGAATTTAATGCCCCGCAGACAGAAGCTCCGGTTCCGGCCAAAAATCCGGTACTGGCCCAGGCGGATGCCCCGCCCAAATCTGTGGCCGCGGACAAGTTGAGCAAGAAGAAAAAAATCGCGAATAAGCTTAAGAAGGACAAAGCCAAAATGCTTGAAGATGCAGCCAAAGATAATGCCGAAAGTGCCGACAATGACAGTGATGACGACGACAGCAAAGACAAAGACGATGACAATAAGGATTGATTAATGAGAATAACGAAGCTCGTCCTGCTTTTCTCCTGCCTGCTGCTGGCCGCGGCGGCAGATGCCGAAGTCGCGCACAAGCAGGACAAAGCATCTGACTCATTTTCCAGACACGCCGTAACGGTTTTAGATGAAGTCTGGACAAACATCAGGAAGAGCCATTTCGACCAGGATTTTGAAAAAAACTACCGGGAACGCATCTACAATAAATATCTGCCGGAAATAAAGAAAGCCGGAAACGATATGCAGCTTGCCGGGATTCTGAATCGCATGGTCAAAGAATTCGGGCAGAGCCATATCCAGGTGCTGCCGCCGGTCAATGAACTGGAAATAATGGCGCTCCATGCCGCCGAGAAAAATGTGGAGCCGGAACCGTTAAACACACAGGATGTTCCGGCCGACGTCGGAATCATGCCATGCATTGCCGGAGGCAAGCTGTGCGTATTGCGCACGATAAACGGGTCCCCGGCCGACGCTGCGGGGATCAGGGCCGGTGACTGTATCGTCAGTATCAACGGGCTTAAACTGGACACTTCAGTAAATTCCTATATTCCCTGGGATACGCTTGCATCTTTTCTGCTGGCCGGGATGCCGGAAAGCAAAGTTTCCCTGACGACAGTCAACAGCAGGGGCATCCAGAAGGAATATAAGCTGACCCGCAAACCCAATGGTTTCAACTGGTTCAAATTCGGGGCCATCCCCCGGACCTATGGCGCATTCTATGCGGAAGTGCTTCCAGGCAATATCGGCTATGTCCATCTGACCGCATTTTTTCCTGATCAAATCACCTCGTTCGTCAAGGCCGTTACCGGAAAACTGAAAGACGTCAGCGGTCTCATCATTGACATGCGGAACAACGTCGGCGGAGTGGTGATTCTGCCGCAATGGCTGGCGGGATGGTCATGTCCGCAAGTCATTAAGATGGGCAAACTTCAGCTCAAGGAAGCCACGCTTACCCCGTCCTCCTATCCCCAGCAGCAATGCTTCAAGGGCCCGGTGGTGATTTTAATCAACGAAGGCACCGCCAGCGCCGCTGAAATTTTTGCGGCCTCGATGCAGGATTCGAAAGCCGCCGTATTATTCGGCGCCACCACTTCCGGGAAATGCCTGCCGTCACAATTCCTGCGTCTGCCCAGCGGCTTCCGCCTTCAGACAATTTTCGGCAACTATGAAAGGGAAAACGGCCAACACATCGAACATCTCGGCGTCACCCCCGATGTCCCTGTAACCCTGAAACTATCCGATCTTCAGAATAACATTGACTCCGTCCGGGAAGCCGCCGCAAAATATCTGACGCAGCAACTGGCAGCTAAAAAGTAAACTTCAAAACCCCCTGCCCTCGCTCCGTATTCCCGGCGCTTTCATGGCCGGCACATGGAACAGAATTTGTGCTTCAAGTGCCGATAAGTCTTTCTTTTGTTGAATAAATAATTTGCAGTATGCGGCTTATGATAGTATATTGTCCATATGATATCTCTTTAGATGGCAATGATAGTTTAGTGCTTAATTGACACTATGTTGGCATACTGCGATTTGGTTTTTAAACCGCAATAATCAGCCCGAATAGTTAAACATTCTTTTTCTGTTTTTTCCAGCAGGACGAATGTTTAAAAAGCCAATTTCTGACAAACTGATGGATCGAAACGCATCCGTCCGCTTTGTATTTGTCCGCAAAGCCATCGAATACTGCATATCGTCATTTTCGAAAAACCGTAATTGTGCGGCAATAGCGTTGAACCTATGACATAAAGTATGAGTAAATATAGCGATGAACTTGAAAATTTTACAATTGGATGGCATGGAACTGGTTGATCCGGGCGCGGATTACTCCGGGGATCAGGTCATTTATCTGGACTTCAAGGGCGCGAATGACGTCGCCTACAACAATGAAGCATTAAACATCCATGTCAACGGCATTAATGTCGCAGATTCAGGTCTGGACCAGACCGGAATCAATAAAGTCATCACGGAATTGAACACCACTTACGCCGGCAGCGGCGTTTCCTTTACCGTTGACATTCCGACCGGAAAAGAATATTCCACAGTCTATGTTGGTGCGGCCGGTTCCGCGCTCGCCCAGTACGGCAGCGTTCTTGGCCTGTCCGAAACCATTGACGCCGGAAACAAGATCAAAAATGATACAGCGTTCGTCTTCTCCGATAAAATAGCGTCAGCCAGCCGGCTCGCCGCCGTCATCGCGCACGAAACCGGGCATTTATTAGGCTATAAGCATGAAAATACTCCGGCCAAGGCGACGGCAACACTGGCGGATTTCAGCGAAACCGATACTGCCGTAAGAAATGTTGTTTTTGTAACACATGGTTATGAATTATCAAAAAGTTTTCCGTCGTGGGTTGATGACATGGGCACTGCCATTCAATCGCGAATGGAAAAAGATACCGGAGTTGCCGATGTCGGGCTCTATACGCTGAAAGCGAAAGTTGACAACGGGAAAATAACCTTTTCCGGACCGTCGATAACGGCGGAGAATATGGTTATAGAAGTTGACTGGAGCAGTCTGTCGGGCGGACTTTTTGTGCCTGTTACCAACAGCGGGGACTATTCTACCAGCGATGTGGCAAAAGCATTAAGCACATATTTATATGTAAATTGTCCGTCCCTGTTAAGCAATGCTGTAAATATCAGCTTAATCGGGCATAGCCGGGGGGGAAGTCTGATTGCCGCTCTGGCTGATGACTTTTACAAAGACTACAAAGTAACCACTGACAGCGCTACTTTTCTGGATCCGCATCCGCTTTCAGACGATTACGGGTTCAGCAGCAGCGGCGACGGCGTAATGTCTGTTTCAAATATTACGACATCCTACAATTACTACCGGAACGATGGCTCAGGAGATGCTGAAGCCTGGAATCCGCCGGGCGGCTGGACGATTTCAGCATCCGGCGGAACGGTTGAAAATGTGGAATTGAATAATAGTTTTTTCGACGGCGGCAGCAAAGGCGGATACGGGTACTGGTCTGCTTCGGACCAGCATTCCGATGTTCATTTATGGTATCAGGGAACTGTTGATACGCAAGGCGCCTTCGCAGACGAAGACGCGTCTGTTTCACTTGACCAGGCGAATAGCTGGTACAGTACATCCGCCTTTGACACAAACTTAAACAGTCTTGGATTAAGCTATGACCGCAATGACTTAGGTTATAATCTCCTTGTTAATCCGGAAATTTCCGTATGGGGAAAAGCTGTTGTAATTGCCGACGGCGACACTTCTCCGGCAATAATTGACGGCACCAATTTTGGCCACATTGCCACCAGCGACGGAACGGTGACGCAAGAGTTCACGATTAAAGATATCGGCGTCTTGGCGCTCAATCTGACCGGCACTCCAATAATTTCTCTCAGCAACACAGAAGATTTCAAAATCAGTCAGGAGCCTGATGCAACGGTCAATGCAGGCGGAAATACTACTTTCAGCATCACGTTCGATCCTGCCAGTGACGGACTGAAAACCGCAACAGTCACTATTTCCAGCAACGATGCTGACGAAGGAACATATGACTTTAAAATTCAAGGATCAGGCATGAAGCCTGACGCCGGGAACACAATGGAGACGGCGAACGACATTGCCGACCCGGATAACTGGGTGGGAGTCGGAGACGCATCTGATTTCTACAAGCTGACCATGACTAATGCCGGAACTCTGACACTGGGCCTGACCGAATTAAGCGGCAATGCGAATCTGGCGTTGCTGAATTCAGCAGGTGCCGTGTTAAAAACTTCCGCAAATTCCGGAATTACCAGCGAAGCAATTGATAAAGTGCCATTACAGGCTGGAATTTATTACGTTAAAATAACTCCCGGAAGCAACGTTAGCGATGCTTATTATACGCTTAGCCACGACGAGAAGTCTTTTCCGACGGACAACGCCGCGAACGATTACAAAGCGGCAGTAGACATTGATCCACCGCTCGACAACTGGGTGGGGTTCGGCGATGCCGCCGACGTCTACAAGCTGATTATGACCGATCCAGGGAAAATAACGTTGTGGCTGACCGGTTTAAGCGGTAACGCGGATTTGTCGCTGTTGAATGCCAAAGGCGCGGTGTTAAAGAGTTCCGCCGGCAAAGGAAGCGCCAGTGAAGCGATTAATGACGTGTCCTTGCTCGCCGGCATCTATTATATCAAAGTGGCGGCCGCAGACGGTGGCGCAGGAACCGTCAATAACACTTATTACACATTAAACAATGCCGTCGATTATTTCCCGGTAGATACCGCAGCAAAAGATTACAATAGTGCAACTGACATTGGCGCAGGCGTGGATAACTGGGTGGGATTCGGCGATGCCACCGATTTCTACAAGGTTGTCATTACAGATTTCACAGTCTTGACGCTGGGCTTGAGCGGCTTAACCGGCAATGCGGATATGACACTGCTGGACGCCAAAGGCAAAGCGTTGAAGAGTTCCGCAAACACCGGAATCAATCCCGAAACG
>Ga0172379_10006385_pt1 | contig 15822 bp, 29 predicted proteins | sample GrowelOW334metaG_FD_119756 | JGI IMG/M metagenome (GOLD analysis project Ga0172379, IMG submission 119756) | Groundwater microbial communities from an aquifer near a municipal landfill in Southern Ontario, Canada - Groundwater well OW334 metaG | ecosystem: Environmental > Aquatic > Deep... | reverse complement strand
GCAGGACGCCTCCCTAATCCTGCTTCCCTCGGTCGATCAGTGTCGAAGGGATGTCTACACAAGACCCTTACGGGTATTTGCGAGGTAATCAGTGGTTCCAGTCGTTGACAGTCAGCAGAAACCCCTGATGCCGTGCTCTGAAAAACGAGCGCGACAGATGATTGCTTCCAGAAAGGCAACACCTTTCTGGAAGCATGGCATCTTTTGTATTAGACTCAACATTGAGCCATCAGCTCGTAATATGCAACCGATTGCTGTCGGAGTTGACCCCGGATCGAAGAAAGAGGGCTTCACCGTAAAATCCGAGTCGCACACCTATCTGAACATTCAGGCTGACGCAGTAACTTGGGTCAAAGATGCTGTGAAGACCAGGCGGGAGATGCGTCGAGGTCGGCGATTCAGGAAGACTCCTTGCAGACAGAATCGGAAAAACCGTGCTCGTGGAGGTCTTGCCCCATCGACCAAGGCTCGCTGGCAGTGGAAGCTCCGGGTATGTCGTTGGCTGGCGAAACTCTTCCCTATTAGTAGGTTTGTAGTAGAAGACATCAAGGCATGGACAAAGGGACAGCGTCGGTGGGATGTGATGTTCTCCCCTCTTGAAATTGGCAAGCAGTGGTTCTACGAAGAGCTTGAAAAGATCTCCCCGGTGGATCTCAAACAAGGCTATGAAACCAAGGAGCTTCGTGATAATCTCGGACTGAAGAAGACAAGCAAGAAGCTCGATGACGTCTTCGAGGCTCATTGCGTAGACTCCTGGGTGCTGGCAAATTGGCACGTTGGTGGACACGACGCTCCGGATAACAAAAGGATGCTCCTGATGACGCCTCTTCATTTTCACCGTCGCCAGCTCCACAGGCTTCAGCCTGCCAAGGGTGGAGAGCGATCTCCCTACGGAGGAACCAGAAGCCTTGGGTTTAAGCGGGGAAGTCTCGCTCATCATTCAAAACACGGACTTGTCTATGTCGGAGGGTTCCTCAAAGACCGACTATGTCTACACAGCATTGAAACAGGCAAGAGGCTATGCCAGAACGCCAAGCCCACTGAAACCAAGTTTCTGGCTTTCAACACCTGGAGAGGGCGCTCCTCCCAATCTCCTAAAGGGGATGGGTTTCCGCGCTGAGGTCGTTAGATGAGCAAGCGATGGCTTCTGATCGAGACAGAAGGAGAACCAGGCTCGGAAACATGCGGAGAATGCGAACGAACAGGATGCAGCCTCGTCCATGTGTGCCACTTTTTCAAAAAACCCTTCCCTGGATATCGAGAAGACGGAGAAATCCCCCGCAGCGAGGAGTGCCTCGAAGCTGAACGCCTTGCAAACGGAGGAGACACCCTCCTTTCACGACTCAACACACTGCTCGATGCAGAACCATTCAGCACATCAGAGGCCCAGCGTCTGCTCGATGAGACAAAAGGCAGAAAAGACCTTGGCGTAATTGCAGACACCTGGCTTCGAGAAGTCAAGACCAGATTGGAGAAGAAGAAACCATGAGTTCGACCACAAACGAAAAACCATACACCACCGAGGCTTCCCCTCGCTATCCCCACGCCTGTCCCAGGTGTGTTTTTCTGGGGTGGCGTGCTGATGCCGATCTGTATGCCTGCGAAGATCACCGGGGACACACCTACAGCCTATCGAATGAGAATGATGGACCTCTACCTGTTCTATTCATAGCACAGTGGCGTCTCATGTGTAGCGCATACCCGCGAGAGGAGATTCCAGGTCCTTGGGGGATAGACTACGAAAGATACGCTCACGAGGAAGCCATGAAACGGTGGGATGCAAGACAGATCACAAAACTCACAGATATTCCAGAAGAGCAGTTTGTCGCCTCTCTTCCAGGAGGGAGTCGGGGCGATGAAGGACATGCCATTGTCGAAAAGTGGATTTCCGAACAGAAGCCCCCAATTCCACCAGTACGGCCCTGGGACAAGGTTCGACTCGACGAAAACGGCAACCTCATCGGATGGCGCTGCTCCCACTGCGGCAAGGTCAACAACCCCTCCTTGCCGCAATGTCTCTGCGATGGAGGCGGTCGCGAAGAATCGAATAGGCTGGAACAAGAACGCACCGACTTGAAAAAGAAGCTCGACGAGACAAACCTACAACTCAAGACGTTGCAGTACGCCCAGCAAGCCCGTCAACAGAAGGGCCGCGATGATCAACTCCATCAAGTAGGGAAGGTCATTGCGGACTGGATCAAAAACACTTGTAGAGTTCCGGACGAAGCGGACTATGATTACCTTTACCAGAGGGCAAAATCCGCTGTAATACAATCTGGTATCCCTTACGAACAGACCGATATCGGGTTCATGCTCAACAGGATCATCGACAACCTGGAGAGCGCAGGTGTTGTAAATCATATCCATCATAGGATATACTGGGTCAAGGAACGGGCATGACCAAGGCAAAACTCACAATCGAGATCGGCGCCGAGGCAGGAAGCAAAACATGCAACGGCTGCCAGGGGCCGTGGCCGATATCAAACGAAAAACACTACTGCGGATATCTCTGGAGTCGACCAGATGTCCCAGGTCCACTCAGATATATCTATCTGGAGCGCGACGAGAACGGGAATTTTCTTCGCCTTCCACAATGTCTCGAAGCCGAACAGAAGTAGCAGGAAAAACCATGCCCATTCAACTACTGATCACGCTCCCAGACGTCGAGCCTGGACAGAAAACATGTAAGGGATGTATCCACTACGAATCATCCGAAGCGACCAACTGTGCTCTCTTCGGCGACGTCCCTTGGATGCAAGGGATCGCGTACCGCCCTGAGAAATGTCTATCTGCTGAAAAAGCAGCAGAGACAACAGAAAAAACCACACAAGAGACCTTCGCAGACAGATATTTTCGACTCATCACACAAGGAGACGACTGATGGCAAAACTACTGCTGGAAGGCCCCGAGAACCCTGAGAGTTGTGAAGGCTGCGACCTGTACTCAGTTTGGTTCACATCCGAACGCAATTTCACGTACTGCGTGAACACATATGCAGTGGAGGGTCAACACGGAGAGTGCGTACCAGGCCCCAAGTGTCTTGAGGCCCAGAAAGCAGCCGAGCTGCGTCAGATCCGCACTGCGTGGGCGCAGCACTGGCTCGACGAGCAGTGCAAGCAGCACGGGATCGTAGTCCCTCCCCCTTACATTGTCCCCTACGACTCAGACGACCCGACAGAGATTCTGCTGGAATGGTGGAAGGACCTCAGGAAGCTCTCTCTCTACCTGACCTTTGGAGGCGCCTGGTACATCAAGATCTGGGGACCTAACATCGACACAGAAATGGAGGAGGGCCACATTGAGAACTCGTTCCCAGAACTGTGGGCGTGGCTGAATGGGGAGACGAGTGACAACGGAGAGGACGAATGGCGCCTCGATATACTTGAGTTGCTTTACCAGCATCACATCGATTCGGATAACCCTTCCAATACCGGGCTCTCACTGAACGGCATACGAATAGCCATGCGAGGGGAAGTCGAACTTGTGAAGAAGGCGCTGAAAGGATTGCTTGACAGCGGTCTCGTAGAGCCAGTTACTTACGGATACAGGATCAGCGAGGCGGGCATTAAGGCGCGAGAACAATCGACATGAACATCTATCTTCTTTCCCACAACCAAGTCATCAGGCACGGTAGGTACATGCGCGCAGTTGTTGTGGCAAAGGACGAAGAAGACGCTCGTAGTATCCACCCATGCACTGACGAAGAATTCCTCAGCACATACCCATTCCATTATCAGTGGGTGCCACAGAGCGAAGTGACCGTAAAATACCTCGGGATCGCATCTACTGAATTAAACCGTGGCGTAATCTCCACGACTGTGGCATACTAATACCAGACTCACAAAAAGGATGATCACCATGAAATATGCTAACAAGAAAAAGAGACCTCCCAAGACGGCAGCACAGCTCAGAAGACATGCGGCAACCTCTGCCGAACTTCGCTACGGAGTGTGTTTGACCGACGAGTTGCTTGCTAATATTCTCGACAAGATCCAGAACCACGATGGTCATCATCCAGATTGCTATTTCGAGGACAAGCAGTCCAATACGAGATCAACCTGGATCGTTACCCACGAAGGCCAACAGATGCGCGTGGTGTACGACAGCCGTCTCAAGATCCTGGTCACATTTTTGCCGATGGGAGATATCTTCGAGTTCCCAAAAGTAGCGGAAGAACCATGAACCTGTATCTAATCAAGCGCCCCGATAACAACCCAGCAGGCTACGACACCTATGAAGGAGCTGTGGTCATCGCAACTACCGAAGACGAGGCAAGGAGCATTCACCCAGGGTCAAATAATCCAGCTTTCATGAGTCTGATCGACTACGATGATACTGAACCAGGTTACGGGTTTGCCTACCGCTGGGTGCCCATGAACGAGGTCATCGTGACCAGGCTCGGAATAGCAGATTCTTCGCTTAAAACAGGCGTGGTGCTCGAAAGCTACCACGCTAGTTAAACAGGGGAAAAGATGCCAACCCAAGAAGAATGGACAGCCCTACTGAACCGTGTCTCCAAACTGGAGCGCGAAGTCGCAGCCTTGTCAACACCGACCTCGGTTTTGCCATGGGACGGGAGGATCGATATTGAAGCCGCCCGTCTCGTAAGCGAACTAGGAGGGGACTGCACACCATGGCACTTCGCAAGAACAGGTGGCAAACTTTCTCTAAAAGCATGTCTTATGGTTCCCAATGACAAATGCTATAGAATACTTGATATTCCAATTTCAGAAAACATTAACTCTCGCTCAAAAGAAGCCTGGGAAGTCGTACAGACAGCAATCAAAACCCATTTCGAACAACACAGCCAACCAAAGCCATGAGCGCCTATCGCACCAACGCTTTCCGCGAACAGCCTGTACTAACCCATAACTGGTATCTTCGGTTGCGTTGTGCTCTTGGGTATCACAACTGGGGTTATGGAAGCTGCCCACAAAACAACAAGGTCCGTATATGTCGATATTGCAAGAAGGGTAGCGTCTGGATCTCAAGCGATGGCGGATATTGGTCAGGAATCTGCGAGGGAGACCAAAACAAACCATGCAGAAACCCTGAAGGAACTTGCAGAATCTCTAACTTTTTCTAAAGGAGCAACCCCATGTCCGAACGAACCCTCCTCATCGAACACGTCATCACGTGTAACACAACCACCTGCGGAAGCTGCGGGTGGAAGGGGTTATCCAACCAAACCGCAGTCTGTAACATGTTCACAGTCCTGGAATTCCCACCAAGACTCTCATCAACATCCGGACGGTGGCTCCCTCGACCACTTACGGCAACAAAGGCAGGCAACGACACCATGCGTTGCCCACAATGTCTCCAGGCAGAAGTAACAAGCATCACAAGGAGGACAAAAGATGGGGATATACAAGCTTGAAAGCATCGAGGCGACTGCACTAAATGAAGTCCTGGATTGCCAGAGGACAATCCAGGACATTGAAAACAGGCTCGACCTCATGATCGAGAGAAAGGACTGGCACGAAGTAATTCGCATATCGAACAGACTCGCAGAATCAACTCACCGACTCGGCACCCACTCTGCAATTCTTCTAGCTTTTCAGATCAAAACAGACTAAGATATATTCCATGAACGAAAAAGAAGCCGGTCGCACCCTCCGTATCATTGGATCGATTGCAGCGATCGTTTTGTTAGTTGTAATCATGGTCGATAACTCAAGACGAGCCTCTCTGGAATCGCAAATCCAAGCCTCCTGCGAAGCAGAAAGGCTTCCAGAGATATGCAAAACCGGAACATATCACTTCGAGAGAAGCAGCTGGCTTCACGGATTGTGCTGGTGCGAGAAACACGATGGCACCCAATTAGGGTTCAGACCGAAACTTCGAGGCGAAGAATGATCATCAAGATCGAAAAAGACCCCCAAGGGTCGTTCTTGAAAAACATCCCGCACTCGCTCAAGCGCATCCCAACCACCCCCGTTGGGAAAGCCATCGTTCTCACAGGATCTAACGGGACAGGCAAGACCGCTCTGATCAACTCTTTTGCCCGAGCTGCTGGTCTCGGAATCCGTTTTTCTTCCAGCCACAGCAAATACGACGATCCATCTTGCACTGCTCTCGATATGAACGAGGCACAAAGTACATGCGGAGGAGCCTCTCTCTACAAAGATGACAACTCCGGTCCACTTACCTTTGACGCTGTCTTTCGCTATCGTGGCGATGAAACTCGCATGATGCCAATAGCCATGGATACGGAAGAGGATTTCACAAACCTCTTTGGCATGAGAGCCTCTCACGGACAGGTTAACCTAGCAAAACTTGGAAAACTACTCAAAGACGCTAGGGCAGACCTCAAAAAAGGATCAAAGCTCCTCCTCCTCTTCGATGAGCCAGAGACAGGGTTCAGCATCGACATCGTCGCCCTGGTAGCAAAGAGGTTCCGAGAGCTTTGCGAAGAGCTAATCACCCCACACAGCCTCCTCTTTAACTCCAATGTTGTGATCTCAACACAAAGCCCCTTTATCCTGAAGTCTTGTGAACTTGGTGGCGCTACCAGGATCGATCTCGGAGGCTGGATGACAGACAACAAGGACCCATTCAAGGAACTCGATGATGCCGTACTAGAATTTATTAATAAGCCTTTCCCCAAATCCCTGAAAGACACCGGAGGTAGTAGATGACCTACGATCCAACAGACGAAGAAAAAGCTGCTGTTGCAGCGTTCTCTTCATTGACCCGAAGCCGCCTTTGCTTTCCGAAGCGAACGAAGTTTGTGGTCGGAAGAACCCGGCAGCAACTCGCAACGCTACTGACCGAGGCAGGATACACCACGGAACCAGGCAACCTGTGGGCGGCTCAAGGCTGGCATCGTATTTCCAACTCCTGCGACAACGAATCCTTGCGCTGGGAAGGTCAAGGAGTCCGAACCGCCGATGGAATCCCGGTGGTCTTCGTGAGCGACGACACCATGACTTCCCTGGTTAAATCAGGGATTCAAGTCAAAGAAGACGAAACTCTCGCGTTGAGGTACTGGGTGTCGCCAAAAAGAGAGACAAAGCCGTGACCGTCAAATACACATACGATTCAGAGTTCGACACTTTGACCCTGTGGTCCGAAGAACTGATACCGGACACACAGATGATACTTAAGTCGTTACGCACCATATCCAAACATCTCGTAACAGCCTACCTCCATCCAGAAAAAGATATCGTTGTTCACATCGTCATCGACGACTTCATCGCAAAGCTCGCTGACTGGCCCGACCACTTCCACTCTGTGAGGTTTAAAGCCTACGACCTCCACAACGGAATCAACGGAGATCTGGAACGGGAAATCTACGACGCCAAGACGGGCTGGCGCTACCTCTACGGAAAACTGGAAGATCGCGTCCGCGACACAGAAAGGCGACTCGATGCCTTCGTCGAAAACAAGCATTGATCGTTACGAGCACCCATGCAACCAGACCGTGTGGCCGACGATCGAGGCAGCGGCAGAGCTTGATAACATGTTACGCCATCGTCCTGATGCGATGACCAGGGAAGATCAACTCGTGCTCGCCTCGATCTGCGCTGCCTACATTCAGTTGCGGCAATACCCAAATAGCTTCAAGAAGCAAGAAAGACTTGCTAGCAAAAGAAACGAGTAACACCATGTCAAAACACACTATACAAATCAACCGTGAAATTGAGTGCGAAGACAATACCTGCGGAGACTGTCAGTTTTACGATCGTAGCTTCGTAACATGCACAGAATTTGACACCATCCTGCCATCCAACGGGGGTCGCTGTGACGAGTGCCTCAAAGCAGATGTTACTCCTTCACTATGGAATAGGTTTCTCACAGCGTTCAAATCAGCTCCTGTTCAAACAGGCTGCAATCACCCAGCAGAACCACTACTAAAAGAGTGGCTTACAAAAGACGATAATTCGTCTTTTGTCTTCAGCTACATGAACAACATGCTCACTAATGGCAAATCCGGTGACGTTCTATCGCTACTACGACTCGTTACGAGGGTTATGGATAAACCAAATCCACACGATGCCGTGGATTTGATAGAGCGATGTCTTCGAAAAAGCCTTGTGTTTCAGCACGAAGCCGTGTTAGCCTGTGAAAAATGGGGGTCAAAAGAATTGATCAAACATCTGGAAAGAAACATCCAGTATCTGGACGCCCCATGGCTTAAGAACTACGCAGAAAACGTGGTGGCCTACTGGAAGTCCAAGCCAACGGAATAAAACCCCATGACAGCTCTGCGCGAACTAGCAGACCAGGTCACCAACGCAATCCTTCGGGCCGAACACCTTGAGCGAACAGGGAACCTAAACGATATCGCTCAAGCATACCTGGAAGTCTCTCGATGCGAGGAATTACTCGCTACCAAGTTCCCAGCGAACAACGACTCCGGGATGATTTCCAGACAAGGCGCAGTCCTTGCCGCAATAAAGGCAGGTGACACGATACGAGCCATGGATCTAATTAATAAGTATCTTGCCGATGTGGATGCACCCGATAACCTGGTCAAGGAACTAGAACGTCTGCTGAAGACAATCTCGAACGAGGAAGAAAAATGACCACCGAACGCCCCAAACCGATGTGCCCTCATAGTTGCCCAAACTGCCTGTTTCTAGAGACCACCAAGGACGATACAGGAACCCCCACGGACCTGTATATCTGCCCTGATCACCAAGACTCTCAAGAAGACTGCCTCGTCTTTCAGAACGTGTACCATCAATACCATGTTCCAGCACAAGAAGTCCTTGGTCTTGATGAATCAACCTTACTACCCCATGTCAACAGAGCCGCTCACCTTTACAAGCTCTGGATTGTCGTAAAAAACTCAACCATCAAAACCACCCGCTAACAGGAGTAGTCCATGGAATCTAGCCGACTAGAACACAAGTTCACGGATGCAGTCCTGCTCTTCTTCCAAAAACGACCCTTCGAACACGCAAGCCCAGCAGAGATCGTCGCCTTTGCAAAGGTCAGAAAAATCCTCACCGAGCAAGAGGCGCAAGTCATCGATGCGAAGAAAATACTGGATAGCATCGTCGAAAAAGGAGGTCTCATCAAAATCGAGGAACTTGGTGACGACCTCCTATCAAAATCCGCCCTCACCAAATACCGGATCATCGTAAGCGACGACCTCGTTCTGAAACAACTGGACCGTATCGAGAAAAAGCTCGACAAATCCGTCTCTCCCATCCCAGAAAAACCAACCCTCTTCATCGACGTCTGTTCCTGTACGGATTGTCCGTTCTGGGATTGGCCTGGACCGGAAGCACTCAAGAAACACCTTGACAGAACAGGCATCAGATCGCGTGGACCCATCTGCAACCACCCTGTCTCTCCTGTCAGTGTAGATCCGGACTACAGAGAACAGTGGGAAGATGGGTACGACAAGACACGCGCTCCAGGCTGCCCACTTGATCTTGCCCAGGTTGTCATCCAAGCAAAAACGCCATGAAACCACAAAATCCCAAGCGAGCAACCTATACAGGAATATTTCTCAGGTCAGAAACCAAGCGCCTGAAAAACAGACACACCCGCGAGATGCTCATCCTCTTAGTCATCAAAGACCAATTCGGTACCACCGTCCTGACACACACCTGGTTTACACTTACCAAGGAGTTTAAATCAGTCTCTCCCACCCCAGGAGACACCATCCAATTCGACGCCTGTGTCGAAAATGGATATCTGGTGCGTCCGACCAAGATCATCAACAAAAAATAGTACCACCTGCCCATGGTTTGGTGTACAATGAAATAGAAACAGGAGCCACCATGCCTCGCAAGCTCGCCTATGGAGAACCACCTGATATCAACGGAGCCTGCAACGCCAGATTGCACCTTGGGGACAATCATGGCGACAACCATATCACCTTCGTTTGTCAACTCGAACCATGTCACGATGGTCCACACCAGGAAATGTCTCGTCAGGTCGACGAAAAAGGCACAACAGGATCAGTAACCACCCTATGGGACTTCGACGAAGGTCCTAGATACGCTGCATGTCGATGCGAGTGCGGACTTTCCGACGACATAATTCACTGGTATGGTTGTCATCATCTCTGGGAAAACGACGAGTGTTCCGACTGTGGAATGACCAGAGCAGAGCACACCACCGAGATCGAAAAACGAAGGAGAGAAAACCCATGATCCGTGCACCAATTCCACCGAATGTCTTCAGAAGACTGGCACAAAAAACCACTGTGTTCACCTGTATCCGGCTAGATAAAGACCATAATTCTATCAAGTGGAAACTCGCCTGGCTCGAAGAAGATCTGGGATACCCACAAGGCGAGAATAAAACCGGACGCATCGTAGAAGTCAATTACATAAATACCCAAAACGGCACATACCTCTCCCCAACCGAAAGAGATGTTATGTGGTCGATCTAGGAGAAAAATTATGGCAAAATTAAACACCCCAGACAAGATCCGGAACCTTTCTGAAACCCTCAAAAGAGAGCGATCGAAGGAGCGAGAAGCCTCCTGCAAATACCAGCGAGAACTCTTCGTCGATGACCTCCCCTGGGGGGAACTCCACAAATGTGGAGTATTACTCCAAGAACTTGGAGCACCGGACGAATGCTGGAGGGGGCTCTGCAAACCTCCGGACCACGAGCCTTCATGGTACTACACCAAGGACACCTACGGCCCTGAGATCAAGTTCTACAAGCCGACACAAGAAGGGATCTTCGCCTTCGTCCGATACGGGAATAGACCATGGAAAATGACCTACGCTTACCAGTACCAGTTCTACATAATCATCAGTGGCTTTTCGTATGAAAAGGACCTATACCAGATCAATGAAGAGAACATTCTAACCATGGTCAGACAATATCTCGACTCCAAGATCGCAAAAACAAGAATCGCCACGATGAGATGGAAACAACTGTCCCACCTCTCGGATCCTCCAGAAGAGGAGTAACGCCATGACGCTATCTCCTACCTACGAGCAATACCTAACCGCCTATGGAAACCACTGGCAGTACCATTCTGCCAAATGGCAGAGTCTGATGTGCAGAATCTTTCTGTGCAGGCACTTTCGCGGAGGAGGATGTATCTTCGCACGCAAAAGCCCCCTCACCTACAACGAATATGATCTCAGGACAAACCGACTCTACGAAAACGAACTCATTGGTAACATGTCAGAGAAAAACATTGCCCGCTACCACGAAACAGCGAAAGGACTAAATCTAATCCTATACAAGACCGTGTTCGCCCATGAAAAGAAAAAACAGGAGCATAAGCACATGCAACGCTGGGAGGGAACATACATAGGATCCATCAACGATCCCATCACAAAATATCCTCCAACAGACAAAAAAATACTCGACGGGACCGAAAAGTGCCTCGCTGAAACTGAAGGTATGGACCTTGGAGTATTTTCAGATTCCAACCTAGTAGACCAGCAAGTCCTCGAAGCTCCCCGGAAGGGTCCATATGTCGAAAAACGCTACCGACTTTACAGGTTGTATACTGACGACACAGGGAGAGTAGACCAGGGGTATCTGAATACATATGCCAAAGAACCATCAATCGAGCAGATAGATAGATACGGAAAAGGTCACTATATGCTGGAAAAAATCGCACTAGACGCCAGTAACGGCACCACAATTGTCCTATCATCCAAGAAATTTGATCTAACCGAAGAAGAGACAGAGGAGGACCCAGTAACAGATAATAAAACAGTCATGTCTTATATGCTGTATCGAAAATCACCCGTGCATATAAGCAACCCAGATCACACCAACACATCGTTCCTCGGACGCTACTACAACAAACCCCCCACTCGCGATGAGATCAAAAAGGATTATGGAGCCGGGGAATACGTCATCGACCAAGTCGAAACCATGAGAAAATCAGTTTCGTCCTTCTCTACCACCACAAAATCAATCAAAACCACAAAACTGGTCATCGAAGAAGACCCAGTGCAAGACGCCAAATCTACAGGGGTAGCCACAAACACAATCTACCAAATATACAGTGTTGTTTGGGATAATAACAAGATCATAAAAGAATATAAAGGATCCTTCGTGGATTTTCCCACCAACACCAAAATCAGAACAAGCTACGGAAATGGAACCTACAAAATCGAAAAAACCGAGCACTCCCCGTCATATGCTGCTCCAATCATATTGGACGTCCAAACAGTCTATATACAAACAAATAATACAGACGATACAGACGACACAGCCATAGTTAATAACCCAGACTCCCTGGCAACCTATCTTGTGTACCACAAGAAAGGAGCACCAACTACCGACATAGACTACACAAAGATACTCAAAAGATACTACAAAACCTTCCCTACATACAAACAGATCAAAACCGACCTCGGAGCTGGTGTGTATGTTATCGATCAATGGCACCACTTCCCCACTGGTGGCACATTCTACGGGAGACACACAGTTGTGGTCGAAGAAGACTCCGCATCGGACACCTATGGTCCAGATATCACTGTCTCCAAACCAACAATAGCACCACAAAACAAGACAGGGACGTCACTAAAGATACTACCCCTTGATTCTGAAATCCCGCACTGTATAGGGGATATCAGAATCGCCCCATCCTCAGGAATTATGTACATGGCCACTGGTATAAACAGTACAGACTGGGTTCCTGTTGCAGATACTAAGCTCGGACAACCAAGTCCAGTGCCTTCCGAAAAGAAGCCACTTCAGAAGAAGCCAGATCCACCCAAGCCGGTCAAACCAGATCAGATCTACTTCCTGAAAGAGTCAATGAAGAACCCACCAGAAAAAGAAGAAGACTACGACGAGATCGTACTGTGATGTCACCACAAGACCAACTCGACTGGGCTCGGATCTGCGCTCAGGCAACCGAATGGGTTAACAAAAATCAAGAGATCTTCCTGGAAGCTTCCAGTCTCACCGATGACCAAAAATCCTCACTCGCCCCACTCCTCGAACTCACTCCCGTCCAACGAGTCTTTGCCGTGAGAGAACGGATGGAGAAGTGGACCTATATCAAGGACGAGGCTCGTGGACAAATCCCCATTTCAGCATCTCAAACCTTCGTCTCGATGCAAGGCGACTGCAAGGACTACTCGACTCTGGTCGCAGCAATGCTCCTTGCAGTTGAACTCAAGCCCTCCCTCGTCAAAGTCGTAACCAACCAATCACCATCTCACATGTACTGCACGGAGCGAGTCACTGGGATTTCCCTCGACAATGACCCCACACCAGAAATATACTGGGTTCAACATGCCGTGAGACTAGACCTTCTGTCCAGGCGAACACCAGCATCCCGCGCCAGTCTCAGGGAACAAAGAAAAGAAACCTCACGAAGATTAATCGACAGACTCATCAAGAAACAACCACGAGAACCGCACCATGATCACGCACGGTGCCCAGTCTAAACCAGGAGAAAACAGATGTCAGACAACAATAATATACCAGGAAACGGCCCATACAGAGCAGAAAGGGCTGAACACAAGCTCGTGAGCCAAGAACAAACCGATATAGAAAGACTCAAGACAGAGGTTGAAGGACTGAAGCTGCAACTTGAATCGCTCAGACGAAAAGAGAAGTGGGAGTACGCCACAGCTAATGTCGAAGAAAGATATTCATCCAATTTGACCTTCAAAGCTAATAAATTTGGAAAATGCGGGTGGGAACTCGTGTCTACCGAAGCCACTCATGGCCTAATCCTCATGGTCTTCAAGCGCCCACTCTAACCCACCCTTGACCTCACCTCAAAACTAACATATGCTATACACAGGAGCACGATCGTGGCGAACGTCAACTCAATCATCGTCCGGTGCAAGAAGTGCAAAGAGCAGTTCATTTACAAAAAATCTGTGTACCAGTGCAAGCCAGGATTTATCCCAAGCGGAAGAACACTAATTGTTGAAGACCTGAACTTCATCTACGACAAGGGATCAAAACAAAAAATCACCGTCTGCAAGAAGTGCTTCGATCAGCATCTGAAAGAACAAAAGGAACCCACCATGCCACGACTAATGGACCCATCCACCTTAACACAAACAATCATCACCAAATCGTCAGTATGCGGGAAATGTCACTCCCCATTTTCCTACACTGTCACCAACTACAACAAAACCGAGCCATACGAGCAGTTTCTCATCCTTCAAGAAACAAAAGGGATAACCTACATCAGTGGGAAAAATGGCGAAGCAGTCGCTATATGCGACTCTTGCTACGCTCTAATCGAAGCTGCCGAACAAGCCGAGAAGAAGGCCAAGGATGAAGCCAGAATAGCAAGAGAGCTTGTTCTTAGAAAAGAACGGGAAGAAGCCAGAAGACTGGCCGAAGAAGAGAGAAAACGAGCCGAAGAAGAGAGACAGGCAGCCTACGCAGCAGGAAACTATGACTACGATTTCAACTGTGTCTCGGACCAGCAACTTGCTTTCATCAAGTCGACGATGAAACCCCCGAAGTAGACCCTCGGTCATAGAATTTGCTTGCACCAAATAAAAAACTTCAGTATCATGGAAATACCTAACATGGACCGCTGTCTCAAATGCAAGAGCATCAAGCTCGAACCAACTACGATCAACGAGACACGAACGGTCTCAGGAATCCGACTCTCTGCTCCACTTCCAGGAACGAAATGTCTGGTTTGTGGACAAATCTCCTACAACCTTACATCCGTCAGAAACTACGAACTAGGGGTCGCCCTGGTACTGGTTAATTACGGTCACCACGATGCTGAATCACTCCGTTTCATCACAGCAGCCCTCGACTTGAACCGGAAGATGCTCGCCTCTGCTATTGGGTTCACGGAATCGGATATCATCGGATGGGAGCGCGACGGTGCTTCGATACCAAAAGCAGCCATCGACTCGATAAAAAAACTCATCTTGGAACAAAACCACAAAACTAACGAAAGCGAGTGACCATGCCTAAAACCGGAGACCACAAAGCCTGGTGCCAGAAGTGCGGGCTAGCCTTCACTATCAAGCATCGGAACGAGCGAGGCGAGCTGATCGACCTGGAGAACATCTTTTCCCTGTACAGAGCAGCAGAGCAGCAGAGAGCACGATCCTGTATGTGTGTAAGGACTGCTACGACAAGGTTGCCAAACGATATCCACCATGCGAAATTATCCCATGTGGTCCATGCCTGATGCTGGACGATCAGACCGGAGAATATCGAGAAGTCCCCGCCTCCGAGACACTTAAACCAAACCCCACCAATCCCCCCACTCCAGCAGAACTTGGCAATGCCGTGATCGATGCCGTACTCCACCTGAACAACCTCATCGCCACTGCGAGAGAGGTAGGAGTAGAGGTAGTTGTAGACACACTCTATTACACACCAGGAGGCAGCATCCGCCATATTATCGATGGATTAATCTCAATCACCGTCCCTTGCACTGCAAGAGTCGCACACATCTCAAACTCGGAAGAAACCACAACCAAGGAGCAAGCCAATGCCAGATAAAAAAGACTACGAAGACCTCTTCATCAAGACCGAAGAACACGGTGATAGCAACAGGTACATATGTGACATTTGCAAGCAGATCTCTATGGGGGACAAAGCAGAATTTTACAACCCAGAAGCTGAAGAAGACTATGAAGACCAGATGGACTTGTGCTCAGACTGCTACAACAAACTCGCCGTCTGTGGGACTTGCAAGCACTGGGATCTCGGACTCGATTATGACGATATCGCTCAAGGAACGCACTACTGCTACTACAACACATTCGACTTTCTCAAAGATGAGGACTGTCACCGGGACAACAACTCCCGCTGCGCCGAGCACTGGGAGCAGAGGTTCCCCTTCGACTTCGAGAAGGCAAAGAAGCTCTGCCTATCCTCGACCGATACGCCAACAAACGAAGACGAGGATATAGAGTAGGACGCCCAGGACAACTC
>Ga0172379_10006384_pt1 | contig 15825 bp, 12 predicted proteins | sample GrowelOW334metaG_FD_119756 | JGI IMG/M metagenome (GOLD analysis project Ga0172379, IMG submission 119756) | Groundwater microbial communities from an aquifer near a municipal landfill in Southern Ontario, Canada - Groundwater well OW334 metaG | ecosystem: Environmental > Aquatic > Deep... | reverse complement strand
GGACCAACACCTGGGGTATTAGTTGGTAATGGTGTTTGAGGCACCATAGTTGGATGGGTTGGTGTTTCACCTGAAACAGGTGTATAAGTTGGAATTGGGCTTGACGTAGCAGTCTTGGTTGGAAAGGCTGTTGCAGTATTCACCATAGGGACTAAATTAGTAGCCAATGGGTTAATACAATTATCTCTAATAACAATTACTTCTCCCCCAACTGTGACTAACCAATAATTTTCTCCACTCCAAAAAATACCTTTTTCACCAGCAGCTCTTCTTCTATCTACTTCTGCTTTATTATCTAGCATTGTTGTGGTAGATTTTGTTAACTGGCCATCAAGTCTGAAGGTCATTTCTGGATGATTATTTAAGATTTGTCTGGCCTGAGCCTCAGTAATCCCTAAACCCAAATCAGCAATCTTTTTTGGTAGGTCTGGTCCAAATTGTCCTGGTTGTAATTTGTAAGGCACTTTTTCTGGTACAATATTTGATAAAGTTAATTTATCAATGTTTAGACCTTTAAGGGCAAAAAAGTCACGGAGTAAATCATTGGAACGCATACAATCAAGCAAATCCTGTGGTGTTTCTGGATCTTCGCCTTGATTAATATAAAACTGTCTAGCTTCTAAATTAATATTTCTATCAACTAATTCTTTATTGGAAACTTGTTTTAAATAACTAGCTCCTTCTGGTTGAAGAGGTTTAGCTACTTTATTACCCGATACAGAAGTTTCACTAGATGATGTTAAAGAGTTAACTGTATCAAGACCCAACTGCAAAGCAGTAAAGCCTAGTACGGCTGCGCTACCAACTTTTAGATATGTGTCGAGTTCTTTGCTCATGTGATTGTGTATTCTACTATAGGTTGTCTTGCTTGTCAAGTTGCCTCCTACTCAAAGCAAACTATATACGTATGACAGGATAAGACTTAGGCTTAAGAGATAAGCAAGAAGTTTGTAAAAAAAGAGTAAGGAAAAAAGTGATGATAATCCCTATTGGGAACTAGTCTCCCAGCAAAGCTGGGACCGTAGGCCTGCTCATTAGATCACGAAGTGATCGCAAGGATTGAAAGTATCACAATCTATATTGGGAACTAGTCCCTGCCCTAGACTAATTCCCAATACAAACTGCCATACACCCTTTCAATCCTTCGACTAATTCCCAATACGAACCACCATCTTACCTGTCAAATTCAGCAAAAAATGGGGTATTGACAAGCCCCCCAATATATGAAATCTTAGTATTTAGAAATATGATTTTGCTGCTCTGAAATCATATCTCGAAATTAATAAAGGGCATTGCTATTCGAGTCCGTCTGCGGTAGTAATGCTCTTTTTTTATGGTTAAAATTTCACCTTATCTACCCTATTTAAAAGAGATTCCTTGGTCCGTCTGCTTCCAAGGAACCCCCTTTAACTGCTCAACCTCTAACCATTAAAATCAATTGTTGATCAGTTCCACCCAAGATCTTTTTAACTTGCTCTTTTAGCGGGTCTACCCGCCTTATATTTAAAGATCTGAGCTTGCTCTTCTGCCCCCTTAAACTAATCATCCTAGTTAAAATATCATAGCAAAAACTATTTGTCAAGGATTTTGGGTCCTATAGGAATTTTACAAGTGAAATAACCTAGGCTTGTAGTATTCTAGAGAGGATAGTCTACCATGTTTGTACTGTTATAACAAGCTAATCTATGGGTATACTTTTTAGATTTCCACTAAAATTTAGGGGTGTGGATAACTGGGTCAGAGTATCAGAGAACCAGAAAATCAGAGGATCAGAAATGTAATTATTTGTTTTCCGATATTCTGGTATTCCGATCTTCCGATCTTCCGAACAGAATTCTCCCAGAAGGTCCTTGGATGATTTTATTGACTTCTACTTCTATTTCTTGGCCAATTAGCGAGGCAGCATTTTGAACTACCACCATGGTCCCATCAGTAAGATACCCTACTCCTTGTTTTTTATCTTTCCCTTCCTGAATTACCTGAATATTAAGCTTCTCACCAGGCACTGGAAGAGTTTTTAAGGCATTAGTTAAATCATTTAGATTTAATACCTTAACCCCACTTAAAGTAGCCACCCTGTTTAAGTTAAAATCACAGGTTAAAACCCTACTATGGAGCTTTTTACCCAACCTGATTAATTTATCATCAACATTTTTCCCAGCTACCTCTTCCTCTAAAACCTGGAGTTTGATACCAGGAATCTTTTTTAAATGATTGATAATCTCAAAACCCCTCCTCCCTCGGGCTCTTTTTAAACCATCAGCAGAATCTGCCACCTGTTGGAGTTCTGATAAAACAAAATTAGGGATCAAGATTGGACCAGATAAAAAGCCAGTTTTGGCTACTTCCAACATCCTACCATCAATAATACTAGAGGTATCAACAATAATTCCTCCTTGAAAGTGTTTTTCTTCTGTGCCACCCACTTCAGATAAGATTCTTTCCAAAGCTGGAGTAAGAGACCAGCCCTTGGCAGCTAATTTGTAAACTTGATTGATAATTTCTATAGCTAGTCTTCCAATCAAGTTGGTGATAAGAATAGTGGTTTTGGCTACCACCCAACCTGATACCTTACCCACTGCCATCAAGGCTAAAAGTACCCCAATTAGAGCATAGATTGTTTTACTTTGATTTATACTAAATGGAGATGGTAAAGGTAATATCCCTGCCCCCAGGACTCCTAGGACACCAAAGATAATAGCAAAGATAACTGTTGACCAAAAACGGAATTTGCTCATAGCTGGCTACATTTTACTTCCACAGTAAGATTAGATCAACCCAAGGGAAGATATTTGTTTAAGGATTGATCTTACTCGACAGTAAAAGAGACACCCATTTTATGGTGTGCCCATTCCTGGAGGGATAATAAGGGGCCGCTCCCATCTATTTTGCACTTTGACCAAAAAGAGAACTGGGTTGCATAGACATTGCTGATACCGAGCAAAAGCTCATCTTTTGGGCCACTTATATCAGGACCCAGGGGTTGTTTTATCCCAAAAGAATTAATTTTAGCTTTTGAAGCCATCTCTAATTTCTTAGCCCTTGATCCGTCTTCTTTCACATCAGCAAAAACTAGTACTGAAGGCGCGGTATTTAGATATGCTTCCCGATACAACTTTACCGCTAATTCTGGATTACATCGATACACTTGTTCGTAAAATTCCAGCAAATGTTTCTGCTTGACCATAGCAGTCTTCCATTCAGAATCTATCTCCGACCGCACAGGATCATAGCCTCTGGAAGCAAGAACACTTATATACTCTTCCACGCTTAAACCCTCATCCAAGCTTAAGATGTCTCTATCAAATAGCTCTCCAGCTAGCCTATCCACTATAGCCCCATAAAGGCGAGTTTGACCAACACCTGCTAATAAATAAGCTGTTTTATTACCGTAAAACTCCTGCAAACTTTGTACTTCTTTATTTAATAATGCTTTGGCTTGTTCTAGTGATATTGCATAGTTACCAATAGGATTAAGGGCAATATCCTTTAACACCCTGGATGCCTCTTTTAAATCGGCAATCCCCCTGCCCAACATAACATCTAGCACTGAGTATGTTTTAAAAAAACTTCGAATATGGCTTATTTGGTTTTTGGCTGGCCTAAACAAATCTTTTTGCAACTTTTCCTCGATAAGCGCAAGTTGAGCAACGGGAAGATTAACTTGGATTATTTTCCCGGATTCAATTGATAATCCCCCCAAGCTTAGTCTAAAAGATGTTTGTTCCTGAGGTTGCAATTCTTTTAAAGTGACAGATAACGAGCCCGCAGTGGCTTCTTTGGCCAATTCTGCAATTTTTTCTGCGTCTTCTCCTGAAAGCTGAACTATGGCAAATTGAGGCTTAACAACCCTAGCAACATCTTTTAAACTCTGTCTGTATTCATTATCAGACTCAACAGTCAGCCTTTGTTGTTTTAATTCAATATCAGCAGTGTGCATTCGGATATTTTGGCCAAGCCCCCTTGTCGCGTTTGGATTAACACTAGAAGAACGAGCCAAAAGACGTAACTTGCTATTTACAGACAAAGGGATTTTAGCTTCACCAATAAAATCTCGTGCTTCCCAATGTGTCCCAAGATAAGCTTCATAATAACCCTTTGGCAGATTCAAGATTTTTCCTAACCGCAAGGCTTCACTTAAAATTTCCTGTTTTCTATCTTCCGACATCTTAAAATCAGCGGAAAGTCTAAAATATGGCTGGTTGTTTCTTTCCTCTCCTCGTCCTGCTTCATTAATATTACATACCTCTGCGCCTACCTCTTTAGTATCACTAGGAAATTTTAGCCTGTGATATGCATCTTCAGGATACGATCCAAGATTCCTTTTGGTCGCCGCAAGATCTTTTAAAAATATGGAAAGACTAGCTTCTTCTTTCATGCGCACAAATATAACACACTAGATCAAAACTAACAATGTTTTAGGCTAAAGGAAGTGAAAAAGTGAAGGTTGTGCCTTGACCCTCACCTTGGGAACTAGCAGAAATCTGTCCCTTGTGAGCTTCAATAATACCCTTGGTGATCACCAACCCCAAGCCTGTACCTACTTTTTCTCCTGTTTTACCCTTGCCCAATTGCTCAAACTTAGAAAACAACTTTGGCAAATCATCAGGTTTTATTCCCTCTCCAGTATCAGAAACAGATACCAAAGCTTGGTTGGAAGGCTCATCCTTTTTTACTTGAATCAAAACCCTGCCTGAATCTGTGTATTTTAAAGCATTAGAAATTAAATTATTTAAAGCCTGCCCTATTCTTCTTCTATCAAAGGAGAAATTGGTTAAGTTAGGATCAATCTCTGAGATCAATTGAAGCTGTTTCTGGTCTGCTATTGGTTTAAAACTGATAATTTTTTCCTCTATCAAGGATTTCAGATCATCTTCTTTTTCTACCACCTGGAACTTTCCAGCCTCAATTTTGGCTACATCCAATAACTCATTTACTAGCTCTAACATATTAGAGGTAGTGGATTTAATCACATCAATATTTTTACCAATCATATCTGGAGTCATTTTGGCCAAATCAGTAGTCATGGCATCTGTACTATATGTAATAGTAGTCAGAGGAGTTCTTAACTCATGAACCATCATGGCTGTAAACTCTTCCCTAAGCTTTTCCAGCTGTTTTTGGCGGGTCACATCATGAAAAACCACAGCTGCCCCTAATAAATAGCCATATTGATCTTTAACAGGCTCTACATCAATCTGAACAGCTGTGTTTAAAAGCTCGAATTCTGGCAATTTAACCACGATTTGAGAGGAAAGTGATTGAAAAATGGCTTGTTGCAAATTAACCTTAGTCCCTACTGCTGCCACAGCATCAAAAAGACTTACCACTTCATGCACTCCCAATAATTTTTTCAAAGCAGGATTAGCTACAATTACATTATAAGAATGATCTACCATTAATACTCCATCTACCAAAGAAGAAATCATAGCAGAAAGTCTTCTTTTTTCATTTTCAATCACCTGGGTGAGCTTACTAGCAGATGCGGAAACTTGTTGTAAAATTGTGTGCAATATTGCTGTTTCTGCTTCTGTATAAAGGTTTTTTTGTACAGAAGAAATATTAATTAAAGCCATCACCCTACCCCCCACTACCAAAGGTAAATTAAAAGAAGACCCAACCTCACTACTTGAGCTATCATCCAAAGACAAACCAGAAATAGTTTCATCTACCAGGCTTGGTTCTATATTCTTGCCTGATTTTTCAGAAAAGTTAGAAAAAATTTGCTCTTTAAGGCTTTTTAAATACTCATGAGATACTGTCTCTTGGGTATGGATTTTTAACACCATCCTACCCTCTGATCCTTCCATTAAATAAGCTACTGCAGAAAAACTAATTAATCCCTCCAAACTATCAGTAATAATATCTAAAATCTGCCTGAGATCTAAGGAATAACCAACTCTTTCTGATAGAGAACGCATGATTTGTAGCTCTAAAAGGTGGTGTTTAAGCTCCTTTTCTCTTTGCAGCATTTCCGTCTCGTGCTTTTGGGTTGCTTTGCGGAATCTATTTAAAGTAGTAATTGCTACCACAGCCAAAACAACACTAGAAGTAACAATCACAATGAGGGCAGCTGTGAACATAATTTAAGTGTACACTAGAGAGGAAAAAGAAAAAAGATTAAGGTTGAGTAGTAGGTGATGCTTGGGGAGCTTGAGCCAATATAGTTTTAATTTTTTCTGCCATTTGAGCTGGAACTACCTGATATTTAACGAGAAAATCTACTGCTCCTAGAGCCTTTAGCTGATCTTGATTCAGATCCTCTATATAATTGGTCATTACCACAATTGGAATATGTTTGGTGGTCACCACAGGCTGGATATTGGTTAAAAACTCCACTAATTCACCATCTGGGAGTAAGTAATCAGTTAAAACCACATCAAAAGGTCCGGCAGAATTAAACTTCTCTTTAGCCTCAGCAATACTAAAAGCCTGGACTACTTCAAAGCCTTCAACCTGAAACTTTACAGCCACTAAATCACTCATGGCCTTTTCATCTTCAACGATAAGGATTTTCGCCATTCTTAAATCCTTTCCTTTCTGCTTCGCATAAACGTCAATATCTTTGCCATAACTACTCTTTTCCTATCACTACTTCTAGATCAGCTTTATCAGAAGCTTTTAAGGTGGCCCCAGCCGAGGCATTAAGTGGGTCAGCAGAAAGATCTTTAATTAAAACCGTACCTGCTTCTTCATCTTTGGCTCTTACGATTGTTTTTTCTTCTTTTTGATTGGCTGCATTACCTACAGAAAGAATCTGCCAACCTATCGCCTTAAGCTTGTCTGCCAAATCAGAGGCTGCCCCAGCTTGGGTAGTACCGTTTAAGACTCTTACTTTTAGCTTTGATCTATCTATAGATGGAGTTGGGGTTGGAGTAGGAGCTTGAGTAGGTGTTGGAGCTTGAGTAGGTGTTGGAGTTGGAGAACCTCCTCCTAGAGTACTAAAAATTTGGTCTCTAAACATTACTACCCCGCCAAACACAGCTAAAACTACGATCACAGGGATGATTAAACCTAAACGGGAATTTCCTCCTCCTTTTGAGGCCATACCAAAACCAACCCCAACCGGGGGTGGTGTGCTATTTTTTATACTATTTTCTTCTGGTTGATCAACACTCATAGGCTCTGGGGCAAGTGTCACGGGCGGGGCAGCTATCTCTTCGGGAGCAGTCTCTTTATGATCAGAAGAAGCGTTAGCTCCTGATGCAGCCTCTTCCAGCTCATCTAGCTTACCTTCAACCTCTGGGGCAACTTTATCTGTAGTCATAAAATGCTCAATTTTTATATTAAACTTATTTTCAGCAAATTCCAATATACTACTTAGATTATCTTCTAAGTTAGCCACGCTTGATTCTGTTTTGCTAAAAGCATGCCCGTCTTTTACTAAAATCAGCTCCAGCATAGTGGCTCCACTTTCAGCTACTTGGTCTATTAGAACCACAGGCTTATGGGCATTTGCTGAGGCTGCCACTGTTTCAGCATGTGGTTGATCCTGGGCATCCTGGCCCCCATCCTTAGGATAAGCCCAATATTGGGTAAAACCATCATCTAAAGATTGGGACCCAATGGTTAATTCTTCTTCTGGGCGTGGCCACTGAGGCTTCTCTCCCTCTTTTACCACTTGTAAATAATAATCTAAGACAGAACTAGGCATTAAAAATAGTTTAACAAAAGAGATAAGTGATAAGCAATAAGTAATAAGGGTAGACCCGAATCTATCCCCAAATAAAAACCCGAAACTTGAGGCTAAAAAACCACTTTTCCCCAAGTTATCCACAGTTCAGAAGATCAGAAGCGCTAGTGAGGGGTGGCGCGGAGGAGAGATCTCGGGCGTCGACCGCAAATCCGCCTTGGCGGATGAGGACGCACCTGAGATACCGTAGCGACAGGACCCCGAGCAAGAAGTTAGTACGAAGATTTTTGGGCGTCTGCTTTGGTCTTATGGACCGTGCCTGCTGGATGATGTGGAGGTGAATAAGTGGTAATGATCTTCATAGGCTCATCCCCTACAGTAATAAAATTGTGCTCAGTTCCACCATGAACAAGCACAATATCACCTGCCTTGTAAGGAGCTTCTTCCCCATTTAGGACTACTTTTCCCTCACCTTCTACCAAATACAAAACTTGATCTGTATCTGGGTGAGTTTCTGAGCCTATATCTTCTCCTGGATTGATACTCATAATCACCACCTGAGTATGATCCCCAGTTTCTAAAACCTGCCTAAAAAAGGTATTTTTCTTAGCTTGTTCTTTAATATCTTCAACAAATCCCACCACATTTTCATTTTAGTCCATCTATAAGATAAATCAATAATATATATCACTTTAAAGCTACTTTTACAGCTTCTGCCAAGGATTTGGCGCTTTCAGAAGAGATAATATTTGTAAAACCAAGTTTTTTAGCCTCAGAGGTTCTTTTGTCCAAAGAGCGCACATTCCTTAACTCTCCCAACAATCCCACTTCTCCCAAAAACACAGATTTATTTGGTAAAGATTGATCTTTAAAGGAAGAAATAATAGCCATGGCTATGGCTAGATCTGCTGCTGGCTCCACCACTTTTAAACCCCCAGTGATATTTACAAAGATATCCTGATCATATAAAGGCAAATTCAATCTTTTAGACAAAACTGCTACCAGAAGTTGGAGCCTATTGTTATCTATACCAGATCCTGTTCTTCTGGGTATTGGTAAAAAAGTTTTGGTTACCAGAGCCTGAACTTCTACCAAAATAGGCCTGTACCCAGCCAAAGTGGCCACCACAGCTGAGCCTGGAGCATTTACTTTTTGATCCAAAAAGAGCTTGGAAGGGTTTTTTACCTCAATCATGCCTGTTTCTTCCATTTCAAAAATACCCACCTCATCTGTGGGACCAAATCTATTTTTAGAAGCCCTTAAAACCCTAAAATTAGAGCTAGATTCACCCTCCAGGGATAAAACCACATCCACTAAATGTTCTAATGTTTTTGGTCCTGCTACAGTTCCATCTTTGGTCACATGTCCTACCAAAAAGATGGGTAAATGGGTAGATTTGGCCAACTGCTGTAACCTATGAGCACACTCTCTCACCTGGCCAACTGAGCCTGCTATAGAAGATAAATCAGAAGTTTGGAGTGTCTGGATAGAATCAATTATCACCAGTCCTATATTTTCCCTCATCTCCTTTATCACCCTAATAATTACATCAATATCTGTCTCATTTAAAACTAGTAAGCCTGCTTTAGGCTTAATCCTATCTGCCCTAAGTTTTATTTGCTGAGCAGATTCTTCACCTGCTACATACAGACAAGAGGATCGGAATATCGGAAGATCGGAAGATCGGATTTCTTTTTTATCTGATTCTCTGGTCTTCTGATTCTCTGATTTTCCCGAACTCAGCGCTAGCTGAGTGAGGAGGGTACTCTTCCCCACCCCTGGTTCACCAGAAACTAGTACTAAAGACCCTAAAACTATCCCTCCCCCAAGGACTCGGTCAAATTCCCCCAAATTAGTGCTTAATCTTTGATAATTTTGCCCTTGTATCTTATCTAAATTGATAACTTCGGGTAACTTTGTTACTCTACCTTTTCCAGCCTCAGAAGGGCCTTCTATTGTTTCTACTAAGGAATTCCAGGTGCTACACTCTGGGCATCTACCCAAAAACTGGGAAGATCTATAGCCACATTGCTGACAGATAAAAGTAGATGAAGTCTTAGGCATTACCTATAAAAAAGACCTTCTGTTGAAGTAACAAAAGGTACTAAATTGATTCTTCTTTTAGCCTTATCAACACTATCTACCAAAAAGCTTTTTTCTTCACCTGGAGTATAACTTACCCCCTGCTCCATTTTAGTAGCTGGAAGTAATCCTTCCATATTATTTTTTAAAGCTACACTTACTCCTGTTTGAGTTACTTCTTTAATAGTTCCTTTTACCACATCATCAACCTGAAAATCTTCTACTAGTTTTTCAAATGGGTCTTCAGATAATCTTTTTATAGAAAGTAATGCTTTTCCTTGCTCTTCATCTTTACCAATAACTACAGCTTTCACTTCTTGTCCCTCTTTAAATTCTGAAGCTGGATTTTCCACTTGCTCCCAAGAAAGCTCTTGATTAAAAATAAGCCCCTCTACCCCATCCAGATCTATAAACAATCCAAATGGTAAAACAGCTCCTATTTTACCCTCAATCTCTTGTCCTATCTCTAATTTATCAAGATTTACTTTAGCTTCTTGGCTTACCTCTGATCTGCCAGAAAAAATTAATCTATTATTGGTAGGATCCACCTCAATTACCATTACAGAAAGATCTTGCCCAACTAGTTTATCCATTCCATGAGCAAGGCTTAAAGCACTGATCTGAGAGCTTGGTAAAAAGCCTCTAATAGAATCCATTTCCACTACCAAACCACCTTTATTAATCTCCAAAACCTTACCTTTAAGCTTACTTTTTTGTTGCATGGCATTATAAAACTTTTGCCACTTTTTGGAGATCTCAGCCCCTTTTCTACCACCAATCATTAATTGTTTTTGGGCACTCACTATAGCCTGGCCAGACTCGTTTTCAGGGTTAACTACAAAAACTTCTAATTTATCCCCTAATTTTAAATCAGCCAGTTGTTCTGAGGATAAATCTTTTTTACTCATCACACCTTCTGCTTTGGTACCTAAATCTAAGATAATTTCTGTATCTGTGATAGTGATTACTTTACCCAAGACTTGTTCTCCCCTATTTAATTTAATAGGTTGGGCAAAAGATGAAGACATTAAAGCCTCCATAGTCATTTTTCCTGTTTGTGGTTTGTTTTGGGAATTAGTTTGATTTGACAAGCATGGTTACCTGAGCTTTCATTAAAATTTTGTAGTTGCATTGTAACAACTCTAAAAGAAAATCTCAAGCTCCTAAAAAACGATTTGGAGTTAATTTGTGTAATGAACTGTAATTTTAACTACATCTACATAGACAAAAGACATAGCTGACTTGGTTGACAAGTACATTCCAAAAGTAGAATTATTAATATCAGTAGGAGTCCAGGTTTCCCCCCATAAATCGCTGGCTCCACCATAACTGGTATATGCAGCAGTCAGTAACCATGGTGCTGGGTCAGCTTTATTAACAGAACCCATTGTCCCATTTTTAACTATTTTTACTTGATCGTCATATAGTGGCCAGGTCCCGCTATCACCACCTTTTTTCTTAATATCGATTTGAATTCCATTAATGGTAGCCCCGGCAGGAATACTAAACCCAAAATTACTGGCAGATAAATAATTAGTATAAGCTAAAGCAGGTGGGTGTACGCCAAGTAAGCTGTTTGCAAAAACATCATCTTCTGTAAATATATTTCCAACTAAATTCCACGGCCTATTGCCAGGACCAGGAGTATTAGGAATAATATTAATCACACTAGCAGCCGAGCCTGCAGACCTAGTGATATTAAGAGCTGTTGCAGGTGTAGGGGTTGCTGTAGGTAATGGTGTGGTGGCTATATATTGTTCTTGGATAGACTGAATACAGTAACAAGTAGTAATACCGATATTACAAGCAGCTTCTGCTGGGTGATTCTCTAAGGCTGCACAAACTTCAAAACCACTACTATTTTCCCCAACAGTTGTAATGTAGCTCCCCCCTTCTAATGGGGTAGGAATATTACCGCTAGAGAAACTTTGGCCAGTTAAAGGAGTGGTGTAAGTGCCAGTGGTGGCATATTGGGTTTCTAGGGCTGTTACAATAGCTTTGATGTCTGCTTTTCTTTTAGCATCTCTAGCTGATCTTTGAACATTGGTATACACCACCAATCCTATGGTTGTTAAAATAATAATCACCGCTATTACCAGAAGTAGTTCAACTAAGGTAAAACCTGCAATTTTTGCTGAATGTAGTTTTTTTAACCTTTTCATTTAACGCCAGCTCCAGTTCAGATAATTATTAAATGTTAAAATTCCCAAAATTAATAGATTAAAAAAGATGAAGGCAATCACCCAGTGGGAAAATTTTAGTTTTTTACTAAATACTAGGCCTAAAGACAAAACTGCTAAATAGGAATTAAGGAGGATTAGACCATAATCTACAGGACAACTAAACTCTCCCCTAGTTGTCATATCTACAGGAAAAATGGTGCAGGGAAAAGAAAAGAATAATGATTTGGGTATATTGATGAAAAAATCCAGTAGCATTGCAAAATCCCGATACAGGAAAATTGCAAAAACAAAATTAACAACAAAGATGATTAATAAATAATACCCTACAAACCTAGTTAAATCTTTTATGTTAAGCTTCATTCTAATCTTGTATAAAAAAATATTAACAATATAGACACTGCTTATCAAGTAGGGCAAATTTAACCAAGGAGTTGTTGGGCTTTTAAGGATAACAATCTACTCATTAATCTCAATTTAATTACTGCTTTTTGAATCTGATCCATATCATGATAGGTATTATCAACTAAATTGGAGGTCTCTAAAATACACTGGCTAGCTGCTTCTAGATAAGTGATGTCTTCATTATCTCCAGTAGGAAGTAAAGAAAAAACTTGAGATAAATCTACCAAATCTACACCTTCTTCAGAGGCAATTTGTTGCAAATCCTTGGCAGTTTTGGGCAGATCTTTGGTCATATAAGGCACAAAAAACCTCCTTTAAGGAGGTTTTTCATATAATCCGGCAATGAGCTATCGTCCCGAAGCCTTTCGACTTTAGTATTGTCGCCGCTAATGCGTTTCACGACCCTGTTCGGTATGGGAAGGGGTGGTACCGCATCGCTCCAACCACCGGACGTCTATAATATCAGATTTGAATTTAAGAATCAAGATTTAAGAAAAAGATAGCTATAGTAGTTAAGGCAAACACCCATTACCACTGTTATATAAAGCAGTAATTTCTGAGGCAGAAAGAGCACGATTATAAATCCTCACATCATCAACTTTTTCTCTACCCACAGAACCTCCATCAAGAGTAGGATCAGCTCCAATACCAATGTCACCAGTAGCAATTGCAGTACCACTATCAACAGTCTGATCAAGATTACCATTAATATAAAGTTTTGTTTTTACCCCATCATTTGTCATTACTAAATTAAACCAGTTAGTAACTATAATCGGTCCATTAGATTTTGCTTCATTTCCGTTACTTGCTCTAAATTGAATTCTTCCAGGCTCATCTCCGTTGTTCTCAATAAACCAAGACTGGCCAGGCCAAACATTACGGGCAATAAATCTCCTCCATGTACCATCTAAAACATCAGGATAAATCCACAGAGAAACTGTCATTGCATTTGTTAAGGTATCCAAAGAGGCTGACGCCGGAATAAGAACATAACCATTTCCAGTTCCCCTAAAATGACCAGCCATACCAAAATTCGCGTTTACACTTACACCATCAGTATTTGCACCACCCGGTGGTGGCGTACTATTTGTTAAGGTTCCGTTATTATTATTGCTTGTAACATCCTTAACCTCTCCTCCTGTTCCATTCCAGGAAGCCTCATCCATCTTCCAATATCCCACTAACCCGGCTGTTAGTATTCCATAGGGATCACAGGAAGGATTAGATTCTCCTCCACCACCTCCACCACCTCCACCTCCTCCTCCATCACCTCCAGATAAAGAAGAACCCTGGGTAGAAGAAGTGCAGAAACAAGTACTGGAGTTTGAGTAACAGGGAGAAGATTGATTATCACCCAAAGATACACAATATGCCACCTTGTCTGTTGCCTGAGTAATACAGCTTGTTTCAGGACCAACAAGACAAGGATAGGGATTACCTTCCGGGGTTGTAGGTATTTTCCCAGCAGAAAAATCAGTAGTAGCTAAAGCCTGATAGGACCCAGCAGAAGAATATTTAACCTCATAAGCTTTAGAAATAGAATTCAAATCTGCTTTTCTTTGAGTATCCCTGGCAGAAGTAGTTACTCCTCTAAAAACAACCCCAGTAATAGTAGCCAGGATAGCAATAATAGCTATTACGATTAACAATTCAACTAGGGTAAAACCTCGGACAGAAAGTTTCATACTTTAAGAATACTACAAATTTTGAAACATGGTCAAATTACTCAAGGCACACAACCGTTACTATTGTTATATAAAAATGTATATTAATGTAGGCAAAGGAAACATATGTGTCTTAATTTTAAGTACTTTTTTAAAAAATATTCATTTGATTATTAACAACAAACCATGTTTAATTAAAGTAGCATTAAGATAAGAAAAATTTTATGTTTGATAGATCTCTTAATAGGGCACTTTACAATCAAAATAAAAAGACCAAAATGGTAATCATTATCTCAGCTTTGGGGATATTGATGTTTATAGTTCTAGCCTCTCTTTTACCTTTTAAAGACCAACTGCTTTCCAGGCTTTACCCCAAACCTTCTTCCCAAGCTGCAGGTGTACAAACAAATGGTTCTGGTAAATACGGATTTCCCTGGCATGGTCATTACGATGATACAGATATTGTTCTGTTGACCGAAACACCACCTTATAACATTCCTAATGCTCCTATTTTTTCTTATACCAACGTTAACGATGCAGGTAGCCATAAGATTCATACTGTTAACGCTTGCTACTATAAAGGCGAACACAGACGAAGCACAGACGGACAAAATAAATATTGTAACACTCCAGGCAATGAACGTTTACCAGGTTGTATGTCAGCAGGATGTGCTTTCAAGGGGGACGTTGCAAAAACAGATACAGTCACTGATATTCTGAACCCGAGCAAAAACAGGATAAATGATATTGCAGGATTCAAAGCTGCCATCAAAGCTGCTTACAATAATGATCCCCAGAAACAATATTGGACGGTTTTTAATGAACCTGAAATAATAAATACTACCGTAGGTATGGATTACGAACCTCCCGAGCAAATGGGCGGAAATGTAACCCAACAGGCTAAATATAACTGGTTACTCTCTAACTACGATAAAAGCAATGAGAATTATACAACAAATCCTGAACAGTATGCAAAAATCTACATTGCTTATTATAAAATCCTCTATGACACTTTTAAAGAAATCGATCCTTCTGAAGATCCTACCACTAAATTTACAATGTTTTTCCCAGGGGTAGGCACTAATGCCGATTATTGGAGAACTTATATTCCTGCGGTGATTAGTGCCTATCACATCCTTTATAGCGGATTGCCCAGAGATGTTTTTCCTGAAAATGTTTTCCCTGAAGTTATGCCGATTGGGGCCTGGACATTCCATGCTTATCCAGGAGTTGATCCAACTATCGCAGGCACTAATATTGGTGATCCCAGTTGTAAATGGTCTGCTAATTATGGGCTAGGCCTAGCCCATACCAAAACCCTCATTGGGAATTTTATTGGATTTATCGATGGGCTTGATACCAATAGACCTTATACTTCCACTGATATTTGGCTGACTGAATGGGGTTGGATCATGAACCACGCTGATGAATTTAAGGCAAACTCCCCATATAGGAATGATCCTTGCGTTTCTGAATTCATTTTCGATGTAATTAAATTCTTAGAAACAGATCCAGCTACTAAAGAAAGGATAACCAAATCTATCTATTTTCCATCAGGTTCTTGGGCCGGTAAGCCTGTAATAGATGCAGATATAGATCCAACAGTAACTGACCCTGGAAAAACTTATGCTTGTATTGTAAATAGGAATCAGGCTTTGTGCCCTAAGATTATATCTAGTGATAACAAGTTAAGTCCTGATATACAAAATGTTATTCTTACACCTGCTTCACCTTCCTCAGGACAAAAAGTTCAATGGTTTAGTGGTAATGAATCTGTAGGAACCTTTACCCTATCTGGGAGCATTACTTCTGGTTCTGGGCAAATACGGGTTGATGAATATGCTGCAGATAAGGACACTCT
>Ga0172379_10006383_pt1 | contig 15826 bp, 21 predicted proteins | sample GrowelOW334metaG_FD_119756 | JGI IMG/M metagenome (GOLD analysis project Ga0172379, IMG submission 119756) | Groundwater microbial communities from an aquifer near a municipal landfill in Southern Ontario, Canada - Groundwater well OW334 metaG | ecosystem: Environmental > Aquatic > Deep... | reverse complement strand
TTGCGACTTCAAAAAGTGCTGCTTGTGCGAGTATTGTGTCTCGGTGGTGCTGGCCGTTTTGTTTTAATTCTAAATTGTATCTGGCCAGGGCGTTTCGTAGGACGTTTCTTTGCATTGGTTTATGTGGGGGCATACTAAAGAATTCGGCTTTTAGGTATTTATTGCTTTGCCCTATATCTTTGATTCAAAATCTTTTATTGCTTCTCTTAGTGCTTGGTCTCCAAGAACTGAGCAGTGAATTTTGATTGCTGGAAGTCCGTCGAGTCTATCCATTATGTCTTTTCCTGTTAGTTTTTTTGCTTTTTCAAGGGTAATTCCCCCTTTTTCGGTTAGCATTTGCGCAAGCATTGAAGTGGAAGCGATTGCGCTTGCGCAGCCAAAGGTTCTCCATCTGGTATCTTTGATTTTGTTTTTTTCAACTTTAATCCACATTTCCATCATGTCTCCGCATTTCATGTTTCCTACTTTTCCATGTCCATTAAAGTTCTTTATTTCTTTTTCATTCTTTAAAAACTTTACAGGGGTCATAAAATGTTTTTTCACTTCCGGAGTATAAAACCAATCAGTTCCTTCTACTTTCATTTTTTCACATCCTTGTAGTTTCATTTTTTTCATTCCATGCTGAGGAAATCATTCGTAAAAATTTAATAGTTTCTTTTAGTTCTTTTACAGTGTAATCTAATTGTTGTTTGGTTGTACTCTTTCCAAGAGTAAATCGAATACTTGCGTGTGCAAGTTCGTGTGGTCTTCCTAGTGCTAATAGTACGTGGCTTGGTTCCAAGGATTGACTAGTGCACGCACTCCCAGTGCTTACTCTTATGCCTTTTTCGTTTAATCGTAAAAGAATACTTTCTCCTTCTACTCCTTCAAATGAAATATTTACATTGTTTGGTAATCTGTATTTCATTGATCCATTCAGAACTGTGTTTGGTATTTCTTTTTGTACTTTCAAGATAAAATAGTTCCTTAACTTTGTAAGTCTTGCGCTTTCTCTTGTTTTTTCTTTTTCGGCTAGTTCTAAGGATTTTGCTAGTGCAATTATCGCGGGGATATTTTCTGTTCCTGCCCGCATTCCTCCTTCGTGTCCTCCCCCATGTATTAAGGGTTCTATTTCTGTTCCTTTTTTCTTATAGAGTAATCCGCTTCCTTTGAATGCGTAAACTTTGCTTCCATTGAGTGTTAGCATATCTATTTCTAGTTTTTTTGTATCAAGGTTTAAGTATTCTGCTCCTTGGCAGGCATCCGTGTGTAAAAGGGTTTTGTGTTCGTGAACTATTTTTGCAATTTCTTCTATTGGTTGTATTGTTCCGATTTCGTTGTTCGCATACATGATTGAAACAAGTAATACTTTTTTCTTTTCTTCTTTTTGTTTGCCTAATATTTTTCTTAATTCATTAAGATCCACTATTCCTTCTTCGTTAACCCCTAGTTCTATTATTTCAAATCCAAATTTTTTTAGCCAATTCATTGTTTCAAGAACTGCGTGGTGTTCTGTTTTTTGTGTGATGAATGTTCCTCGAGTGCCTTCGATTAGTGCTTTGAATGCAATTCCTTTTATTGCGAGGTTGATGCTTTCTGTTCCGCTTCCAGTGAAAATTATTTCGCTAGGCTCGCAGTTTAATATTTTTGCAATTGTTTCTCTTGATTTTTTCATTGCATTCTTGGTAATGAGTCCTGTTGAATGAAATGAACTTGGGTTTCCGAATTTTTCTTCAAAGTAAGGTAAAGCTTCCTTTAGTGCTTCTTTTCTAACCGGGGTAGTTGAAGCAAAATCTAAATACATTTCTTGTTTCATTTTTTCCCTCTTTACCTGTGTTTTGGTCTTAATCCTAGTGCGCGAATATGAGTTATTAGCTCTTGGTCTCCATACATTTCGGCCATTAATTGGGCGTTCAAGGATAGTGCATTTGCAGGATCAATCATTCTGTGTCTTGCATTACTCATTTCTTTTTGTCCTAGTCTTTTTTCTGCTGAAATTGATTGGGTCATAAATTTATTTAAGTGGGGTTCTGCTGTAGTCAACAATCGTTTTAGAAGGGCTTTTTCAATTTCAGTTGGGGGGGTATTTCTTTGTATGATTTGTTTTACAAGGGAATTAGCTCTTTTGAGCAAGTCTCCACTCGTTACAGCCGTGGCTTTGATTGCCAAGTTTTTTTTGTGGCGTTGTTGTCTTTGTTTTATTTGAAATCGTCTTCTTTTTTGTGTGGGCATTTTTTTCACCAGTTTATTCTTTCTTGTGTTTTCCTTTACAATATTTCTTTGAGTGTTCTTCAAATAATTCAAATAGTGGTTTGTTCATGTTTTTTGTGAAGATTTCTGATTTTATATAATAGATGCTGGATTTTCCTTCTTTTCGATAGTCAACAAAACTGCAGTCTTTTAGTTGTGAAAGAGAATGGCTAATCAAACTTTGTTCTCTTCCGAGGATTTTACATATTTCTTGAACCGTTCTTGGTTTTTCCATTAGCAAACAAAGAATTTCAATACGAAGCTTGTTTCCAAGTACTTCCATACACTTAAATGGTGCGTCAGTCATATGAATTAGTATTCATGTGAAGTATTTAAAGTTATTGCTTGGGTAAAATTAGGCTTAATCTTTGTGCAAAATACTTAACCTTGTGTCTATTATGAATGCTCTTGCGGTTTTTGTTTTTGTATTTATTATTATCTCCCAAGAGTCTTCTAGATGTATCCCTAGAGTTTTCCATGCGGAGCTGGTTTCTTGTTTTATTTTTTCCACAACTTTTTCTGCTTCTTTTTTGCCCACTAAAGCCACTAATTTTTCTCCCACAAAGTGATCAGAAATAGAAAATTTGCGTGGATATTTAATTTGAACATCTCCATATTTTGTCAAATCAGTTAGTGCAACATAGGTTTTTCCATTTCTTTCAATTAATCTAATTGTGGGGGGAGTTGAATAGCCATTGATTCTAAGGGTTTTTAATATTGTATAATCTTCCTTCGCGGTTCTATTTTGGGGTATTGCAAAGCGATACTTTTTTACTACCAGATTTACTTTGTGCTTCCCTTTAACTAATTCAAAATCAAAAGCCTTTGCATGCACTCCCATAGCCCGGACTTTGCCCTTAATTGCATGATTAATTCTTTTTACAAATAGTTTTTTTCTTCCTTTCCAGTTGGCAGAATTTGTTCTGCCTCCTGTCAGGTTAACTTTTTTCAACATATGTTTGGCTCACTGTTTATTGTGTTACGCCTTTGTACGTGCCAACCACGTTAGGCGACCGAAGTCCATCTTCGCATTGCTCGATGAACTATCGTTCTAAAATATTATTTATTGTGTTACGCCTTTGTAAGTTATTTTCTTTGTGGTTCCGTCTTCTCCCCACATGTATGTCATATCAACTGGTTTGTCTTTTTCAAGTATTATTTGTTTGTCTCCAGGATTTGCTGCTTTTAGAGTAAATAATTTTGAAAATCTAACTACTGCGCGATCTCCTGCTATTCTTAGTAGTTCGTAAACGGTTTCATCGTTTCCATTTCCTCTTACGTGATCAAATTCTACTCCTTCCTCTACTTCAAATACTTCATCAGTAATATCTTTTTTGAATGGAGGTTTCCATGAGCTCTTTATTGTTCTTACTTCAAATTTTGCTTTCATATTCAACACCCTTGCAAGAAAAGTCCTTTTCGCCAAGCGCTTGCCTGGTTCCTAGCTTTGCACAATTAGAAGCTTATCTTCCTTATAAATCTTTCAGTTTTGGTTGTTTTTTGCTTAGGACTTTAGGTGGGTCTGGCGGACGGTTTTTAGTCTTGCCCCTGGTCCTCTAATAGGGACTCTTCTGGCGGCTTCAAGTAGTCCTTGTGCGCGTTTGTCTTGTTTCAGTGCGTAGGAGTCTAAGAATTTGACAAAATCTGTGATTTCTAGGGGGGTTTTAGTATTTCTTTTTCTTTTCCATACCTCAAATAGCGGTAATACTTTTTCAGATTCCCCTCTCAAAATAGCTCCTCGAATGTTTCTTGCATCTAGTGATGCTCTTTCAAGTAGATTTGCATGTTCTCCAAGCACTCTTGCTCCTTCTTCGGTTAGTGTTTCTTTTTTGAGTTGTTTTGTAAGTTCAAGTGTTTTTCTTTCCATTTGGCCTGCTAAAACCGTGTTAAAGTTTGTAGGGTCGTGAAAGTCAGAGTGAAATTTCTTTTGTTTGTTTGCTTTCATTCGTTGGAATCTAAGTGCGGTTTTTACTCTGTTTGGAAGGGTTGCTTTTATTGGAGACATAATTGTTTAGTGTATTTTGAACTTATTATTCTTACCTTTTTATTCTTTCGGCAAATTGCTTCACTAAGCTTTAAATACGCCCCCGACTTCGTTATTTGGAGAAGTATGTTTAATGAGTTTTTTAACAACGCAGTTCTGGCAATCAATACTCGGCAGTCTTTTAACGAAAAACTTTCTACTATTCTTGCTCCGCTAAAAGGACTTAGTGCTCCAAGTTCAGAAGAAAATATTTTAGCTAGTGTTTCTAAAACAAAATTGAATTGTTCTGTTGCGGGAGTAGATTCAGGGTTTGTTTCAAAAAAACTTTCTTTTATTGATTTAGTTTTAATTAAAACTGCTGGAGCAATTTTTACTTACAAAAATGGAGACTTAGTAGAATCAAATTATCATCCTTCTCCTTTTTCTTTTCCCCAACCAGTTTTATTAAAATTGGGACTTGAGAAGGATGAAGAAGCCCAAAGTATTTCTCTTATTAGGCTTGAACAGGAAGTTAATTGTAGTATTGAAACAATAAAAAAGTTTAAACCAAAATATTTGTTTATTGATGGTTCAATTGTTCCGCAGTATCAGGATAAACCTCGGCAGGAATCCGGAATTAATGAAGAGTACCATTCAATTGTTTCTTTGTTTGAAAAGTTTTACAAAGTTGCAATAGAAAATAATTGTACGCTAATTGCTTGTGTTGAGGATTCGCGAGGTACAAGATTTAGACAAATTTTGCAGGATCAAATTCTTCCAGTTCATAAATCAAAAATAGATACTTCTCTATTGAATTCTACTTTTGATGCTTCTTTACTTGATTTTTATTTGCATGAGGGGGAAAGAACTTTTGCTTTTCCTTATACTGATAAAATTGACAGTCATGCAATTTTGAAGGATTATAAAAAAGAGTGGGCGGAAAGTGTTTTTGTTTTTTATGTAAAGTGTTCTGACTTTGATAAGCCTTTGCGAGTAGAATTTATTTGTACTGGTGGGAAAAATAAACTTGAGTTAAAAGATAAAGTAAACGAAATTGCCCAAGTGGTTTATTCACTTTCTTCACTTCACAAAGAGTATTCTTTTCCAAGTGTTTTAATTGAAGCAGATCTTCGTGCAGGTTTAAGCGAGCAAGAAGTTAATGTGGTTTACCAAAGATTAATAGATAAGTTAGAAACTAAGATTAGAATGCGAAGAACAAATAGGCCTTTTGGGTGAATGAAATGATTAAATGTATTTTATTTGATATGGGGGGAGTAATTCTTTCCGGAAACATTGAGTTTATTCTCGGAGAACTAGCCAAAGAATTCAAGGTTCCTGTTAGTGATTTGTTACAATTTAGAAAAGAACACAAAGAAGAACTTTGGGACGGAAAATTGTCTGTTAAAGACATTGCAAAGTTCATTAAAGAAAAATATTCTCTTTCAGAAAGTGTTGAAGAAATACTTTCTCTTTGGAAGAAAACTCACTTAGCAGTTAATCATCCAAACCAAGAAGCAGTTTTGTTAGTAAAACAATTAAAGGATCATCACAAAGTTGGTTTGATTTCAAACTTATGGGACTTTCACGTTCAAATAAATCAAGAACGAAATTTGTTTAAAGATTTTGAGCCTTGCCTTCTTTCGTGCAAACTTGGAATGCATAAACCTCAAAAAGAAATTTTTGAATTAGCAATAACGCGGGCAAATGTTAAAGGGGAAGAGTGTGTTTTCATTGATGATGAATCCAAACATTTTTCAGTTGCCCAAAGCGTTGGCATGAAAACAATTGAGTTCAAAAATGTTCCAGACCTTATTTTAGATTTAAAGAAACTCGGAGTTGTTGTTGAATGATAAAGTTAGTTGTTTTTGATTTGTGGCAGACGCTTATTCCTGCAACTCTTGATTTTGTGCATCTTGCTTCGCTTTTGAAACAAGAAAAGCTTTCTTTAACAGAGTTCATTCCACGGTATGAACGAGCAACTCAATTAAAGAAGTACAAAAAGTTTGAAGATTTAAGAAAAGATTTTTTTGAAGAGTTTAAAGAATATGACAATGAGTTACTAGAGCAGGAGTTATATGAGATTTATTTCAATCGAATTGATCATATTCGATTTTATCCTGAGGCTAAACAAACTTTAATTAAATTAAGAAAAGATGGATACAAGATTGCGTTGTTAAGTAACACTGAGAGTCTTATGACAAAAGTCGTTGAAGAGAAATTAAACTTAAGCAAATTATTTGATTTAGTGGTGTTGAGTTACGAAACGGGTGCAATTAAACCGGATAAGCAAGCTTTTGATTATGTGTTAAAGAAAATGAAAACAAATCCAACTGAAGCCTTAATGGTTGGAGATTCTCTAAGGAGTGACATTATTGGATCAAAAAATGCGGGCATGCACAATTGTCTAATAAATCGTTTGGGTAAAGTAATTGATAATGCAAAAGCAAAGCCAGAGTTTACAATAAAATCTTTGGATGAAGTAAGTTATGTTTTGGGTGTGTTAAATGCCAAGTGAAAGTGAACAAGTTGGAAAAATTGAAGCAAAAGTGGATGCGCTTAATGCAAGAATTGAAAGATTAATTGCGTACGCAGGAAAAGTTCGTAATGCCGCAAGAAACAAAAGAAAAATTACCACAAATAGATTTATGCTTGCAAGAAGTTTAAGAAAAAGTAATTTAGGGAGAAAGTGAACTGCATGGCACAAGAACAATTAGGTACAGTTATTTCAACAATGGAAGGCCCTTCTCCGTCGCACGTAGATTTTGTAATTAATAACGGAAAAGCTCACAAAGGCATGTTTGTAGAACTAGAGTATTCCGAAGGAACAATGATGCTTTTAGTTGAGGATGTAATTAAAACAAATAGGTATTTTGAAAGACCGGATTCAGTTAAAGTAATTGGGGAAGAATTAGAAAAGAATTTCCCTGCTAGTGAGTGGGAATTTTTAATTGCAAAATCAAAACCAATTGGGGTTTTTGCAAATAATTTAATTCAAAGAGCAACTTTCCCCCCTTCTCCTGGAACAAAAATTTATTGCGCAGAGAATGAACGAATAAAAAAATTCCTTTCTCTTCAGGATAATGGCTTAGCGTTAGGAAAATTGCAATTCCACGATGTTGATCTCAAAGTTAATTTATCAAAATTACTTCAAAAGCACTTAGCTATTGTTGCAACTAGTGGTGCAGGAAAAAGTTATTTTGTTAGTGTTTTACTTGAAGAACTTTTATCAAGAAAACCAGAACAAGGGCAAATTGGGGTAGTTGTAATGGATACTCACGGGGAGTATACTTGTTTTGGAGAACCAGTAAAACAAGGTAGTGCTAATCAATTCATGGATTTTTCTTCAAAAACAAGGGTGGTGGATGGTCAGAAAATAAAAATTGCTTGTTCTAAAATAAATATTCACATGATTTCTGCAATTGTTGAATTATCCCCGAATCAAAAAAGGGCGTTAGCAAGAATTCTTTCAAAATTAAACGAAGAAATGAAAAGCGGAGCAGGGCCGTTTGATCTTAATGCAGTGAAATCAGAAATAATGAATATTGATAATGAAAAAACTCAAAGTTCTCTTTATGGAGTTTTGTCCGAACTTGAAGATTTGAATTTGTTTGGGAAAATTGACGAGCCTAGCGTAGTGGATTTAGTTAAACCGGGGCAAATGGTAGTAATTGATCTTAACTCCGTGATTTCAGAAAAGAAAAAACAAATTCTTGTTGCATATTTGGCACAAAAATTATTTAATGAAAGAAGAGGGCATTCAAAGAAGATTCCTCCTTTTGCTTTATTTGTTGAAGAAGCGCATAATTTTATTCCTGAAGGGACTGCTGCGGAGCATGCTGTTGCAAGAAGTTATTTACGAACAATTGCAAGAGAGGGAAGAAAGTTTGGGGCATCGTTAGTAGTTATCTCTCAGCGTCCAAAAAGACTTGATACTACAACGCTTGCAAATTGTAATACAAACATTATTCTAAGAGTTACAAATCCTTATGATTTGGATCATATTTCTCAATCATGCGAGGGTTTAGATAAATCAAGTATTGGAATTATTTCTTCACTTAGAGTTGGAGAAGCACTAATTGTTGGGGAAGCTGTTGGCGCACCAACGTTCTTTAAAGTGAGATTGAGAAAATCTCAACCAAGCAGACACGAATCCACTCTTGAAGATGCAGCAAAAGCATTCGTTTCTGATTCTGAAAAAAAGAGTTCTGAAGCTGATGCGTTTTTGTGATGGTATGTCTTTGAAAAGAAAAGCATTTGTTATTTCTTTAGGTAAAGCTCACGCAGATATCGAAGTGGGCGCATACAAAGCATACAAAGAAGGAAGAGCTCCGATTCCTGATGTAAAAAAACTTGTTGCGCAAAAAGGAGTTAAAGAAACTGCTAAAGGAATAATTGTTGATACACGCAGAGCTAGCGAAAATACTTCGGGGTTACTAAAAGTTGTTTCCGCAATGGTAGTTCACCCTCTAGCAATTCAGCGGCAAAACGCTGAAAGGCTGGCTTTAATTAAACAACTCGCAGAACTTGGATTTAGGGTTGCAGTTCCAAACTTAAAATTAAATAGCCCAAAAATGCTTTCTCGTGCAAGCAAACATGCTAAAGTCTTTTCGGTAAATCCTCCTGTGATTGCAGAACATAATGGGATGAAAGAATATCCTGCAAGTATTGCTTGGTTACGGGATATGTGGGTTCATGATGGCAAAAAAAGAGTAATGAGATATTCAAAAAACAAAGAAGTTGCGCCTTTTGGAGAGGGGGGAATGTCTGTTCGTTTTGGAAAGTGTGTTTTTGCTTCAGATAAATTGCGAAATGACGCTTCAGTAAAAAAAATGTCAAGTCAAGGTTTTAGGTTTTATTTTTTAGGAGATGGAGAAAACTATTATTCTTCATTATCAAAAATATTGCGGAGAAAAACTTACCTTACAATGGATCATGTGGATTTATTTGTGGGGGTTGTTGGGCGGACAATGCTTGTTGAAGAAGATTTTTATAAATCAAATCAAGGAGTTCTTCGTGAGGCAGTGCGAGAAAATAAACTTAAAGTACTTTTTGTCCCAAAAGGGGAAAGTGATTTTCATCCATCTAACTTTTTAGTTTTAGGAGATAACAAAGTTCTTGTTGACAGACAAGCAAAGCAAACAATCGACTTGCTCAAATCTCAAGGAATTGAGGCTATTCCTACTCGAGTTCCGATGAGAGCAAACCTCGCAGCTGGCGGTGGAGTGAGATGTATTGTTAATGAACTTTAATTCGCATTTTTCTCAATTATTTTTATCCAGTTATTTCTCCGGCGTAATTGTGGTGCATGATTTTTCTTAATTCTTTAACATCTTTTGTTTGCGCAAGTGCCCACATTAGTTTTACTGCTGCGCATTCTGCGGTCATATCTCTTGCAGGAATTGCCCCTGCTTTTACTGCTTCGTATCCAACTTCATAAGTTAACATGTGGCTTGAGGTTCCTCCTTCGCATTGAGTAGTTACTACTACAGGGATTTGGAGCTTTTTTGCTTTTTGTATGCTTGGAATTAAAGAGTTCCATTTGGTTGGAACGTTTCCTGCGCCAAATGATTCTAGTATGAGTCCTTTTAGTTTTCCGGATTCCAAAATATTGTTAATAAAATTTGGATCCATTCCAGGCAGAAGAGTAATTTGCATAACATTTTTTTCAAATCTATTTTCTAAAATTAATTTTTCGGGCGTTTGAACTTTTCTTGGGGCCCCATTTGCGATTTGTATTGTTGTTGCAATTTCTCCAATGTCTGGCGCAAGGTGAGAAACAAATGCATCAAGTGATATTTCACTCCATTTTTTTGAGCGATTCCCTTGAAGAAGTTTTGTTCCAAAAAGAACTATTACTCCGCGTAAGTTCATAGCAGAAACCCGGCAAGCATTTATCAGATTTTGGTGGGCGTCTGTTGCTGGATCATCGGGGGGCATTTGTGATCCTGTTAATACAACTGGTTTGTTTAGATTTTGAAGAGCTAGAGAGAGTGCTGAGGCAGTGTATGCCATTGTGTCAGTTCCGTGAGTGATTACAAATCCGTCATATTTATCGTATCTTTCAAATATTTCTTTTGCAATTTCTGTCCAAAAAGAAGGTTGCATATTAGTGCTATCCACATCTGTAATAAATTTGTATTCAATGTCTACGATGTTTTTTATCTCGGGTGCGATAGCTAATAATTCTTCTGCACTCTTAGCGGGTGCAAGAGTTCCGTGTTCGTTTCTTTTCATGGCGATTGTTCCTCCACAGAATAGTAAACAAATTTTTGGAAGAATGCGTGAATATTTTTTTGTAGAATCAAGCATGCCTGCATCTTTTTGCAAAGATAATATTTTATTTGATAGTTCTCTCTTTTTTCTTTTTAGTTTAACTGCGTCAGGAGGGCTCGCGCCGATGTAGAGTGAAATCTTTTTCCATTTTCCAAGAGCGGTCTTAAAATTAGTGTCCAAGTAGAAATATCTTTTGCCTTTTACTTCTCTTTGTGAAATGTTAGTTTTGATTGGCATATATAAAAAATAAAACTAATCCTTTTTAAATATTGGTGATAACGAGTTATCACTAAACAATTGACCAAGTGTCCTCACCTTTTTGCGACCACCGGCAAAACACTCCCTTTGGGGTTTTTAAATCTCCAAAATGCGTTAAGTGTGATGGACCCTTTAGGTACCAATAGCTTGTTTGCGGACGAATTCTCTAGCCGTGTGCTTTACTTGACTAAGGTTAGTTATAACGAGGTAAAGCATGAGGTGCTAGTAGAATTCGCAAACGAGCACACAAAAATAGTTCAGCGGGAAAGGTTCTTTCCTTATTTGTCTTTCTCACCAGCCCTTGATTCCCAGAAGCTTTCTTCTTTAGTGCTTTCTCTGGGTTTCAAGGGGTTTAGCATTGAAGAGGAAAATAATTTATTAATCCTTAAAGCGTTGTCTTTTTCTGATTTAAAAAAAATAAGTAATTCTCTTTCCTTGCACATTAACAAAAAACCTTTGGTTCTTGAGCCAGAGCGGGCATTTTTACTTTCAAAGAATTGGAGTTATTTTGATGCTTTTGAACAAGTTGGGAATAATTTATACAAATTGGATTATTCTTTCTTTGGGGCAAATTCTCAAAAGAATTGGAAGGGCCATGATTTGGGATTTTTCTTAACTAAAGAAATTTCTTTTATGGATGCTATGAGTGTTAGTGAGGAGGATGCATTATTTTTAGTTGAGCGTGCTGCTTGGAGTTCTTTACTAAAAGTTGCGCTTGGGCAAGTTCCAAAAGAAGTTCCGGAAAGAGTGGAATTATTTTTAGAAAATGTTTTTTCAAAGAACGGGGAAATGCTTCTTTTTGAATCAACTCAAAAAGTTTTTTCTCAAAAAGATTTTGAACCATTTTCAAGAGATTCTACCTCAAATATTGATTTCTCTCTTGTGTGGGCTGATTTGTTTTCAAATACTTTCTTTAATTTGGGAACAGACACAAGAAATTGTTCTTGTTGTGCTCCCCTAACTTTGGAATCACCTAATTTGCTTCCCTCTTCAACAATTAAGGTTAGTTTTACTGAGGATAATTTGTATTTTGAATCTTCTTCAGATAGTTTCGCAAATGAGTACCATAATGCTTTTCCATTTAAAGAAGAAAGATTATCTAAAAGAAAAGAGTTTTGTATGAACTCTTTCCCGATTGGCCCTTTTTTCAAAGAGGATTCTGCGCTTGTTCCATTATTTGATGCAAAGAGATTGATTTTGGAAGAAAAAGCAGTTTTGGTTTCAAGTAAAGAAATTGATTCAGCTTCTTCGCCAAGTGAGTTACATTCACTAAATTGGTTTTGCAAGAACAAAGAAAGTTTTTTTTCAAAAGAAGTTCGTTCTGCAAATTCGGATCTTTTAAATTTACGAAAGCAAATTGATTTATCTGAAGGAAAATTAGTCCAAAACAATTTTTCATATTTTTATTATAAATCTCTTTACTCTGCAATGAAAACTATTCTTGCCCAACTCCCTTTGCAATTAACTAATTCTTCGTCAAAGTTTTATTCAACTGATTTGGCAAAAAGCATTATCTCTATTCAAGAAGCTACTATTGCAAAGTTCAAGGAGTTTAGTGAATCAAATGGGTACAGAGTTCTTCACGCTGGGAAGAATAATGCTTTTGTAAAAGGTTTTTCTTCTCTAAAATTAGCAAAGGATTTTTCAGTTCAAACAAAACTTCCTCAGCCACAAATAGCAGGATTTAATGTAAAAGCGAAGCAAAGGTTTGGGCGATAAAGGAAAGCTTTTTATTAAGGTTGTGGTAAAATGATATTTAATTATCTCCCCGTCTTTGTGCAAACAACGGCGGGTTCTTTTTTTAATCATAAAAGTCGCGTAATGATTTTTATTGATGGAAGTAATTTATATCATTCATTAAAATTAAGTTTTGGTTCGGCAAAAATAGACTTCTCTAAATTTTGTCAGGTTCTTTGCGATGAAAATATTTTGGTAAAAGTACGCTATTATACTTCGCCAGTAAATCAGGCAGATCAGCCTGCGCAATATAGTGCGCAGCAGATGTTTTTGGAATCAATTCGTTGATTAACCAAGTTCAAAGTGTTTCTTGGAAGACTAGAGAAAAGGCCAAATGGGATAGTTGTTGAAAAAGGAGTTGATGTTAAGTTGGCAGTTGATTTGTTGTCAGGGGCATTTAGGAACGAGTATGATGAAGCAATAATAGTTTCGAACGATTCTGATTTTGTTCCGGCGATTATTGAAGTGCAAAAACTTGGCAAAAAAGTTAGTAATGTGTCTTTTCCATGCACAAAATCATTTCACCTAAACAAAATCTGTAACAAGGCAATTTTGATTTCGACTAATGCGTTCTTTAAAGTGAATAGTTAGTGTTTTTTCCAAGCCCCAAGTTTTTCGCCTTTTAAGTGTTTATCAAGCATTGTGAGTTCGTCATATATCCCGTCAATTAAATCGTATTTTTTTGCTTCTTCCAAAGTAACCCACGCGTATTCAGTAAGTGATTTTGCAAGTTTTACTTCTCCGTCCTTATAATTTGCATACAAACTAATAATTATTGTTGGTATTCCATCAATTCGAATATAAGCGAGGCTTGTAATATATCCTACACTTTCTCGATCAATTGTGAGCCCAACTTCTTCCATTACCTCTCTTTCAATTAAATCTTCACAAATATTGTACCATAATTCGCCTGTATCTTTTGGTCTTGAAGTAAAATCTTTTGATTCAAGTTTTCCTCCGGGAACAGTCCACTGGTTTGGGAATGCTTTTTCATAAGATGCTCTTTTTGCAATTAAGTATTTCTCCTCTTTGACCACAGTGCAAGTTGCAACTACATAGTGCATTTTTTGATTTGGAGTTTCTTCTTTTCCCACAATAGTTTCCATTTTTTACTCATCCCCTAGAAGTACCCCTTTCTCCCAGCTTTATAAGGATTTACTCAATAAATACTGAGTAAGCGGGTGAAGTTATGTCCTTGCAGTTGGGTGCAAACAAGCAGAAAATTTTCTTACAATTTCTTTATAACGAACGTTTGCGTTTCTCCAAAATTCAAAAGCAAACAAGAATTCCTTCTAATCTTTTAGCGTATTTTTTAAAAAAAATGATTGCTGAAGGCATGCTTGAAATGAGGGCTAAAACTTACAAGTTAACTCCTGTGGCTGAAAAACTAATTCCTTTTTATGTTAAGGATGAAAAAATGATTTCTCCGCTTGCGGTTGTTCTTCCAGCGTGTCTTAGTAAGGATGGAAAAAAGGTTCTTCTAATAAAAAGAGATAAACGCCCCTACAAAGGATTTTGGAGTTTGTTATCAGGAAGGTTACTTATTAATGAGTCAATTGGCGAGGCCGCTCAAAGAGTAATGAGAGAAAAAGCTTTTTGTAAAATAATCGTGGGGGGAATTAAGAGTGTGGTTTATGAGCGTTTAATTGAAGATGATCTCTCAAAGCATGGTTTTGTTTTCTTTTTGGTTGAAGCGAGAGTAATTGATGAGAAGCAGTTTAATGAAAAAGAGTTTTTGAAATGGTTTGATATTTCTAAATTAAAAAAGAGGGAAGTAATTGCTTCGGATTATTGGATGATTAAGGAAAAACTCCTTCAAGAGCAGAATATTGAGGTTGTTGAGGAGACGGTTAATGAGCATAAAAAGACCACTAAAATGAATCTTAGTTAGTGGCTAGTTTTGCCGTTTTTAGCCATTTTTTTGAGCCTCGGGAGCTACGTTTTTAAAGGTTGCTTTATGAGAATTACTGTACTAGGTGAGCACATGAGCAGGTTAACAAGATTTGAATCAACAAGAGTTTTGTCTGCAAGGGCACTTCAGTTGTCTTTAGGAGCTCCACCATTAGTAAAGAGAACAAGCGAACTCTCTATGCTTGAAGTTGCAGAAAAGGAATTTTTGCAAAAGGTTTTGCCTTTATCAGTTTTAAGGAAATACCCTAACGGAAAGATGAAGAGAATTGAATTGTTTGAAAATTGATTTTTATTGGTGATTGAATGGGAAAGTCTGTTGCAAAAGGATTGAAGTATAAGGGAGAAGTTCTATTAGAAGAATTCCCGGATAGATTCAATGATAAATTTGAGAATAACAAAACAAAATTAAATGAAATAAAGGATCTTCCTCTTTCAAAATCAACAAGAAACATTTTAGCAGGTTACATTGTTAGACTTGCAAAAAGAAAGAAAGCTGCTGAACTAAAATAGTCGCTTTCTTTTAACTATTTTTTTTTAATCGCGCTGTTTTTTTTTTATTAAACTTTTTTCTTTCTAGTCTAAAGTGGGGTTGGTTTTAGTAAGCCATTATGCTTTCGCATTTTGTTGATTCATCAACATCTTTGTTTCTAGTCAATAAGTAAAGGTTGCTGCTTGCAGCATTTTCAAGTTGTTTATCATGTGTTATTACAAATATTTGTTCAACTAGTTTTGGCATTTCTTCTCTTAACATTTCCGAAAGCTTTGCAACTGCATTTGAATCAAGGTTATGGGTTGGTTCATCAAGGATTAACATTGAAAGTTTTTTTGTCAAAACGAGTGCAAAAGCAATTCTAATGCATAGTGCTGCAGCGCTTCTTTCTCCGCCTGAGAGTACTCCTTCTACTCTTACCCATCCATTGTTGATTGTTTTTACCTGTAAATCATATCCTTCTTCAACCACGCATAGTTTTGCGTCAGTAAAATCTTTGTAAGGGTAAATTGCACTCCAAATACTGCTCATTGCACTATTAATTGTTTCAAGTAGTGATTCTCGGAGTTCTACTTGTGTTGCAATTAAGCAATTAGAGAAAACGCCCATATTCTTTGCTGCATCTTCATTCTTGAGCATTTCTTTTTCTAAATCATCAATGCTTCGTTTGATGATTGCGATTTTTGTGAGAGTATTTTCATAACTTTTCTTTAACTCTAGTTTTGATTTGATTTTGCTTTCGGATACACTAACGGAAGATTTTTTCTTATAAACTTCCTCGCGTATGGCATCAAGTTTTTTCTTATCAAATCCGAGTTCAATTAATTGTTTCTTTACTTTAGGCAGTTCTTCTACGAGCGCTTCGAGTTGTTTTCTCTTTTGTTCAGATTCAGTGGCTTGTTTTTCTAATGCTTCGAGTTTGTAAAGGTCTTTGTTTTTTTCATCAATATTTTTTCGAAGAGTTT
>Ga0172379_10006382_pt1 | contig 15827 bp, 11 predicted proteins | sample GrowelOW334metaG_FD_119756 | JGI IMG/M metagenome (GOLD analysis project Ga0172379, IMG submission 119756) | Groundwater microbial communities from an aquifer near a municipal landfill in Southern Ontario, Canada - Groundwater well OW334 metaG | ecosystem: Environmental > Aquatic > Deep... | reverse complement strand
TTATTAATCATTTACGATTGTTGCCATGTGCGGATGATGAGCCGAAATAGACGAAAAGTAAAAATTGATAATAGCGTTAGAATTGAAATTATTACTAAGGCAACATTGACGAAGAGGGCGATGGAAAATGGTTTTTGTGGAGAGAAAGTTATTTCATAATCCAAAACACAAGTCGGTAGTGTGTTTTTACAAATATCCGCAGGATCGATATACCAGCCGTTGGAAAATCCATTTACAATGAAATGTTTAATTTTATGGGGAATGCTTGTACTTGGGTTGTTATTGTCCGATTCATCAGAGACATTAATTTTCCAGCCTCGATGGAAAGACTGGTTAAGAACAATCACGAATGGTCCGTTGATTTTTTCTATCTTCCCGTGGTAGGCAGTTTCGGAATCTTTGACGAATGTTGTTTCCGGACTGTTCAGAGATAAATACTGATCTCCATTCAGATTAAGATCCCTTTTGTATGAAAGAATATTACCTTTCCCCAAATTGCTTAGCTGTGATAGTCCAATTTCCTCCTGCCCCTTATCAACACTCATCATTCCCCTTGCAGAGTATATTGTGTCGATAGTGTAATCACTTTTTACTTTATAAACTTTTACTTTGTCACCAAAAACAGCAACTGGAGTATCTTCAATGTACTCAGTAATCTTCTCTTTCTGCCAATCGTAACTATCGAAATTGCCCAGTATTTCTAAATCGTCCTGTATTAATACATAGTTCAGTCCTCCCAGCTTCAATAAATCGAAATTTTTGTGTGAGACAAATTCCTTCAATATGGTTGAGTATTTATCAATCGGACTACTGTCACTAAGAACATTCATCTTTCCGAGGATAACCGGAAGAGGAAGAATAGAATTTCCCTGCTCGCCTGGATACCAATTGCGGAGAGAGTTAAACGGAGTCGTTCCAAAGGGAACAGCAAGCAATACACCCTCCTTCCCTTCTGTCCAGCGTTCGTATTCCCTCCAATACTCAGGGATATTTACCAGTCTTCTTTTCCAGCCAAGAGCGTCTCCGTCGATTATCTTGCCTGAAAGGAATGGGTAACTCTGAATAATTGTTGAGATAGATACCACGGCGAATATTACGTAAAAGAGTAACTTTTTATATCCTCTTAAGAAGTCTAGAGATACTACTAGCCCGACAGATATTGAAAGTAGCGTGATCGGAATAAACTTCGCCCAAGGCTCTCTAAACATGACCATGCCGGGCATTACTTCAAAAAGCCAAGGAAAGAAACCAGGTAGAAAATAAAATCCCGCCGCAAAGCCCGTACTGACTAGATACATTATTAACCAGAAAGATGATTTTATTTTCGCCTGTAAATCCTCACGGCAAGCAATAAGTGTTAAACAAGCCAGTATCGTTATCGAGCAAGCTGTAGAGAAGACACGAACGACTGGATTATCATAAAAATATGAGAGGTTAAAGTAATATATTCCTTGATGACCACTCTTTTCCCACCATACCCCCCGCATCTGCAGTATTAAATCGATTGGAGCTCCAACGGCCGAAAAGGCATATCTACTGGGGTTCTCTTCCACATCAGTAATTACAGGCAAAAAGATGATTACATGATAGAAGAGTATTGGGAGCACTGAAAAAAGAAGCAATAGCGACTGAATAATGACTTCCTTTGGCTTCCAGGATTTCTCTGAAGAGATAAAGAATAAAAGTGCTACCGGATAGGCAGTGAGCGAAGTAATCGCCAGAGGAAGATTTGTGAAGACGGCTTGAAAAATAAATAACCAAATGAAATTGAAGGCGATGTATATGACGTCCTTTGTCTTAAGATACTTGTAGAAGAAAAAAAATATTCCAGGCATTAGAGCCAGTTGAAGAGTTTTGGCTGTGTAACCTAAAGACGAAACCATATAAAAATTACATATGTAGAAAAGAAGGCCTAGACATCTTATTGACCATCTTTTGGTAAAAAGCGACGATAATAAACCGAAGCCGATTGATATCGAAAGAAAAATAAAGGAAATGTAGTATTTCTGAGTGGTAGAGCTATCGAAACCTAAATTTTTGACGGCACGATAAAAAACTGCATTGGGAAACAAAAGAGATTGGTTTGAGGGATCGTTTATACTTCCGAATCCGTTGTCCTTTGTCCAGGCAGTAGAGGCTTTGTCGAGCTTAATATCATAGTTTATTGAGTTGGCCTCTTCTGATGTATATACAAAGCCTTTCGGAATCCAAAATAGAGGCAAGATAACAAAGGCTGTACAGATCGTTAAGTAGAGGATTTTGCCGATGAATTTCATGATTTTGTGAGCAAGGTTATCCGACTAGGTTATTTTAAACTAGTTTATAATGTGTGGGTGATGTATTTTTTGGGCTCATGAAGAAGGATAACTCATTAATTCCAGTATTATTTGTTTTTATTTTGTTACTCGGGTTTTTTGTCCGATTGGCCGGAGTAAATTTTGGTCTTCCCAATTTAATTCACACAGACGAGGCGCGAATAATTTTGGATTCTATGTCTATGGGACAGAGAATGTCACTTCTGTCTGAAGACGTAAACTACCCTCTGTTCACAAAGTATATGTTCACTATATCTTATGGACTGTATTATGTGGTGGGTTTGCTATCTGGATTATTTAAAGACCGAGTTGATTTTGCGGCTCAATTTCTCGCTAATCCGTCTAACGTGGTTTATTTGTCGCGAGTGGTAATGTCCATTGCGGGATCTATAGTGATGATAATTGCATTCTTTTGGGGCAAGATTATTGATAAGTCAGAAAGAACTGGGCTCATCGCGGCCTTGTTTGCAGCTGTTGAGTGGCAATTGGTGCTCGAATCCCAGTACGCACTCCACCAGACCTTAGCGGCTCTCGGTAGTCTTTTGGCATTCTTTGGTATAAGTCTGTTATGCATTTCAAGGGACAAAAAATCGTATGTAACTGCCGGACTGACGATGGGAGTGGCAATTTCATCTCATCAAACGGCAGTGCTTTTATTGCCAGCCATCTTCTTTCTCTTTATTTCTGATTTTTTGGACAAGAAAATGTCTAAACCGATATTGATAAATAACTGGCTTAGATTTGCTTTGATGGCCGCTATGATAGGGGCATTGGGTAATCTAAATTTCATCTTTCAATTTCAGAGATCGATTAACTTCTTTCTCCAAGGATCCGGTGCAGCCAAAGTAGCGTTTTCCTCAACTCCATTTTTTTCATACGATATACCCAGTATTGCTTGGTGGTATGTGTCTGAGTTTGTACGAAGAAACTATGCTATCGGCCTGTTGTCTGTTGTCTCATTGTTGCTTTCACTAAGAAATAGAAAGAAGCTTGACACTGTATATTTAATCACCTTCGTTACTTATCTGATCTTTTTCAGAACATGGGCGTTTAGATGGATGCATCTGTTCGTAAGCTTCATTCCTATCTCGATCATATTCGGAGCAAGAACATTATCAAGACTGACTGAGAGACTAAATTTTTCAAAACCGATCCTTCTGATAATTTGCACTATCTTGGCCGTTCCGAATCTCCTCGACCTAATAAAGATGAATATTAACAAACAAACTCCCGAAACTAGACAGTTAGCCTCGGAGTGGATTAGAAACAACATCCCTTCTGGAACAAAAATTGCGGTTGACTACCCTGCCCATGCCGTACCGATTCAATCAGCCTACCCGACCATGTTGCGCAATAGAGTAGCAATGGCTTATTTTGATAAGTCTGTTTCAAAGGAAATCAAAGATCGTTATGCCGAGATGACAAACAAGAATTCTGCCTATGATGTAATCGACATGATTGACTCTAGAAACTCGCCGATATGGCCTGGTGATATGCCGAGTGAAATGGTAAACAGGGCTTCTTCGTCTGCAACCATGAGAGATGTTTATAGCTACTTTTACTTTAAACCTTTGCCAGAAATTAGATCAGAGGGAGCAAAATACATCGTACTAACCAGTTACACTTACGGCATGTTTCTTCTTTCATCAGACATAAGGAAGGAACCCTTGGCCAATACTTATATTAAGGATGACGTCATACCTTTTTTCAATCACGATGGTGTTGTCAGCGTGGGAACACAACATGAGTTGATGTATTACGTTGCCAAGAGGGGAAGAGATTATTTTACTCAGCTGTTAGATAGCAAAATTTCTGGAGTTAAGCTTATAAAAGAATTTTTCCCGAACGACAGTGGATATGGACCTGCAGTGAAGATATACTCCATTGAATAGAGTAATATCTAAATTTTCACTATTAAACATTGTGTTCCAGAGAGCTCAATTACAGGTTCTGTTTTTTTTCTGAAAAAATTGTCGACAGCCTTTTTAACCCCGGGAACACTGGTGTAGTCATGGGAGATAATAACCCCTCCTCTGGTCATCCTCGGATAGAAAAATTCCAAACCGGATAAGGTTGATTCATAAAGATCTGTGTCGAGGTTCACAAATGAGAATTTGGTGTCTTTCACGGGTGCAGAAGTTGACGGGAACAAGCCTTTGTAAAAATGTACTTTCTTGTATTTTTTCAGATATTTCTTTATTTTCGGAAGAGATGCCGCGTAGTCACCCTTATTTACCAAGGTTGTGTCGTCGCTCTCACATAAATCAGGTAAGCCTTCGAATGTGTCGAACAAGTGAAGCGTCTTCTTCCCCTTGGCTTCGCATATTATTTTTGATGATCCTCCTTGATATGTTCCCACTTCAGCAATGTCACCATTAACCTTGGTTGTATTCATCACCATTCTGAAGATGGTGTAGGCTTCATTGTCACCCAATAGGAAATCGACTTCCTTCTTTACTTGCCTAACTAACTTTATGACCTTAACTCTTTCCGGGTCATTGTAATAAACTGTAACTCCGTATCGGTGCATCCAAATTTTGTGAATGAAACCGGTAAACGGCTTAACAAACTTCGATTTAATTATTTTTCTGAACATATATGGTTATTCTCTTAGTTTAATATAGAAAAGATCGCTAATGACCTACCAGAGACTATCAATAGTGGATTTGACACATAATAAACAAGCATGTTCATGAGTTTTCCTTGATGATAAATACAACTTCATTAACAATATCAGAAGTTAGCTCAGCATACAAAGGAAGACAAAGAACTCTGTCTGCGGTATTTAAAGCTATCGGAAGTGATTTTTTATTCTCTTTTTTCTGCGTAGTAGTGAAATAATCAAAGGAACTTGTTAGAGGATAGAAGTATTTCCTGGCGTGAATCTTATTTTCCCTTAATTTATCGTAAATCAAATCCCTATGTTTTTTGTTTCTGAAAAGGACGGGCATGTAGCTATAGTTATATTTTGAGGTAACAAGTTTCTGAAATTTTAGTCCTTCGATTTTTTCAAGTTTGAATACATATAGCTTGTACATTTTTTTTCTGGCTTTGATGTCACGGTCAACGGTCCGGAGATTACACAATCCCATGGCTGCCTGAAATTCATTCATCTTGGCGTTAATTCCCGGCAGGGTCACTTTTTCTTCATTGACAATACCAAAGTTTCTCATCAGTTTATACTTTTCGAATTGAGATTTATTTGAGGTGATCAGGGCCCCTCCCTCTATAGTGTTAAAAACCTTAGTGGCGTGGAAACTGAGGATGGAGGTATCGCCGTAGTTTAAGACGGATGATCCGTTGTACTCGACTCCGAAGGCATGTGCAGCGTCATAGATTACTCTTAGATTGTGTTTACGAGCTATTTTCTGTATCCGGGTAACGTCACAAGGATTACCGTAAACATGGACAGCAAGTATTGCCTTGGTTTTTTTGGTGATTTTTCTTTCGATATCATCGGGGTCAATATTGAGCGTCTCAGGATCGATATCCGCAAAAACAGGTGTCAGATTCTCCCAGAGGATCACATTGGTACTGGCAGCAAATGTGAATGGAGTTGTGATTACTTCGCCGCCGGGTTCAATGGATTTCATGGCCAGTTGAAGAGCGAGGGTGGCATTCGTAACCAACAAAAGATTACTAACGCCAAGATACACTGGGAGTTTTTTCTCGAGCTCTAGAACAAATTCACCGTTATTTGTAACCCAGTTATTGGCCCATATCTTCTCCAAATACTTATAGTATCTATGAATCGGAGGAAGTTTTGTCCTGGTAACAAAGATCATGTTTGGTTTATTTATATTAGTGTCTTCCATGATTCCGGTGTCAATTTCCTGACGACTTTTGCCGGCACTCCCATAACTAAAGAATTATCAGGAATGTCGTCTACAACTACTGCGCCTGCGGCAACAAACACGCCTTTCCCAATTTTTATTCTTTGAATAACGGTTGCTCCAATTCCAATCCAAGAGTCATCCCCAATTTCGACACTGCCGCCAATAGTGGCGCCGGGGCAGACGGTAACGAAATCTCCCACAGTACAGTCGTGGCTTATGCTCGCCTTGACGTTTATTATGCAGTGAGAACCAATCTTCACATCAGTTGTGATAATCGCACCGGGGCAGACGATACATCCCATACCCATTGTTACTTCCTTGCCAACATAGGCTTCACCATGTATGAGAATATTAAAGGTAAAACCCATAGCCTCCAGATCCTCAACCCATTTTCTTCTTAGAGGAGAGCCTATACCTGCGATTAGCTCAACATTAGAGTAAAGCTGGGTAATTTCCGATTCATCATATATTCGCTTGCCTTTTACCAACTGGCCTGATCTGGCACTGTGCTGCTCAACGAAGCCTTCAACGTTGTCAATTAAGCCTAAATCGCAATAATATGCCAGTACCTCTCTACCCATACCGCCGGCCCCCAAAATCATTATTTTTTCTTTGTCCATGTTATTTTTTCTTTGTAACGGATTGGCAGAGCATAGCGAGTTTAATGCACAGAACCATTATATACAAGTGAAGATTGACAATAATCTTTTTCCATTTATCTTTTTCAAAAAAGACAATAAAGATACGGTATTTTAACCCCAACTGTTTATCAATCACGTTATGGTACTTCCCCCGATACTTCTTTTGCCATTTTTTCTTGTATAGACTGATACCTCCCGACCAGTCACCTTTTTTAGATATATATTTCAGAAAACCACCTAATCTCTCTTCGTGATGAAATAAAGGCTTGGTTAGACTTCCGAAGCGACATCCGATTTCTTTGAGCTGAATATCCAAATCCCAGTCCGCCGGTCCTCCGGATAACAGCGGGTCATACTGCGTTTCGGTGTTAAAAAAAGTTGTTCTTTTTATGATTCTGACAGCGTCAATAGGAGTTTGATTATAGAAATTTCGTTCGAAATTTCGAATTTTAGTTAAGAGTTTACTGCCGGTGATAATCTTTTCGGGTATGAACCAGGCGTCTACATCTTTTTCTGTTGTAATTTTTTGTGCGAAGTCCATCATCAGCCCTTTTGACAGCTCCATGTCATGATCCAGGAATAAAAGATATTCTCCTTTTGCCGTTTTTGCCCCTAGATTTCTCTGTTGACAGACTAAGGGAGGCTCTCCCTTAACAGACACTATCTTGGCTCCGTATTTTCTGGCGACTGCCAACGTTTGATCACTACTTTCGTTGTCGGATATGATCACCTCAATATTTTTCCTTGGATATTGTTGGGACTTGATACCTGAAAGACAGACAGGAAGAATGTGAGCGGAGTTTCTGGTTGGAATAATAACGGATATCGTCGGAAGGTCTCCCATTCTGATTACTTTGTATATATTCCGATTAGGTTTCCGCCAAAGTCGGGTATCGACCAAGCGACTAGATCGTAGATCGACCAGAGAAATCCGAGTTTGAATCTATGCCTAGAAACATAGCCTATACAAGAATGTATTTCATAACCATATTTCTCCAGGTCGGCCCTGCCCATAAGTTTATGGTGCATCATTCGACTATCCAGTTCATGATGAGAGGGGTCCAGATCCGGAATACCCGGATATACAATCCCCCTGAGAGCTCGAATAAATGAATTGCCGTCATTGGGGGTATCGACAACGACGTGGTTTTTGGTAGCTCTGACCATCTCTCGGATGACTTTATCGGAGTCTTTTGGTTCGAAATGTTCAAGAACCTGAGAGCAAAATACGAGATCGAATTTGCCGGTTTGGAAGGGAAACTCAGTTGCGTCGGCTACGAGAAAGAGGCGATTACCGGACCCAAACTTAGCGGCAGCTTTTTTTATAAAATATGGTACGTAATCGAAGGAAATAACCGAACCCTTGAAGTGTTTTTGATACGCTCCGCGTCCGCAGCCAACGGCTAGTGTGACACTCGAGTTGTTTGTGTATTTATGTGCCAGTTGATCAATCCTCTTCGTGGTGAAAAATTCAAACTTATTAAATTTTTCTTTTTTATTCCATAAATCCTTGATAGCTTTTTGGCCCTTAGGTTTGACCAGAACAAGAACATTGTCAATAACGGGATACTTGCTTTGGCAGTCCGGACATTGATAAAAAGTCTTTCCCTCCTTAATTCTTGTCCCCTTGCATTGAGGGCAACGGATATACTCGATTAGATGAAGTTTTTGTTTGTTCATTTGTTTGTTATTTTATATAATCACGAAATTAGCTGACCTTGTCTTTGACAAGTTGCTTTGGAGAAAAGTCCATCATGTGACCAAGAAATCTCCAGCCGGCCATTAAATAAAATTTGATATCGTCTAGACTTCTAATTTCCATTATTTTTCTGAACATGAATTTTGGGCTGAGGAATGATTTATATAAATCTTGAGTCAGTTCAAGGACTTGCTGGTCGGTAAGAGGACATTTCATCACCGGCTTCCTCATATCATAATCCTCATAATCTTCCGTCAGCAACCAACCTTTTTCCTTACATTCTTTCCAGAGAGGAGTGCCGGGATAAGGAATAACGACTGTAGCCTGGAGTGTATCTACATAACCCTTCCTGAAACACTCTTTGGCAAGATTGACGGTGTTCCTGGCATCCTCGTATGTTTCCCAAGGATAGCCCATCATGATGGTCAGGTGAGGATCCAGACCGCCTTTCTTTGCCATCCTTACTCCCTCTTCGATCTGCTCCACTTTTAATCCCTTGTCGAGGTGATCCAATGTTTTTTGATTCGCCGACTCCATGCCATAAAGGATAAAGCGGAAATTGGCCTTACCCATGAGGTCGTAATGTTCTTGTTTTAGTGCGTTCAAGCGCATGTTACAACTAAAAACTACTTTTTTGTTGTATCCCGATTCGATTAGTAAATTACAAAACTCCGTAAGGGGCTTACCGATCATAAAGGTGCCGGCGTCATCGAAGATTTCTTTGACGTGATATTTGTCCACCACGTATTTAACCTCCTCGAACAATCTCTGAGGAGTAAATCTCCTGTAAGAGCCGATAGGGTTAATCGTGTGGTCCCAGATGCAGAAGGTACAACGATTCCACCAACAATCTCTTCCCGAGTACATATATGTAGCCGGAGTGTATTTGTAGTTGCCATTGTATACGGAATAGAGTCGCCACTTTGTAAGATCGCGATCTATGAAGGGCAGATCATTAAGATCATGGGCTATACTGGGTTTCCCTGAGTTTGCGTAATGAGTCTTACCTTTTCCTTTTATGGTGTCTGTGGGCTTTTGTTTGACTCTCTTGTCACCTACTCTCCACCAGACGCCACCTTCCAGTTTGATACCTTTTGTAAGATGATCGAGGAGATTAACTATGACAAAATCATAGTCCCCTCCCGTGATAAGAAAATCTACCTTGCTGTTATCCAGCATTTCCTGCGGCGCGAAAGTGACATGATCCCCAACCCAGACAGTGATGAGTTTGGGGATTTCTCTTTTTATTTCAGCGATTAGTTGCCAGTGCTTTTTGACGATTGGAGATTTTGTTTCCACCAAGAGAACATCCGGTTTCCATTTCTTCAGTTCACTAAGCCACTGTTTGAATGTTTGCTCTTCGGCGATGCCGTCCATCCACTTTACCTTGTAGCCATGTTTTTGCGCGTTTGAAGCCGCATAAGCAGGGACCATAGGATAGATGTATGTCTTGGCATTGAAGTACTGGAATTGACGGTTTTGAGAAAGAAGAGCGACACCCTTGTCTGACGGGAGCGGTGGATAGCCGACAACGAGACGGAGAGGTTTTGATCTGATACTTTTGTTTTGTTTTTTTATCACCTTACTAGTTTACCAGTAAACAGGAAGCCTTGAATGAATCTAACTCCATACCAAAGATGAGTAATAAAAATGGCAGGAATTGATACCGCTGCCTGTATTATTTTGTGAGACCTGGAAAATATCCAGAGTGAGTTCAAAAGAAGTATTAAAAAATAAATAAGGAAAAGAACTATACCGATCGACTTAATCATCAGAATCGCTGGAATCGAAAAAGGTAATGAAAATATTAGGAAAACTCCTCCCAGAAGCATGAGAGACGGCATGAAATATATCGGTTTGAGCGATGTCTCAGGCAGAATACGGGCAAAGAAACCGCGATGCAAACCGAAATTGCCGTTTTGTCTCAGATGAGGAATCCAAAGAGGACGGCGGTGGTGGAAGACTTTTACCTTGGGGTCGTAAACAATTTTCTTTTTTAGCTTCTTAGTTATATCCAGGCATAGCTTGGTGTCTTCACCCGGCCAGTAATCGGAGTCAAAACCACCGACTGATAGAAAATCAGTTTTCCTTATGGATAAATTCATACTCGGAAAGTCGTCCACGTTTTGTTTTTTTCCGGGAAGAAATCTATACACATATGGACCGGCACCTACGGGAGACGCAGAGGCCCAACCGGAGGCTTCTTCTTGCCAAGAAACCCCTGGTGGGGTAATTCCGGGACCACCGACTCCGGCAATTACATCGTCTTTGAAATTGGAGATGATATTTTCGAGCCACTTAGGATGAGGGTAGGCATCATCATCGATAAAAACCAAAATCTCTCCTTTAGCAACACCGGCGCCATGGTCTCTCTTAAACGCTGGTGATTTATATTTCCCTTTGTAGTGAATGATTTTCAATTTGGGATAACTGAGATCGAGAGGATGATCTGACTCGAGAACGATTTCAAAATTATGATAGGTTTGTTTCCTCAGAGCTTCCAGACATTCTAAAAGATATGGATTTCGTTTCTTATAGTCTATGACAATAACGGAAATGAGCGGCGTGGTATTTTTTGGCATATCACTTGTATCTTGGCACCAGATTCCTATCTCCCTCCCAAAGATCATGATTTTGCTCGTCATAGAAACGGAGAAGATAGGTTCTATAGAGGATAGCTAGGTAATCTGTAGCAAAATTTCTAACCGACGAGGCATCGATATTGCTCATGAAATTATGGGTAAGCTCGATTGGTGACTCATATATCTTGTTATATCCAAGCCGGTTGGCTACCGATAAAATCTCCAAATCAAAAGCCCAGCGCTTGACGACCAAACGAGGCAGTACTTTTACCAGCACCTCTCTCTTGAAGACTTTAAGGCCGGTTTGAGTATCGGAGACGTTCAGACCGAAGAATATTCTTGTGGCTCTTTGAACGATGAATGAGAGGATTTTCCTTTGCCAAGGGTAGCTCACCTTACTGGCCTTGTGTCGTTTACTGCCAATTATTATGTCGGCATCGTACCATTTCATATGTTCGAGGGCTAAACCGATACCTTTGGCATGAAGATCGGAGCCGGCATCGATAAAAGCTATTATTCCACCTCTGGCTCTGGCCATTCCAAAGCGGATAGCATAGCCTTTCCCTTTGTTTTCGACATAGGAATAGACCTTGATCTCCCCACTATGTACCGATTTGGCTAGAAGTTTGGTTTTGTCGTTTTTGGTTTTAAGTCCGTCTACCACACAAATTATTTCGTAAGGACGGTTAAGGAGATCAAGGTTGGTTTTAATGAAGAGGAGATCCTTTTTTATCGTTTTACAGTTATAGGCAGGAACGATAACCGAGAGAAGATCCGGATCCGATTTTTTTACCACGTAACTGACCTTAGATGACATATAGCGATTTTACATTACTATGTGGCTTGAAACCACCATGGCTGAATCCAGAAAAACGAAACCATAATAATAAACTGTATTAGGAGCAGAAGGGTTATCACCGGCACTAATCTATTGTTCTTGGCCGCAGCAGCGATACCAAAGGCATAAGGAATGATGATAGCCATTTCGTAGGTTAGTCTAACCGCCGAGTAGTGATCACAAGCGGCATTGATTAACACGAACACAGTCAACATTGAGATCCCGGTGATAATGATTACCAGCGCCGACAGTCTGTGTGTCTTAAGCAATCTGAAAAGTCCATATAGACTGATCGGAAGGAGAATAAAACCCAGTGTCCAGAGAATGAATGCTTTTTTGTGAAATGGAACGAATGGCGTAATCACGTTGTGTCCGTCTGACCAAAAGCTGTTCCAGCCTCCTCCAAGCAACGAATAATACTGGGTAGTGTACATATCGACCTTTGGAATCCAGTCAAGGCGATAGTAGAAACCGGATGGCCTGGGAATTTTATTGATTGCCGATACAGTACCCACAATATCGGAAGGGCTTTGAGAATTGTCGGCCCTGATGAATATTGGCAAGTACGCCAGACCAAAAATGACGAGAACTGAAATGATAGTAGTGATTACTGTCTTGTTGGAAAATACTTTTCTGACAAGGAAAAGAGCAAAAATAACTGTCGGGAGAATGGTGACGACGGAGATCTTGGTCCAAACAGCCAAGACTAGAGAGACCGTAAGCCATGTAGTCGTGATAATGAACTGTTTTTTTGTGGTGGCATATTGTAAATAAATAGCAGCAACAATGGCTGAGATGATAAAAAAAGTTGAGAGAAGCTCGTTTGACACCATCGGAGGGAAGATGTTTAGCATCGGAAGGGCGACCAGAGACAGCATTCCAAGGAGTACTTGAGTCTTATCTTTCAGTACTTTGTAGAGCCCCAAACCAACCATGCAGACAATGAGCCAGTGGACAAAGATATTAATGTATTGAATGGATTTAATATTGTCAGTGATCCTTAAAATCAGTGCACTGACTATGTAATAAAGTGGAGGTTGATGTGTTTCCCACTCTGTGGGAGGAGGTATTTTGTTGTTCTTATTTACGTATTCGATATAGTAAATATGGCCGGAACCATCGAATCCATGATTGGGGTTGTAGAGAGAAGCGTTGTGGAAACCAAGTGCAAATGAAATAGTAATTACTGAAAGAGTTGCCAGAAGAAAAGCTAACTTTTGGAATGAAAAGTTGGAGAAGTATTTGGAAATAATCGATTTTGATTTTGTCATAGCCTTTTTTTGGCCATAGTGAAATTCTAACACGCATATGATAACAATTAACATAATAGCGGAACCTGCTTGTATGTCTCTTCCTAACTATCTGAACATAACAAGATTCACGACCCCGGAAGTAAGGCTACAAAAAAAGATGGCCCCGATTGCTCGGGGCCCTACAACTACGCATTGCTGAACAAGTCAGTTCCTACCGGGTCCCTTAAATAATTTCTGTGGACCCAGCCCCGGTCATGCGTGTTGACTCGGACAGAATTGGCTGTCCTCGGATGGAGGTCTCCGGGTGCGGAGTTTCACCGCACACAAAGGAAGTTTTGGTTCCTGACAACCAGGAGCCAATATCCCGCTAGGTTGTATTATTATAAGCCTCACCATCTAGTTGTCAAGATTATCTATGAGACTGAGACCAGTCTCAGAGAAACACGGACTGAACCTTTCTCTTCTTTAAGACCTGTTACCTCAACCACAACTCTGTCACCTACCTTCAGAACATCGGAGGGTTTGTTTACACGCCGTCCGAGTTTAGAGACATGAACGAGACCGGAATAGCCTAGTCCTAATTCAACAAAGGCGCCAAAATCGGTAAGGTTGGTGACTGTGCCCTCAAGAACCTCACCAGTGGAATACCTTATCAAAGGACTGTTTTCCGGAATCGCGAGACTGAGTTGAAGCTGACACCGCTCTAAGTCATATCCGATGACCATTGCCTTTACGGATTCACCCAGGGTGACAGTCTTTGAAGCATCGGCAACGAACTTGGAGGGGTTGATCTTACTGACATGAACGAAACCGTTGAAGCCATCGACCAATGAGAGGAATACTCCAATTTTCAAGCCTGACTTAACCGTGGCTTCAATGGTTGAGCCGATTGGAAATTGTAGTGAAGCCTGCTCAGCCCATTCGTTAGCCAGTGCCTTTAGCCATTCCTCCGCCGAATCTGTACCGGATAAGAGCCTGGCCTCCAGATCTTCCAAGGGCAAATCTTCCCAAGATACAAATTTTTTGGCTAATGAGAAAAGGGTTCTACCGTCAGTCTTATGCGCATCTAGCTCTTCCACTTTGTCGTGAGGAAGATCCAGCTGGTAGGTTGCATCCGCTCCCTGTTCGCTTCTAGGGCTAAAAGTATAACCCGATTGATCCATTTTGGTGAATGGAATACAGTAAGCCAGGATGATCCGTGCCCGATTAACAAGCCTGAGATCCGGTGATCGGAAATTTCTATCTTTCTTGTGACCACTGAGCAGGCTAAGAATTTCGGTCTTTTCCGGTTCGATATCGTCGGCAAAGATGTCAAAATTAACGAAGAATTCCTTTGCCCAAGCTTCACGCCTCTGGGGTAAATTCATTTGTTTTTCTACGTTTTGTGTCAAAAGAGGTGGATCTTGCCAGAGTCTGTAAAGTTTTAGAATAAATTCGACATCGTCCTTACAGTTCTTCATCAGACCCTCGTGGATCTTTTTGGCTTTGTTTCTGGTCTGACGATCCCAGTTGTCATCGAATTGAAGTAAATGTCTAAAGCCACCATTTCTTATGACCGGAAGGATCGTGGCAATTTCCACTGCAACCCCAAAGAAATCTGCCAGGATTATCAAATCCGTCAGTGTGGCAGTATAGGCAAACTGTCTGAGTAGAACTCCATATTCGGTAAGAACACCGTCTTCATCAATTGCTCCACTGTTTTGGAGTGATTGGAAGGATCGATTGAGTTCCTCTTCAATGGGGCCTTCGATCCAACCTTCTGCCAGATCATCAACACCCATTTCTTTTAGGAGCAGAATGATTTCGTCCATTGAAGATCGTTGAATCGCCGGAATGGGGAACGGAATCATAGAATCGAACTGCTCTTTTGTGTAAAGACAATGAACTTCACCCGGAGCGGTACGACCGGATCTCCCCCATCGCTGTCTTGCGTTGGCTTGGCTAATGAGATTGAGTTCAACCCGCTTTTCTTTCTTGCCAATATTCCATTGAGCTTGGTTTTCAACTCCACTTTCAACTACGTAGACAGTACCGGTGACGGTTACCGAAGCTTCGGCAACATTAGTACATACTACGACCCTAATCTTTTTCTTATCTTTTCCTTCAAGAGCGAATTTTGTTTCATCTTGCCCAAGGTCAGAATACAATGGAAAAACTTCGACAGTATCTGTTAGCTTCGGGTCGATTTCCACTATTTTACGAAGAATGTCAACTGCTTCTTCGATAGGCTTGACGCCGTGCAGGAAGGCAAGAATATGTCCTCTTGTTTTGCGCCCCTCTACCTGCTCTTTCAATAGCCAAGTAACCTTATTAACTAAGCTTGGTACCAGCAGATCCCTTAAGTCTCGAGGAGCTTCGTAAGGAAGCCGATTTCTTTCTTCGAAATGAACTTTATAATCAAACTTCCTCTTCGCTTCAAATTCGACGACAGTTGCCGTATCAGAACCAAAATAATTCAGAAATAAATCTTTATTTATTGTGGCACTTACAATTAGTAATTTAAGATGGGGATACAGTGGTAACTGATCTTTGAGTAGTCTCAGAATAATGTCGATGTTGAGCGATCGCTCGTGTGCCTCATCAATCATGATCACGCTAAGGTCATTCAACTGACCGTTTTTAATCATATTAATCAAACTGCCGTCGGTAGCCAGAAAGGCAGC
>Ga0172379_10006381_pt1 | contig 15829 bp, 14 predicted proteins | sample GrowelOW334metaG_FD_119756 | JGI IMG/M metagenome (GOLD analysis project Ga0172379, IMG submission 119756) | Groundwater microbial communities from an aquifer near a municipal landfill in Southern Ontario, Canada - Groundwater well OW334 metaG | ecosystem: Environmental > Aquatic > Deep... | reverse complement strand
TCGAGATCGCGCTTCCGTCGATGATGATCGCGGACATTACGTGTTCCCCTCCCTGAAGGCCATGATGTAGTTCATGCCGAACTCGTCGTTGCCCAGAAGCAGTTCTCTAGCCAGCCGGTAGGTCTCCTGGCCGTAGTCGATGGAAGCGAGGATTTTGTCGTTGATTTGAGCGGGATCCACAATGCCGCCGTCGCAGCCGGCATCCAGACAAAGCTTAGCGAACACCTGGTTGATCACGTTCCGCTTGGGGAAACCGTAGGATATGTTGCTCAGCCCCGGACCGAAGTGGATCGCCGGCCCGTATTCGGCACGGAGCGCTTTAACGGTATCGACGACCAGACCCGCGTTCCGGACATCCACGGAGGCTGGATACACCAGCGGATCAAGGAATATTTCCGGAAGCGCGATGCCCGCGGCGCGGAGGCAGTTCACCAGCAAGTCTAGGTTCGTTATCCGTTCTTCCACGGACTCGGGCATACGGGTTTCGCCGGTGGCTCCCGCGATGACGCAGGCGCCCGCTTTCGCGGCGATGGGAATGGAGGCGGCGCGTTCAAGAGAGACCGAATTGACCAACGGCTTGCCTTTGGAAAAGTCGCAGGCGGCAAGTCCCGCCTCAAGTATCTCAGGGTCGGACGAATCGATGCTGAGGGGGACGGATGACGCCTTCTGGATGACCTGGGCCGCCCAGCGGATCGCGGTGATCTTTTCGGCCCTCTCCATGCTGAATTCGTCTACGTTCAGGTCAAGGAACCAGGCGCCGGCCGCTTCCTGCTCCCGCGCCATGGCCGCGATGTAGCGCCGTCCGGCTTCCTTTTCGGCTTCCGTTCCGTATAAGCCCTGCTGAACGGCGACCGCGACATGGCGAACTTTGCCGGCCTTCCAGTCGTCGCCTTCCACGAAGGATGCGGGGATCGGTAAGCGGCCCGGGCCGGCGGTCTCTTTGAATACGAGCGCCTTTGATCCGTCTGGTAAACTTTCCACGAATTTCCCCGCGATCATCCTGACGCGGGTGCAGTGAATATTTTCGCCTATGATGATATAGGAGCCTTTGGTCGGCACGGCATACCCCTTCTTGAAAAGCGTTTGGAATCGCATTACACGCTAATGCTAAGATAGGGTAGGCCGAGTCGTATTGTAAAGATTCTTCTCTGCTCGATTTCCTAATATCCGCCTACTCCCAATCCAGCAATCTCCGTTGCCCCTGCAAGGTACGTATCTTTGTTGCGTCCTGGCTCACTTCCAGCGTGCCCTTGTAGGAGCCATCCGCTCCGTACATCGGGAAATAACGGATGTGGATAAACTTGCCGCCCATCTCTATCCAGAACTCCGCCTCGTTCTTTTCCCTCTTGCGGAACGCGTCCAGGATGCGCTCCACAATCGCCACGCTTTTGGGCGGATGGCAGTTGTGCACGTCGCGGCCGATGACGGCCGGACTGCGCGGGAAGATGCGCTCCTTGCCGTCGGAGTAGTAGAGAACGCGGTTATGCTCGTCCACGAAGCTGATATCCACCGGCATGGCCTTGAGCATCAGGTCGATCTGCTCCTTCGTCATCCAGCCTTCTCCCAGGCGGAGGGCTCCGGGCATATCTGATGGATCGGCATCCATGCCGCGCAAGTCGCTTCGCGACTCCGAGCTTTGCTCTGCGCGCGCATCCCTGCGCGCGTCCGGCTGGGTTGCGCCTTGGTCGGCGCTCTGCGGCAGTTTCATTTCGGCGATATCCGGGTCCCAGGCGCCGCCGGGGGTGATCCAAGCGTAGCCGATGGCCGCCTCGCCGCGGCGGATGGCGATCCAGTCCCTTTCCTCCAGCTTTCGCAAGGCTGTCGGAAGCAGGATGCGCTCTTCCATGAAGAACATGCGGGACACTTTCCCCGCTATCGACGACACGGCGCGGCGGAGCTTTGCGTAGTCGTTTTCCGTGAGCGCCTCGTCGGCTTCCCGGAACAGGGCGCGGACTTCGTCGTGTTTGCCCCACATCACCTTGCTTGGCGCGTCGAAGCCCTTGGCTTCCAAGTAGGGGAACAATTGGTTTTCCTTGCGCGTGTAGTGCACGACTATCTTTCTTAAATCGATGAGGGCTTTGCCGACGACGTCAGCCGCCGCCTTGCCGCGGGACCAGGGGAAGAGAAGAGGGAAGGCCGCGCGTCGAAGCCTCTTCACCGACTCTCTCGCCGCGTCGTTTTCCGCCATGAAGGTGTGGACCGGATGGCCGGGGACCTTATCGGGCTTTCCCTGCTTTTCCAGCGAATTCTCAAAGACTTCTACGTGGACTTCGCACAGGCGCTGGATTTCCTCGGCGGGCATCCCCGCTTTCATGAGCGCTTGCTCCATTGCGGCGATTTCTTCCGCGCTCACGTCTTTCACCAGCTCATCGAAGTCTTTTTTGACTTTCCCGACGCTTTCGCCGTCGTGGAGCCGTCCAATGATGACTTTCAGCTTTTCCCTTTTTTCGCCCTCGTCTTTCTGTTCTTCGCTCACAACCAAACCTCCTGGAGAATATTCCCTTCGGGGTCAACGGTAATCGATTTGATGGGTATATTGCGGCCCGAACCTATTGTTCGAGCTTTCTCACGGGCGTCCTGGGCGATTTTCACGAGCCCGCCGCAGCAGGGGACGTGCATGCGCAGCACGGTGAGCGTGTCGATCATCGCCTCGTCTATCATGACGGCGAGCTTGTCCGTGTAGCGGTCAAGGCCTTCGTCCAGTTTAGGGCATGCTATCGCGAGCGTCTTGTTCTTGAGGAAGCGCGAATGGAAGTCGCCGACGGAGAACGCGGCGCAGTCGGCGGCCAAAAGGAGGTTTGAGCCGCGGAACTGTGGATTACGCGGATTCACTAAGTGGAGTTGGATGGGCCATTGGCGCAGTTCCGATTTTTGCGTACCGACGTCCGCTTGCGCGTCCGTCGGGGCGTGGGCGGCTGAAGGCGTTGCGGCGAATCCTGTAGCTTGTCCGGCTGTCTTGAAAGCGAAAGCCTTCATCCCCGGACACCCCGCGGGAACGTTATGGCCGCCGTGCGTGTGGGGATCGGCGATGGCTTGGGCGGCGGAAGCATCGTAACCCGTGGGCGGTTCGATCCCTCGTTCCTTGAGGACCGTCAACGCGATCTTGAGATACGCGTCCTCGCCGTGGTCGCGCAGGTGGTCAAGGTGCGCTTTGATCGTGGCGGAACCCTTGGGGACGATGTTGTCCTCCATGACCCTTCGTTCTTCGTAGGCTACAGCCTCTCGTTCTTCCACCAGGATGGCTCCTCGCGGGCAAGTTCCGATGCAGGCGCCCAGTCCGTCGCACAGGAGGTCTCCGACAAGGCGAGCTTTTCCGTCAACTATCTTGAGGGCTCCCTCAGGGCAACCGTTAGCGCACAAGCCGCAGCCGTCGCACAAGTCTTCATTGATCGCTATGATTTTCCGTTTCATCGTTTTCCTCTCCTTCATTGTTCGCTACAAGGAGATGGTAAGCAAGTTTTACGGTTTCATCCGTAACGCCGGTTACGATACGGAAAGATACCTACCTTGTTTTCGCCGTCGTTCGTATCGACTCGGCCCCCTTCTTTCGTTATCTTTAAGGTGATGAACCTTCTTCCCGACGGCGTTTCAGCCGAAGACCTTTTCCGCGCGAATGAATTCATCGCGCGCGGCGACTACGAGAAGGCTATTCGTTTGCTCGAACTGCTGGTCGCCGATGATCCGACCGAAAGTTCGGCGCTTGCCGCGCTTGGCATAGCGTTCACCGAGAGCGGAGAGCACGGCAAGGCGCTAAAGGCGCTTCTCAGGGCGATCGATCTAAAAGAGGACGATCCGGACGCCCACGAAGCTCTCGGCTGCGCGTATTTCCGGTTAAAAGAGTACGAAAAAGCGGAACGGCATTTGGAACGCGCGCGGGAACTGTCCCCTGCCGATGGCGGAATTTTGCGCAACTTGGGTGTTGTTCGGAATCAAATGGGAGATTGGGAAGAAGGAACGCGTCTGATCGAGCGCGCCTTCGACCTCAATAAGTGGGATTACCAGGCAGTATACGCGCTCGCTTCGGTTCGGTTGCGACAGGGCGAATTAGGCGAAGCGATCAATTTGCTCGAGCGCGTGGCCGACGAAGATTCCCCAATGGATCTCAAGGTGCTCGCCATCGACCATGTAAAGAATCTCAAACGATACCTGCGCGCGTAATCGCTTAGCGAAACATCCTTGAATGCCGTACGCCGTGATCCTCAAAACTTGGGCCGTCCTTGAAGAAGTCGGCGAACTCTTCCGGGATCAAGCGGAACGCCTTGTCTGAAACGCCGATCGTACCGTCGTCGACCGCTTTCATTCCCAAATGATAGATGAAATTGATGTGCTCGGAAACCACGGTACCCGTACTTCCGGGGCGTCTCCACGGAGCGTCGCCTTGGTGGACGGCAAAGCGGAACCGGATCGGAAGCTCGATCCTGAAGTTTTCATAGCCGATCAACGCGCGGTTCAACTGGAGTTTGATCAGATGAAGGATCGGGGTCGCTTTTTCATCGGCGGCAGGGAAGAGGACAAGATTTGAAGAGGCTTCGCGTATCCACAGTTTGCCGCCCTGTTCCTCAGCCCATGCGTCAATAAGCTGGGCAAAATCTCCCCGCAATTTATCCAGCCGCTTTTCCCCGAGGTGTCCGAGTAATTCTTTTTGCTGTCCGAGAGCAGCGAAAACGAAGGTGAATGGATAGCACGTTTCCGTTTTCAACTTCTCCCAACCGGGGAAAGGCGGGAATATCGGTTTATCGGTGGGCGCTCCTATATTCGTGGATTCACAAGCTGCCGTTTCGCCGCGCGCGCGGATTTCCGCCAGTACTTTCACTCGGTTCATGCGTTCGGCGGTCAATACCGGCATCTTTTTATATAACGCGGGTCCGACGTAGTCGGCGGCTCCCGCATGGAACAAGGCAGCCGGATCTGAAATTACCCCACGGCGGTCAAGGACGCCCCACGGATCCTTGGTCCGTGATCCGAATTCCAATATTTTCTCTTCAGAAATTACCGCCGGATCAAAATATACAAGCGTGCCGACCGCTTTTGTTTTAAGTGTGCGGGCACAGCCGGCAGCCGGGAGCAGCGCGATCTCCGCGTCTTCAGTCAGTGATGCGACCGCCTTCACGTACGCGGCATCTTCGGGGTTTTCACAATAGACCGTTATTTTCATAGGTTTTCCATATCTATGCGGTACAGGTGCAAAGAGGTCCCATCGACATGTTCTTCGCAGAATCTATCGAGCAGCACTCTGTCCAGCGTTTGCGCGAGCGTGTTGCTCAAGCACAGAGTATCCGGAGGAGTTCGTTTCGACTCAAGTTCAACAATTTCTTTAGCGGTTTCCTGTTTTGAGATTTCCGTGGTTGAAGCGCTGTACTGGAGCGGTCCGGTATGAGCCGCGAGCCGAACGGAAATAGGTTCCCCGAGCACATTCGCCGTCCTGTTGAATAGGAATAATTCGTGGATAAAGGATACTCCGGCCAAGGCCGCGCTCGTGGTCCCCTGTCCATAGTGGAAAGCGGCCATGCCGCCGTCTCCTTCCCAACGCCAGACTCTGCCGTGCCGCTGTTCGACCACGCGGGTAAATCGTTCTCGGAGGTCTCCGTACATCGCGCGGGCGGCTTCTTCCCCGTGCTTGCGCACGATACGGGAGTTTTTGACGATATCAAGCCTGAGCAGAGAGAATCGGTATTCTTCGTCTTCCAAGAGTCTTCCCCAATTCGGCGTTCGCCGAATCGTAGGGTTCTCCATAAAGTGCCGGGTGCTTTCGTCCCAGACGTACCCTTCGGCCTGAATGGCGCGGAATAAATCCCGCAGTACCGGAATCTTATACGGCCGTCCCATGAAACCCTCTCGGTCCAAGAGTGCCATCCGTTCAACCAATAGAAGGAATCGTCCATCGGCAACGGCATCATCAACGACCGCGGAGGCTGCTATCTGTCCGGAAATAGGAATACTATCCCGAAATCCGGTCCGCACATGCAAGTCATAACCCCGCATGATCTCTTTTGCGATTCGGCCGGTCATATCGGCCGGGATCGAATCTCCCAAGGCAGTTTTTGCCATCCTGAGGAGAGAAGCGCGTACTTTTTCCATAATTAAGCGATTATATCATGTGTTTGTTAAAAATAAGCTAGAGACGAGTAACGAACAAGTTTTCTTGGATCATGGTCGGGGCGGTCTGACGAATCGGAAGAGGAAAGGACTATAGGCCTTTTGTCTCCTATCAACGCAGTTCCCATAAGCGATGCGCAGCCGGCGGCGCCGCAGCCCGAAATGGTTCCCGCGCCGAGGCTTTCGATTAAGAGCCTGTGGTCTCCCGATTCCAGACAAGCGACGAATCTATCGGCGTGCGCATTCGCGGTAGCCGTCGACAGATTCGCGCAGAGGTTCGTGGAAACGATGATCAGCGTACTGTCCGCGATCGGACCGAACACGATGTCCAAGCCTCCCGACAAGCCGCGTATAATGGATGCGCGATTTCCCCCGATCAAAATCGGCACGATTGAAGCTGACGGAAAACCGCGTTTTACGAAAGGAAGGAGAATCTCTATGGAGTGCTCCTCAAGATGAGGAATGTCGTTGGTAATGAAGAAGGTGCCGCAGCTCTCCAGTTCGGAACAGAGTTCCTTGTCTACCGTGAGTTCTCCGATCGGTGTTTCAAAGTATTCCGATTCGCTGAGAAAAATGCCCTCAGACTTATCTTGATGTAGGGGCCCGATGATGACGACCGTGGAGATATTCCTTCCGGAAGCCGCGCTGAACGCATCGGATGCCGCCTGCCCCGACAGGTCCCAGCCCGCGTGCGGAGCGATGATGGCAACCGCCTGATTCCTTTGTTGCTTTTTTTTGGAATTCCCTTTCGCTTCGAACGCGGCTAACGCCGTTTCGAGGGCTCTCGGCTCATCCGGATAGAATATTCCCGCCACGGTTGGAGATCGTCGTTTGGGATAACCTGCACCAGCATTGCTCATACCTCTAGCTTAGGTCGGCGCCTTTGATCCCGCAAGTGAATAACGGTATCCCGCTTATTCTTCCTTGCAATGCTCCAGGGCTTTCAAGCGTGAGATATCAGAGGCAAGGTGAAGGTTTTTTTCCTGAGTCGGGAGTACTGTCCCCTTGGGAGCGTTCTTTGCGCGCCTGAGAAATTTGACCTGGGTATAGTAGAGATCCGCTTCACCCGCGTTTCTGCCCTTGGAATAAAAGAGGGCGAGGTTTCCCGCGTCCAGAAGTACTTCAAGGGGGACGCTTTTGCCCGCGCGCGCTTTAACGAAAACGTAGCCGCCGGGGAAGTCGCGGGTGTGGAGCCACAGGTCGGCTCCTTTCACATAATGGCGCAAGAGGTCGTCGTTTTCCGTCGCGTCCCTGCCGACTATGAGAAGCCATCCATTTTTTCGGAACGAAAGGCCCGGTCGTTTCTTTTTATCCGGCGCGACCGGCGCGGCTCGTAGTTTTCGGATTGCCTTGTGGAGAACAAGCGGGTTTTCCTCGGCGAGCAGACGTTCGCGTTCAGATGCCAGAGTGTCCCTTTCCGTGAGGGAATCGGCCAGTTCCGCATCGACCTCCGATAACCCATGCTTCGCTTTGCGGTACTGCTCGTAATAGGTTTCAGCGTTTTGCGGCGCCTTCTTTTTCGGATCAAGACGGATTTTTACCGGAGTATCCGTGTAGAAATTGACCGTCTCCAGCCACTCAGCCCCGGCGGGGACCGTGCCGATAGCCGCCATTATAAGGTCCCCATACTGTTTCAATATCTCCGCGTTCTCGTATTCGGCTTTTTTCCTCTTAAGCGATTCGATGGACGCGGTCAGCCGGGCGTCGCGGCCGTCAAAGGTTTTCCGTACCTGCTCGCGGAGCGCTTCAAGTGACAAGGCTCCGGCGTGTTCGGCGTACCAGGCGTCTATTCGTTCATTGAAGCTGCCCGGTCCGCTCAGATCGCGGATTTCGTAGATTTTCTCGGGCTTCCCGCCTGTGTCGGCTTTTGCTTCGGCTTCCTCCGGCGCGTAACGTCCTCCGGTAATTTCTCCCCGTTTCGGGCTGCGGCGCATCGCGTCCAACACGACTCCCGTTTCATCCGTGACGACGATGTTCGCGGCGTTAGACCAGAGCCGGAGATATGCCCGAAATCGGTCCTCTCCGTGGCGGATTACGAGTCTGACAATGCGGTCGCGGCCGAGTTGTACGGCTTCCTCGATGTGGCCGTCCCTGATCTTTGATTTGAGAAACTCGGCAAAGCGCAGCGGTTTCTCACTTTTCGGCACCGCGCGGAAGGTTTCGTGGAAGCGACAGGCACCGGGGGTCAGCGCCGCCAGTACGGCGCGCGCTTTTCCCTCTTTATAAACATGGAGGCAAAGCACGTCGTAGGAGGGTTGGACGATTTTCTGGATCTGCGCTCCGACAAGGTCTAGTTCCGAGAGCGCCAGGTCGATTTCTTTCCAGTTGAGCGACATTGCTACAGGGTACCCCAAGAGTGATCTAAAGGGAAGATTCGATCTTTTGCTTGCGATGGATCCCGGCAAGGGCTACACTCAAATCCATGAGCGCCATTCTATCCCGTTTCTTTCGTTCTCCCCTCGGCCTTGGTCTTTGGCTTTCGTGTGCTTTCCTCGCCGTTATGTTGTCCCTTTTTTTCGGATTGCCCTTTTGGGGTTCGGTTCTATTATGCGTTACGGCGGGCGGCCTAATGAGCGTTCTCCTTCTACTCACGCCGTTCGGCGCGCGAAGCGTCGTTGCCGAACGTGATCGGGATAGGTCGGACCGCGACGCGCGGGCGCTCGGCGGCGTCGCCGCGGCGCGCAAACGTTTAGCGCTCCTTCGCCTTGAAAACGAAGCGGTAAAAGCGGAACTGGATCGACTTATCCTGACCGCGGGTAAATACTTGGAATCGGCGGTCAAAAACGACAGCCGAGATCCTAAAGCCGAAGACGCGGTGCTCAGCGCGGTTGAAGTCGTAAATGATTACCTGCTGCTCGTGGACGCCGCTTCTTCGCGGAAACGCGGTGGAGAGCCGGACGGAGAGGGGACCGTAGTCGAAAGGACGATTCGCGCTCTCTCGGCCTCCTCCGATGAAATAGAGCGCTGTCTCGGCGTCGTTTCGGCTGCGTCGGATCGTGCTGCCATCCGGGAGGAATTGCGTTGAAAAAGGTATCGGTTCTTGTTGCCTCCTTGTTTTTCTCGGCATTTTCTATAGCGTTCGCGTTAACGGCCGACCTGGAATCGGCGGAAATACTCATGGTTCTGCATAGCGATGGAAAGGCCGACGTAAGCCACACCCTTTCCTGGAATGTGAGCGACGGAACCATGGGCGCTTTCTACTTTCAGGGCGAAGAAGCGCCGCTCGCCTGGGATCCCGAACGCTGTTGGGCGGACTTGAGCGACGGGACGCGAGTGCCCCTGGAGATAAAGAGGGCCGGCGATAAATGGGACGTCGTTCTTTCAAAAGGTCGCCGCTCCAGCGGACGCGCGCTTTGGGTTCTTACCTACGGCGCGGACTTGGCCGCCGCGGACATGGTGGGAACGACCGAATCCGAAGCCCGGGGAAAGCTTCTCTTTTTCCATTGGGCTCCGCCGCGCTGGGATGAGGCATTGGAGCACCGGACGGTTACTGTCGTGTTTCCCGTGCAGGTCCCCGAAGGCGCCGCGGGCGATTCCCGTTCAGCCTTTCTTTCCGATCTCGGATTCGCGACCGAAAAGTTCGTCAACGAACAAAACCGTATCGATTACTTCGCGGTAAAGGGGACCGACGGCAATCACTATCTGGCCTTGCGTTTTCATCAAGTAGCGCCCGTTGTTCGCGCGACCCAGGAACTGCAATTCTATTTTTCAGTCGATAGATTCGGAGCGTTTTTTGAGCCGCTCCTTGCGAGGTCGGCCGAATCCTCCGAGGTTGTCGAATCCGAGGGAGTTCCCTCTTCTTCCCCGTCCCCCGAAGCGTACTCCGACCCGCCTCCCGATTGGCGTAACACGCCGCTGGTAGCGTTCTTCGTGTTCGGCGGCCTCGTCGCCGTTTCGGCGTTTCTGTACCGCCGCAAAATCGCGCGTTTCCCCGCTGCCGTCGCCAAAGCGGAAGGCATCGCCTGGGCCGGCGATTCGTGGCTGCCGCCGCGCCTTGTGCAGGGTACTTACGCCAAAGAAGGAAAAATCGCGGAAAATCTGCACCCGATAGAAGCCGCGTTATTGTTCGAGCTCCCTTTGGCCCGCGTCGTCGCGATCATGCTCGACGGTCTTGAGGCGCGCGGACTGCTCCGCGTAACTCAGGAAGCCCCTCTGCGCATCGAACGCCTGGAAGCGGGGGCGGCGGCTATGCCGTCGGCCTCCAAGCCGTCGGCCGGCGACACGCCCGTCGCGGATCGCGATTACGACGAGCTTTTCCTGCGCTCCTTCGATGTAGACGGCTGGGTGCTGTCCGGCATTCTGGCCGATTTTTTTGAAGCGGCGCTTAAGCGGCTTCAGGAGAAAATCTGGGATTGCGATATTGAGGCGACCAAGGCTTATTACCGGAAAAAGATACTTGATGCCGAGGCGTCACCGGTTCCCGACCGCGCGTCCGTCGACCCCTTCATGCGTGAACGCTATTACTGGTATTCCTGGGCTTATCTGCAGACGCACTCCGACAGGCGATCGGCCATCGCGCTTCCGCCTGAATTTTCAGGCACCTACGCGGCATTTATGGCTTCGTCCGCGTGCTTCTCCGGCTGTTTCAGCCCGGAAGGCCTTGCGGGTACGGCTTCCGCCTGCTATTCGGCTTGCCATAACGCGTGCCACAGCGCCTGCCATTCCGCCTGCCATTCGGCGTGTCACAGCGCTTGTCACAGCGCCTGCCATTCCGCGTGCGTTTCAGGCGGGGCACGCTGATGAACAGCTTAGCGTGGATCGATGATTTTTGGTCGCGCGCCGGTCCACGGATATTTTCGCGTGAAGAGGATGGAGTCCTCATTCTGCCTCCCAACCGTGTTTACCGCATCAACTCGACGGCAGCTTCCCTAATCGCCTACCTGAAAGACGGCGGCAAGGCTTCGCTTTTTCGCTTACCGGCCGGCGGCGCCGAAAAGGATGTTGCCGACTTTTTCGGCGACTTGGCCGCGCTTTATCGCGGGGAAGAAGCGCGGAACGGGACGGTAAGCGACGCTCCCTACGATTTTTCTTTTACGCGCCTGCCGGTGCTCGCGGAAATCGCCGTAACGTATCGATGCAATAACGCGTGCCGCTTCTGCTATGCCGGTTGCGGGTCCCAGGGCGCCGACGCGGCCGCCGAGCGGCGTCACGAGCTTCCAACACGCGATCTTGAGCGCGTCATCGATATTTTTGCCGATGAGGCGCGCGTTCCTTTCTTTTCGTTCACCGGCGGGGAACCGCTCTTGCGTAATGATCTTGAGCGTCTTGCCGCGTACGCGAAGAAAAGAGCTTTATCCATCAACCTGGTAACGAACGGAACCCTTGCCGACCGTTCGCGCGCGGCGTCGCTGGCCAAGGCGGGCATCTCCAGCGCGCAGGTTTCCATTGAGGCGCCCGACACGGCTCTCCACGATTCCCTGACCGGCCGAAATGGAGCCTTCGACCAAACCGTAGCGGGTATCGCCGCGTTGCGCGACGCCGGGATTTCCACTCAAACGAACACGACTATCACCCGCGACAACCTTGACGTCGCCGCGAGAATGCCGGCTTTTCTCGCGGATCTCGGCATCGAGCGTTTCGCCATGAATTTGTTTATCCCGACCGTCCGTACCGAAGAATCCGATCGTCTCTTCGTCTCCTACGCTGAAATCGGCGCGGTCGTGGACGCGGTCGCTCATGCGGCCCGGAAAGCGGGACTTACGTTTTTCTGGTACAGTCCGACTCCATTCGGCGCGTTCAACCCCATCGCGCGGGGCCTGGGGAACAAGAGTTGCGCCGCGGCCGACGGACTTCTCTCGGTTGCGCCCGACGGTTCGGTTTTACCCTGTTCGTCCTGGGACGAAAGTTTAGGCAACCTGATGCAGGACTCATTTAGCTCGATTTGGTTTTCTCACGCCGCCGCCTTCTACAAGGAAAAACGCTTCGCGCCCGCGGCTTGCCGCGCCTGTGCATCCTTCGTCGCCTGCCAAGGCGCTTGCCCCCTCTATCGTCGATACCAGGGACTCGGCGACGCTGACCCGTCTCCCTGCGAGCTGGAATCTCCGGCAGTTTTAGAAAGGAGCCTCAGATGATACCCGTTCGCGTCTCCTACCGCGTTCCTGGTCTCGGCACCGACGCCAGGCTCGTCGTATTCGTGCTGTGCGCCGCGCTCGGCATCGTGCTGCAGATTTTGGCGCCGATGGCGGCAGGGTTCGGCACTTTGATCATCGCCGTGCCGCTGATTCTTCTGACAGCCAAACCGTGGACCAATAAGCCCAAGGATACGGGTGAAGAGGACTGGCAGCCGGCGGGCATGGCGGAAGTCGATCGGATTGCCGACGCGTTCCGTTCCGCCCGAACGATTAAAATCCCCTTCTGGTACCGTCCCGCTTCCGGTTTACCGCTTTCCATACTCCTCGGAATGTCTGCTTTCGTATCGATCCCTTTCGATACTCGCTTCTCCCTGGTTTTTTTTGACGCGTTGCTCCTTCTTTGGCCGACTCTTCACTTTTTGCGCATCCGGATCTGGATTCCCCGCAATCTTGAGATGTCGATGCGCTGCATACAGGCGGCACTTACCGTTGATCTTCCCGCGACCGTTTCGGTGACGCCTTATCTGCGTCTTGATCGCGACGCTGAAGGTTTGCGTATTCCCGAAGATATCCGTCTCATGGTCGAACCTCGGCGCGCGCCGTCTGATCTGGTCGGTATTCAACTTCAGGCGGCGATCAATTCCGGACCCAGCGGAGCGGTCCCTTATCTGTACGCCGTCGTCTTGACGCGCGGCAAAGGTCCATCCTGGCGGGTCGCGGCGGCTTTCCGCGCGCGAGGATATTCCGTGGAACCGGGTGGCGACGACGAATACGGTACGGTCGTCATTAGGCAGGATACCGCGGCCGGTGGGTATCATACCGACGATGTGGATTGTCACCGACTTATGACCCTCGTTCTGGAACTCGTTCAGGCGCTTTGATTCGCGCGCGGGATCCATCCCCCGCGGCTCTGTCGCGAGGTTGCTGATTCCTCGTTTTTTATTGCCCCATCCACTGCCGTAGGGTACTATTGAAGGTGGAGAGCAAAATGTGCGTATCGCGCTTGTTCATTATCAGCTGACACGCGACGGAGTTTCCTCCGTTATAGCCCGACAAGCTCGTTCCCTGAAAGATGCGGGCGATGAAGTGCTGGTAATCGCCGGCGAAGCCGAGACGCAAGAAGCTGAATTCGGCGGGGCTCCTCTGGCGATAGTGCCTGATCTTTGTTACGAAGCACAAAAGGAAGAGAACGAGGCCGTTGATCGTCTCGTCTCATCTCTTCTGTTCGCTATGGAACGTCATTGGGGAAGCGTCGCCGATATAGTTCACGTGCATAACCCTCTTATACGAAGAAACCGCTTGCTTCTTCCCGCTCTGAGAATACTCAAAGATCGCGGTATGAAACTTTTGTTGCAGAACCACGATTTTGCGGAGGATTTTCGCCCGGACGTTTACCATTCCGGCGCATCTTATATCGATGATGTTCATTACGCGGCGGTTAACGGCCGCGATTTTTCTTTTCTTCGACGCGCCGGGCTCGATGCTGTCGGGACGCATCTCCTGCCGAATGCGGTGACGGCCCTCCAAGCGAAAGAAGGTTTGAAGCGTACGCGCTATCTGTATCCCGTGCGAGCCATGAGGCGAAAAAACATCGGTGAGGCGCTCCTTCTGTCTCTTTTCATCCCGAAGGGACGTACCGTCGCGGTCACGCTCCCTCCCGTTTCCGAAGGAGACGCTCCCGACTACGCTCATTGGCGCTCCCTGGCTTTTAAGATGGAACTTCCGGTTGAATTTGAGGTTGGGGAGAACGCTACTCTTCCGGAACTTTTGGGTACTTCCTTCTGCGCATTGACTACCTCCATAAAAGAGGGTTTCGGTTTTTCATTTTTAGAACCGTGGACCGCGGGCAGGGCGGTAATTGGTCGACGAATCGACTATGTATGCCGCGATTTTGAACAATCAGGTGTTCGTTTCGATTCTTTCTACAATTCAATCTCGATACCGATGGTCTATTTGCCGGCGCCGCTCTTGCGCCACAAACTGGAGGCCGCTCTCGCGTTGACCTATCGTTCATACGATGTATCGCTGCCTCCATATTCGCTTAAAGCGCTCACCGACGATCTTTTCTCTCGCGACTCGTTTGATTTCGGCAGGCTTGATGAAGAATTGCAGACCGACGTACTCGATACCATAGTATCCAATTCGGCTGCCCAAGCCGACATTCTCGACGCGAATCCGTTTCTCGCCTCCCTCGCTTCCTGGGAACCTAACGAAAACACGATCGAGGCAAACCGGGAAAAAATCCTGAACGCGTATGCCCCTCAAGCTGCCGCGCTTCGTTTACGGGAGGCTTATCGAGCTGTGGTTGATCATCCGGTACGCCATCGTCTCTCCAAATCGGTACTGCTGGATCTGTTTCTTGACCCGACCAAACTTTCCTTGATCGGGTTAGGGCGGGATTGAATGAATCGGAGGCTTGATGGAACGTCGCGACCTGCTTTCTCTTTCCGTGTCTACGCTTTGCCGCGGCGTTGACGTTGTAGAATTGGACCGGCTGCTGTCCGCCGTGTCCAGTCGGGTTGAATCTCACCCCAAAGGCGCGGTCGTGCTCCTGGCCGGCAGCCGCTACGACGCGCTCCGGGTCATCCTTGAAGGTTCGGTCAGCGCCGAAATGCACCATCCGAACGGGAAGTCGGTCACCATTGAAACCATCGACGCTCCCGATCCGATCGCTCCCGCCATCCTGTTCGCGCCTCGGCGCGCGCTCCCAGTGACGGTGGTCGCCGCGACGGATGTTCGACTCCTGACGCTACCGCTGGAAGCGGTGCTCGACCTTTGCCAGAAGAATCGGTTTTTCCTCGTCAATTTTCTTTCCGAGATCGGCGGCAAGATTTCTCTATTTGCGGAAAAATTCCGGCTCTTGGAATTTTCCAGCCTACGAAAGCGCATCGCGGCTTATCTCGCGCCTCGTATTGAGGACGGTTCATTCACTCTGCCGTTTCCGAAGGAAAAGCTCTCCGAATTTCTTTCGGTCGCGCGGCCGAGCCTTTCACGAGAGCTTTCGGCGATGGTTTCGGACGGACTCATCGCTGTTGACGGGCGCTGTATTCGCGTCACGGATTCCGAGCGTTTTCGCGCTGTGATTGAGGGAAAGGAAGACTAATGGGGACTTTGAAAACTTCAGTTTTTTGAAGTCAACCAAGTTTAACGATCAGCCGTTTCCCGCGGAGCGCGCGCCGTTTCAAAACGGTATCTTAACTCCCCGCGCGAATCGGCCGATACTTACGCTGTGATATCAACAGAAGTGCTGCAAATGCTTATCGCTGTTTTCAAATCTTGGGAAGTGATCGCGGTCACCATCGCGATCGTGCTTTATCTTTTCTTGGTGTTTTACGTTGCCCGGCTCAACCGTCCCCGCCGTGCGCCGGGCGGCCGAAAAATGAAAGCGCCTAAAGCGGCAAAGAACGCGGCTCCGGAACCCGCGGAAGTCGAAGTCACCGACGAAGAATGAGCCTTGTCGAGCTTTCCCTTCCAAAGCACTCCTTTCCGTATCCGTAGATCCCCTTCTTTCGTAAGTCGCGCGATAGCCAGTTTCGCGTCATCCATCGTCCATCCGTTTGATCCCCGCTCGGCGATGATGCGAGACGCCTCATCTACCGAATAGCGCCGCGCGTTTCTTCGAACAAAACTGAGTACCGCTTCCCGTTCTCTATACCGTGATG
>Ga0172379_10006380_pt1 | contig 15831 bp, 13 predicted proteins | sample GrowelOW334metaG_FD_119756 | JGI IMG/M metagenome (GOLD analysis project Ga0172379, IMG submission 119756) | Groundwater microbial communities from an aquifer near a municipal landfill in Southern Ontario, Canada - Groundwater well OW334 metaG | ecosystem: Environmental > Aquatic > Deep... | reverse complement strand
TGTCATCCTGAAACCGGATAGCAATCCGATATTCAGGATCTAAACAAATAACCAAAATCGACATCTAGTACAGGTTAATTTATAGATTCCGGATAAGGAGCCCCTCCTTTCCGGAATGACATTTAAATAGATGCAAGAAGACATCTAAAGAGACATTTAGCCCAACTCTTACAAAGACATTTTAGCTAAATAACCACATTAGCGATTGACAAACCATACTTTTTATTGTAAATTATTACTATTCAATTCTTAGGAGTATGTACCATGTTTTTGAGACTCACTTGGGAATCGTATTCTCAACAGTTCATTGATGTTTTGGAGATCCAAATTATAAATGGAGAAGTTAGTTACAATTTAACTCGTGAGATTGATCCAAATGGTGGTACCGGCATGATACCGATTAATATTCAAGAAGCCGCCTTAAGTTTTTGCCGAGCGTTAAATAGACATGATTATCGAAATTCTCCCAGAATAATCGAAGAATTAATCTGGAGTACAGAATTACACCCAATCTCACGAGGATGCCTTTATGGAGACTACCTTTTCCGTGATAATGATTTCTGGGAAAAACTTGGTCATATAGAACAAATTCTACAATGCCCCGTCTAATCTTGCCGGGGCTTTTATTAATAAAACTAGATGAATAACGCAATATCTTTCGGTATTTAGAATTTAGCGATTAAAAAAGATCCTTAATATTACGGATCAGGTGGGTTAGCGAATCGTTTCGGAATGAAAATTTCACGTGATTCGATTGAACATCCTTTAAAACTGATAGGAAAGTAAAAACTAACGGAATTAAGAATATTAAGCAGGTGGTCGCAAACTTGCCGATTTTTTTCAAAGTTATGGTCGGCCATTTTTAGCACGTAACCACTAATTCCTTTCTCTTTGGCGATCTCAACTGTGTCCATATTGTTGCCAGAAAGTCTTTTTGCGCGAACCATCAACTCTTTTAATGCTTTTTCATCTACCGTAACTCCCTTAAAGAAAACTACGATATACCGCATCATTCACCCCCTTTAGATTTAATGGCGAATAAATCATATCATATTTATGCTTAATTTCAAGTCTTAGCGGGCTCTTCGTCAAATAAGATGGTAAATTTAACCAAGATTAAACCTGCACAAGTTTTTATACATCTTTTACTTGTCATTCCGGACCGGCTGAAAGCAGGATCCGGAATCTATGAGTGCCATTTAGAGTGCATTTATATCTGGATCCCCGATGTCGGAGCGCTCCCGCTTCCGACTCGAGGATGACAAAAAGAAGGAAAAAGTTATTTTGTACCATCATATTTGACACAGAGCCGTCTTAGCGCAAACTTGTTACTTCCAATATTGACTTTACTCTAATTAAATGATACTATAATTATAGTTACGGTAAGTTTTAGACTTACCGTTTTTTATTACCAAGAAGCAATTGACAAAGGTTTTTTATTTATTTACAATGTAAAGTGAACTTGACATCTTGAGACGAAATGTCTCAGGTATAAATGGATAATTCCACAAGTTCAAACAAATAAAAGCTCAATGAAAAAAGTTTACATTGAGCAAAGAAGGAGTCGAAATGGCTATTTCACCATTCATGGCAGCTATCAATCAAATTTGTGACGAAAAAGGTCTTTCAAGAGATCAAGTTTTAGAAACTATCGAGGCAGCGCTTGCCGCGGCTTATCGTAAAGATTTTGGTAAACCAAATCAAGTTATTCGAGCCAAACTCGATCCAGAGTCCGGAAATATGAACTTCTGGCAAGTTTTTGAGGTTCTTGAAAAAGAAGAGGAAGAACAACCCTTGGATTCGGAATCGCAAATACTCTTAAAGGACGCCAAAAAAATTGATAAAAAAGCTGAAGTTGGTGGAACAATAGAAACGCCATTAGAAACTCATAGTGATTTTGGACGTATTGCCGCCCAAACCGCCAAACAAGTTATTGCTCAAAGAATCCGTGAAATTGAACGCGATCTTCTTTTTGGCGAATACAAATCAAGAGAAGGTCAAATTGTTAATGGCAAAATTCAACAAATTGAAAATGGCAATGTAATTGTAGATCTGGGCAAAGTTAATGCTGTAATGCTGCCTTTTGATCAAGTCAAAGGCGAAAAGTATCATTCAGGCCAAAGTCTTAAATTTTTTATAAAAGCTGTTGAAGAAACTAGCCGTGGTCCTCGCATTTTAGTTTCGCGCGCCGATGCTGGCTTAGTTCAAGGCTTATTTGAAAAAGAAGTGCCGGAAATTGCCTCTGGTGCCATTGAAATAAAAGCGATTGTACGTGAAGCCGGCTCTCGTTCTAAGGTAGCGGTTTGGACTTCTCAAGAAGGCCTTGATCCAATTGGTTCTTGTATTGGTCAACATCGTTCCAGAATTCTAAGCATTTTAGCCGAATTAGGCGATGACGAGAAAATTGATGTCGTTCTTTATAACGAAGACGACGCAAAATTCATTACCAATGCTTTATCACCAGCCAAAGTAGATAATGTTAAACTCGATAAAAAAGAAAAGAGAGCGGTTGTGTATGTACCAGAAGACCAATTCTCTTTAGCAATCGGCACAGGTGGCCAAAATGTTCGTCTTGCCTCCAAACTAACTGGTTGGAATTTGGATTTTGAAAAAACAACCGAAAAGAAAGAGGATGAAGAAACCAAGCCAGTTGAAAAGAAAACTAAAAAGTCAAAGAAAAAAGAAGAATAACCTTTTGCTTGCTGGTAATTCATGTTAAATTTGTTTGATCTACAGTAAAAGGATATTTAATGAGGTAAAAGCATGAATGAACCGAAAGATATATTTAATAAGTTTAGTCAAAATGCCCGTAAAATTTTAATTACCGCTCAAAAAATTGCTCAAAGCATGAACTCGGCTTTGGGTAGCGAGCATATACTTTTAGCATTAGCTGTTACGCCACATACTTTGGCCAACGGTATTTTAAGGGAACATACGATTGGAATGGATCAAATTCGCTTAGTAATATCCTTGCAAACTCAAACTAAACAACCATCTCCTGGTATTACTACTGATGCACGCGAAGCAATTCGTCTGGCCAGTATCGCAGCCGCCGACTTTGAACATAATCAGATTGACAGCGAACATCTATTATTAGGAATAGTTTCCAACAAAAAATCGCATGGCTCCGAGATTATTGGTCGAATTGGAACCGATCCTGAGGCAATTCGCGAACAAATTGAAAACTTTTTTGAAGATCTTAAAGATATGGAAGATTCGAGCGGCCATAAACCAGGATCTTTTCCTTTTAATATTAATTTCGAAGAGCAAATTCCAAATCCTCAACCTATTATGAGCGATCTTCCGCCAATGCCACCTCAAAAAGGATTGGAAAATTTTACGACTGATTTAACCAAACAAGCTCAAGATGGTAAGCTCGATCCAGTAATTGGTCGTGAGCGAGAAATTGAAAGAGTTATACAAATTTTAACCCGCCGTACTAAGAATAATCCCGTTTTAGTCGGTGAACCGGGTGTTGGCAAAACCGCTGTCGTTGAAGGTATAGCCCAATTAATCAGCTCTGGCAAAGTCCCTGTCCAATTATTAAATAAACGCTTGATTATGCTCGATTTAGCGCTTTTAGTTGCCGGAACAATGTTTCGCGGCCAATTTGAAGAAAGAATTAAACGAGTATTAGATGAATTGGATAAGTTAGGTAATGCAATTTTATTTGTCGATGAACTTCATACGATCGTGGGTGCCGGCTCAGCTGAAGGGTCAATGGATTTGGCTAATATTCTTAAACCTAGTTTAGCCAAAGGAAAATTAAGATTAATTGGTGCCACTACGCAAGATGAATATAGAAAATTTATTGAAAAAGACCCGGCTCTAGAGCGCCGATTACAGCGCGTGACTGTCGAAGAGCCGACGCCTGATGATACAGTTAAAATTCTCAAGGGAATTAGGCCTAAGTATGAATCACATCACGGCGTTCAAATTTCAGATGAAGCCCTACAAGTTGCGGTTGAACTCTCTGAACGTTATATTTCAGACCGTTTCTTACCGGATAAAGCCATTGATTTAGTTGATGAAGCCGCTTCAGCCTGGCAGATTCAGCATCAAGATCAATCTTTAATTAAGATCCGCACGTTGGAAAACCAACTCGAAGAAATTAAAGTTCAAAAAGAAAAAGAAGTTGATGAAGAAAATTTTGATAAAGCCGCCGAGTTACGTGTTAAAGAAATTAGACTAAAAGAAGAAATCGACACATTAAATTCACTTCGACAAATTAACCACAATAACGAGATGGTTGGTCGTGATGAAATAGCCAGAGTTTTATCGCTCTGGACCGGCGTTCCCGTTCAATCGTTAAAAACCGAAGAAAAAGAAAAATATTTAAATTTGTCTGAACGAATTAAAACCGATTTAATTGGGCAAGATGAGGCAGTTGAGAGTGTCGCTGCTGCCATTAAGCGGTCCAAGACGGGCATTTCCGAGCCAAATCGACCAATCGGTTCTTTTATCTTTCTAGGCCCAACTGGAGTAGGGAAAACCGAACTAGCACGACTCTTAGCTAAAGATCTTTTTGGTTCGCGCGACGCAATTATTAAAATTGATATGTCGGAGTTTATGCAGCAGCACAATGTTTCTAGGCTTCTTGGTGCACCTCCAGGCTATGTCGGGTATGAAGATGCGGGGAAATTGACTGAAGCCGTAAGACGAAAGCCTTATTCAATCGTCTTATTTGACGAGATTGAAAAAGCCCACCCTGATATTTTCAATGTGCTTTTGCAAATCCTTGAGGACGGCGAAATCACCGATGCCAAGGGACGAAAAGTTAATTTTCGTAATACTATTGTAATTATGACTTCAAATATCGGTATAAACCAAATGAATCGACATGCCTCAATTGGTTTTGCCGTGGCCGGTGAAGAGAAAAAATCATTTATGGAAAAATTTGCTGAAATTCGTGAGAGTATTATTGGCCAGCTTAAAAATGAATTTAGGCCGGAACTAATTAACCGCATCGATAAAATTATTGTTTTCAAACCATTAGATAAAAAAGAAATTGAAGACATTACCGCTTTGCAACTAAAAAGATTAGCTCAACGGCTTCAAAAAGAGGGAATTAGCTTAAAATTTGATCATAGCGTTAAAACTCTCATCAGTATTAAAGGCTATGATCCAAATTATGGTGCCAGACCAATTCGCCGCGCTATTTCCGATTTGGTCGAAGATCCGTTATCAGAACAAATTTTAAATGGTAATTTTAAACGAGGCGATGAAGTTAGAATTACTACTCAAAAAGGTAAAATAAATTTTATTAAAAAATAAATAACGCTTTGAAATCAAAAAAGGCCCTTGGGCCTTTTTTTGATTTGTAAATCACTTAATCTAAATCTCTTTACCAATCAGGGCCAGCCTTCAAAATTCCCGATTTAAATAGAACATTATCAAACCCTAATTTCACCACGGCTGGTGAAGTATCTTTTAAGAGATAATTTAATCCGTTATTATCAAGTGGACCAACAAATTGAGGGTCATCGGTATTAATTAACGAATTCATATCTTTTTTGTAAAACTTCTCATTCCTTAATTCTAATAAAGGATTGATGCCAAATAAACAAACTGGACTAGAGCCGCTACGGAAAAAATTTAAAGGTTTTGTTTGGCCAGGATTATTTTTATCAGGAAAATAATAAAGGTTATAATTAATCGTCATTGTTTGAACCATATCACAACTCGTTTTAAAATAATGAGCAAAAACTTGAGGCTCGGTACTACTTCTGATATACAAAACGTTTTTTTGAAAATTACTGTTTTTATATAGTGCCGCCACATAGCTATTAAAAGTATCGGCAACAAATATATTATTGAGAATATTATTAGAAACAGAAGCATTAGTATCTGTCGCGTTATCGTAATTACGGTAAATTGGAGTAGCAACATCGAACACTAAGTTATATTTAACATCAACACCATCGCTACCTTGTTCCAGATAAATACCATAATCCTTAGGAAAAGGAAGACTAAATTGTGAATCCGGAAAAAAAGTACTTATTCTAGGATTAGCATTCAGATGCATAATTTGATTATGTGAAATAAGAGTATTCGGTTGGTCGCCTAAGACGTAAATACCAGCGCCATCATACAAAGCTCTGTTTACATCATGAATTTTATTAAAACTGATTTGGTTATTACCATAGCCACTTGGTATGTCATAAAAACTCCATCCTACAGAAATGCCACTATAATCACCATCAGATACTTCATTTTTCGATATGACTGTACTATCTGCTAATCTTACAAAAATCCCGACGCCCTCATTAAAAACAGTACCAAAATTTCTAACTTTATTATTTATAATTTTATTTCCCGACGATTTCAAACTTGGAATTGATGTATTAATCACAAAAAATGACTTCTCTCCTAAATCGATGGCGCCAGCACCAATGTCTTCAAAAATATTGTGCTCAAAGGTGGAATCTTTAATTAATTTTGCATAAATAGCATAGCCACCAGTTCCATTAAACCTGTTGTTATAAAATTTTATATTTTTTGCAGCTGAAATATTAATTGCCGGCGCAAAATAATCCCGCGCATGAATATCGTATGCTGATTGACTACCAGCATAAACTCCCTCATAAGTATAAGGATTTGTGCCAGTATCAGTTGAGGTAGGTAATTTCCAATCCGTATAAGCAAAATTAAGACCTTGGAAATTTATATTGCTAATTGGTTCAGAAAAATCATCAGTGCCAGTAAGATTTAATAATTGTTCTTGTTTTGGTGTAATTATATTGGCTGTACCTTGTAATAAATTATTTGCTTCTTGAGTATCTGTAGCCCAATAATAAAGGCGGTTTGTGCTTTTATCCAAATACCATTCGCCCGGCGTATCGAGAGCCTCAAGAAAATTTTCAAGATAGTAACGCGATCTACTTTCCCAATCAAAGCAACGCGGCGGAGAGGCAACTTTGTTCAAAGGGTTAGTAAACGTTATTTTGTTTTCGGAAAAATTAACCAAACCAGAACTACCGATTCGAGAACGCGTTTGTTGATATTTACGATAAGTAACTACTTCAATATTTTGCCTTAAAGCGGGATTAGAAAGACTATTAATAGACGAGAGGTCACTATTTTCAAAATAAAATTCTTTACATTTGTCACCGCTATAACCAGCCGGATATTGAGCCATTTCATAAAAATCATTTGTACCGCCTAATGGGTTCGGAGTTCTAGCTCTTAAAGATCGTTTGCTATTTACAAAAAGCGAATTAAAATTAGTCTGACTTGGCACATTTACCCAATAAATCAAGTTGCTAGGATTAGTATTTAATTTATTCCATACGCCAGCAATTTTTTGACCGCCACTGATAACGGTTTTTTCATTATTGTAATTCTTATAAGTAATTGGATAAGCTAAAGTCCCAGAATCTGTTTGGTTAAGCGTAAATGGATTGTTAAGCTCATAATTTCCACCGCGCAAATTAACGTTAATTGCTTTAGTAAAACGGCCTTCATTTTTTCTTTCTCGAATTAGATCTCGAGCTCTATCTAATGTTTTAACTGGGCCCCAACCACAGGCAGCGTTTACGTCAACGCTATAACCATTCGAGTTATCATCTCCGGTAGGCGAGATAAAAATATTGATCGGGTTATTATCGACTTGCATACTAAACCTGATCTTATAAGTAACTTGAAAAGTATCACCGGATTGCCCTAATGGTTTTAGTTCATTTAATTTCCAACTTATATAAGAATTATCGCTGGAGCCACAATTACTTGCCTGATTAGTATAAGTTGTATATTTAGGGATTGGACTACTCAGCTTTAAATCTTTTAAAACAAGGTTAGTTTTGTTTTTAATAGTTAAAGTATAATTAATTTCTTCATTAAATACGACTAAATTCTTATCTGATGTCAATTCATAGCTAATCATATCAGTCGCTACGGCGGCTTTAGCATAAGAAAAAATTAAATTTGAGTCAGACACAATAAAATAACCTAAAGCAAATAATAATCCACTAACAAATAATAATTCCTTTATATAGTTAGTTTTCATCTTCCTCCTTGAATTGATATAAAGCCTATAGAATCGCATTACAAAATGACACTAAAATACCATAATGTGAATCTTCTATAGCAAACACAGCAATGCCTTTTTACAATGCGAGCTATATATACTATAATTATAATGTGAATTTTACCTATTTGTCTACTAAAATTAATTATTTGGGCCAAAGTGATCAGATCTTAATCAAGAAAGCTTATGATTACGCTGCCAAAGCACATGAAGGACAAACTAGATTAGCTGGTGGTCCTTATATTGAGCATTGTCTGCAAACTGCTGCTTTTATTGCTGACTTGAAGCTTGATGCCAAAGCCGTGGCAGCCGCCCTCTTGCACGATGTTGTGGAAGATACACCCTATACACTCGAACAAATCCGTCGCGAATTTGGCCGAACTATTGCCGCCTTAGTTGATGGTGTTACGAAACTTGGCCACATTCGTATTACCAGGCAATGGTTATTTATTAAAAACGAGAAAGAAATAAAGGAATTCGATCGGCAAGTAGAAACACTCCGAAAAATGTTTATGGCAATGGCTAAAGATATTCGAGTTGTCATTATTAAATTGGCAGATAGACTTCATAATATGAAAACGCTTTATGCTATACCTGAAAACAAAAGAGCGAGAATTGCCAAGGAAACGCTTGAAATTTATGCGCCATTAGCCTATCGTTTAGGGATGGGAGAATTAAAAGGACAATTGGAAGATTTAGCTTTTCCTTATATTTACCAAGAGGAACAATTTAGTCTTAAAAAGAAAGTTGCTGGACGATTAGAACGAAAAGAAAAATATATTCGTCAATTAAAAGGGATTTTGACTAAAAAACTATCCCAAGCCGGCATAAAAGCAGAAATTAACGGCCGAGCTAAACATATGTATTCGCTTTGGCAGAAACTTAAACGCTATAACGGCGATATTAGCCAAATCTATGATTTAGTCGCCCTAAGAATAGTTGTAAATACTATTGAAGAGGCTTACAAAGCACTGGGAATTGTTCACGAACTCTGGAAACCTTTATCGGGAAGAATCAAGGATTATATTTCGATGCCAAAATTTAATGGCTACCAATCTCTTCATACAACAGTCTTCGCCGAGAAAGGGGAGATCGTAGAAATTCAGATTAGAACATTCAAAATGCACGATCGCGCCGAAAATGGTATTGCGGCGCATTGGCATTATACCGAAAAAAAAGGCGGTAGCGATTATTTGAAACGTCAAATTGATCGCGTACCAGCACGAGAACTTCGCTGGGTAAATGAGTTAGCTCGATGGCAAAAAATTCTTACCGATAATCGCGAAATAATCGATAGTTTGACTATGGATTTCTTCTCGGACCGAATTTTTGTCTCTACCCCAAAGGGAGATGTGAAAGATCTGCCTATCGGTTCTACGCCAATTGATTTTGCCTATTCAATTCATACCGATATTGGTCATGCTACTGTTGGCGCCAAGGTTAATGGAAAAATGGTCGACCTTTCACATCGCTTGGAAAACGGGGATATTATTGAAATTCTAACGAAAAAAAATTCTAAACCCAAAAGAGATTGGCTTAATTTTACGAAAACTTCAAACGCCCGTTCAAAAATTAAAGCTTCGGTTGAGAAAACCCCTTTATTTAAAAACCCTTTCACCAAATCTTAGGAAGCAGAACAAATTTAAGAAGTCTTTTGCTTCTTTTTTATTCTAAAACCAAACATTGACTTTAGGTTAAAAAAATGATAAAATTTATAAATCGTTAAGAAATTATTATGAGGAGAAAAATGAACACTAAAATTATTTGCACCATCGGTCCTTCAACTGATAATGAAGAAATGATCGAAAAGATGGCTTTAGCCGGTATGAACGTAATGCGCTGCAATTTTGCCCATTGCACTTTTGATGAATACAAGCGTCGATATGATGACCTACAAAAAGTTAACAAAAAACACGGCCTAGATGTTAAAATTCAGGCTGATCTTCGCGGTCCAAGTATTCGACTTGGCGGCGATATTCCTAAAGAAGGCATTCCCGTAAAAGAAGGTCAGGTTATTAAATTTGTAACCGAACCTTGTCTTGAGAAATCTCCAGATGAATTAATTATCAATGATCCTTATCTTCACGCCGATATAAAAACGGGCGATCCAATGTTAATTGAATCCGGCATGATTGAATTAGAAATTTGTGAAACCACTCCTAATAGCCACAAATTTAAAGCTAAAGTTAAAGTCGGCGGCGTTATTTATCCTAAAAAAGCCATAAATTTGCCAACGACCAAACTTACCACTTCATCGCTAACTGAAAAAGACATTAAAGATCTTGAATACGTTTTATCGGTTGGCGTTGACTACGTTGCCATTTCTTTTGTTGCTAACGCCAATGACGTTACCAGAGTCCGTGATATTATTGGCGACAAGGACGTTAAAATTATGTCCAAAATTGAACGCCGGGAAGCTTTGACTAATTTAGATGAAATCATTGATGCTTCAGACGTTATTATTGTGGCAAGAGGGGATTTGGGCGTTGAAATGCCATATGAAGAATTACCAATTTTACAAAAACATATTATTCGCAAATGCCAATCTCACTTGAAGCCTGCAGTAGTTGCCACCCAAATGCTTAAACATATGATGGAATCACCATATCCGACCAGAGCAGAAATTTCCGATATTGCTAATGCAATTTTTGATGGCGCGCATTATGTCTGGCTTTCAGACGAAACCACCAACGGCCATTATCCGATCCAAAGCATTGAAGTCTTACGAAAAGTCGCTAGCCGAGTTGATACCTACATTGAAAAAACTTGTTAAAGTTGAAAAAGTTTTAATTGGCTGGTAAAATTAAGGGCGTATAAATATTAATAAGAGGAAAAGCCATGAGTGAAACACTTCAAACACCACGCGGCACCAGAGATATCTTGCCTAGCGATCAAAAATATTGGCAGTTTTTAGTCAAAATCTTTGAAAAAAAGTCTGAAACATTTGGTTGTGCTAAGATCGAGACGCCAATCTTTGAGTACGCCGAAGTTTTCACTAGAAGCCTTGGTGGCGCATCAGATATTGTTTCCAAAGAAATGTATCAAGTCAGCCGGGTCAAAACCACTACTCAAGAAGGCGAAGAAGACAAGAACCTCTTAATTTTACGACCTGAACTAACTGCCGGAATTGCCCGTGCTTATGTTGAGCATGGCATGAAAACCTGGCCCCAGCCGGTTAAACTATATTATGAGGGTCCAATTTTCCGTTATGAACGCCCTCAAGCCGGCCGATACCGCATTGCTCACCAGATGGGTGTGGAAATTATTGGCGATGCCGAGCCGTTAACCGACTCTTCGGTTATCTTTTTGGCGCATCAAATTTTTAAAAAAATTGGGTTGAGCGACATTATCACCATTGATATTAACTCAATCGGTTGTGCTACCTGCCGGCCTAAAATGCGCAAGAAACTGGTTGAATATTTTGAAAAGTTCTTGCCTTCGCTCTGTGAAGATTGTAATCGTCGTTTTGCCGATAATCCAATGCGAATTCTGGATTGCAAAAATGAAAAGTGCCAAAAGATCATTGCTAATGCACCTCAATTAGTTGATATGCTTTGTGCTGATTGCAAAACTCATTTTAAATCTGTTCTCGAAAATTTAGATAACTTACAAATTCCCTATAATCTTAATCCGCGTTTAGTTCGAGGCTTAGATTATTATTCGCGGACGGTTTTTGAAATTTTCGATAGCAGAGACACCGGAAGACAATCAACCCTAATGGCTGGCGGTCGTTACGACGGCCTGCTTAAATCTTTCGGCACCGAAGCCACTCCAGCGATTGGTTTTGCCGGGGGAATTGAACGCATTGTTGAAAAAATGAAAGAAATGGAAATTGAACCGCCACAAGAACGTCAAACCGATGTCTGCATTGTACAAATCGGCGAAAAAGCCCAAAAAATGTGTTTGCCAATTGTTGCTCAGCTTGATGATCAAGGAATTGATGCAGCTTGTATTTTGGGTAAAGAATCACTTAAAGGACAATTGAGAACCGCTTCGCAAATGAAGGCCAAGTTTTGCGTCATTATTGGCCAACGCGAAGTAATAGATAAGTCAGCAATCCTAAGAAATATGGATGATGCCAGCCAAGAAACAATCAAAATGGCTAAACTCATCGATATTTTAAAAGAACGTTTAGGCTAAGAAAGGAGAGGCAATGGAAAATGAATACGGGAGTAGATCCTCAATGTTAGACGAAGCAGAAGAAGAAATGGGTGGCAATAATACTGGTGAAGATCCTATAATAACAGCTGAAAAAGAACTTAGCAGCGACAATTCCGGCGAAGATCCAGTTGAACAGGCCGAAAGAGAAATGACTCACGCTTAAAAACCGATATTTAAATTAAACCGCCTTCGGGCGGTTTTTAGTTTATTAACAAACCAATTATTTTTAAATTTGAATTTTTAAATTTTCTAAGTTATCCACATATTGACATGTTCGGTCTTTGTTCGTTATTATAATAATAGACGAACAAAAAGCGAAAGGAGAATTATGGATAATTTAACTAAACGCCAAAAAGAAATTTTAGAATTTATCGAACAATTTATCGCTTCGCATGATTACTCTCCATCTTATCGTGAAATTGCCGAGAATTTTAATCTTGGCTCCATTGCCACAGTGGCTGACCATGTCGATAACCTGCACTCTAAGGGTTATTTGGTTAAGGATTTTAATGAGGCCAGATCATTGCAATTAACGCCTCGTTGGGATGAACGCAGTTTTGAAGTCCCTCTTATGGGAAGTATTGCGGCTGGCTCACCAATTGAAGCTATTCGCACCTCGGAAACCATCGATATCCCGCGCGACATGATGGGTAAAAACGTCTTTGCCCTTAAAGTTAGGGGAGACTCAATGATCGAAGATGGCATTTTTGATGGCGATTACGTTATTATCGAACAAACAGATAGTCCTAAAGACGGCGATATTGTTGTAGCCTTAATTGATAGTGGTGCCACCTTAAAACGATTTTACCGAGAAAAAGATAAAGTCAGACTTCAACCCGCCAATTCCAGTTTCAAACCAATTTATTCTAAGAAAGTCGTTGTCCAAGGAAGAGTAAAAGGAGTCATTAGAAAATTTGGGTAAGTATAACAAATTTCTAATTGACCTAATTAACCTAATTGATCTAAAATTTAGAAATTAGTAATTAGAAATTTACGACCGAAGGGAGTATCTTGTCTTTAGAACTAAAAATCATCTTAATTTTATCAGGTTTAGTAATAATCTTATTCTGGCTTTGGCGACGTGCCTCCGACCGTCATGCTGCTGTTTCTTTTCAGAAGAGCTCTTTATCAAGTAAATACGGCAAAATGACCGAACAATTTATGCCTTTTCTTAAAGACTACCCGTACGATCCGCAAAATTTCCGTTTTTTAGGCTCGCCGATTGATGGCATCCAGTTCTGCGAAGATAAAATTATTTTTATCGAATTTAAGACCAATAGTGCCCAAATGAGTGCTAAACAACGCTTAATCGAGGACCTAGTCGCCCAAAAAAAGGTTCAGTTTGAGGAGCACCGCCTAGAATAACCCCGCCCACCCTAACGTCCCCAACACCCCTAATATCCTAATCTCCCCAATCACCCTAATTAATTTTTTTAAAACATAACTAGCAATGGAGGGACCAGCAAAAAAGATTAAAACTTGTTTCAAATTTAACAGGCATTGAGTTTACACACCCTCAACAGTAAAAGCCCCGGCAGATAGCCAGGGCTTTTTAGTTAGAAAGGTTAGATCCCGGACAGCGCCGGAGTGTGCAATTTCCAAGATTACGTTGTCCGGGATCATACCATCGATAAGGGTTCCGATCGGGCGGGCCAAATTAGGCAAAAGCCCCTGCGGAAAAGTATCGATGGAAGTTGGTTTAAGACAGTAGTAATGTCTGAGTTGAGCTTTTCAACCGAGCACATCGTCTAGTATCCTAAACACAACAATTTTTGTCTAGATCCATTATCCTTTAAACCGTTGGCTTTGTCAAGATAAGAAAACGCGAAAGCCCCCCACAATTCTGCGGGGGGCTTGTTTTATGAGCGATGAGATTAAAATAATCTTATAGATGATATTCTCACCGCTGTTTTTTATATGGGATAAAATATATGAGTCCCATCTTCTGCCTTCCAGAGTACATCGTTGAAAAGCAGGAGACGGGACCCCCACCGTAAAGGTAGGGGAGATTCATTGAGCCCTAAAGCCCAATGCCCATCGAATAGCTATTGTTCTATTTTCCTATAATGTTGGCTGTAATTGTTGGCGGCAATAATATTTTTATCATTATTCCGAGCAATCGGAACAGCTATAAGTATTTCTAGGACCAACCATATTACAGAAACAAACCGGCTGGCATATACTGATAGAAGTGTAGAGGCAATCATAAATGATAATATAATCGCCACAAAGCCGCTTACAAGGATTGTGCCATTGGTATCCCACAGACCTGTCTCTTTAGATTCGGTCCAGCTACGATAAATTAGCACTAATCCGACACCGCAGCCAACCAAAAAGCTCGGACTGGGAAAAGAATTTATCATCACCCCTGAAAGGGAAACAACGATAAGTTCAAGCTGCAGCCCGCATGCCAGAACAGTTAAAATACTAAGAAGCCAAACCATTTGCATATCCTCCTTAAGGATAAGAATTCACCAAGGACGGCTAATCCAGGGCGACAGCAGGTCTTGCAACCTGAAACATTTCCACCTTCTTTAAAGGCGAAATGCAACTATTCGATTTGATTTTTAAAGTATGGGCTAATTCCCATCCGCTAACATCTAATTTCTTAGATATCACTGGACGGGACCCCCACCATAAAGGTAGGGGAGATTCAACACCTCACATTGTGAGGTGTTGCCCATCGAATAGCCTATTGTTCGAGGAAAAGTTTTTCATTGACCATTTCATCATAACTTCGTACGACGCCGTAAGATAGATCAACGACATCATACTCCCTTGAGGTAATACTATGAAAGCCCCAAGTAAATTCATAACGAAGACGCACACGATATGCAGTCGAACCACCTATCGGGCAGTCCATTATCACTGTCGCGACAATTTCGCGATCACCGCAACCAGTTTCTTTATCCAGTTGCATATTTGGATTGGAGTCGCGGTGGATAATAGTCCTCATCCGGCGATAACCAAACAACATGTTCTCAGGATATAACGAAAGATTATAGTAAGCATCATCACTTTCTTCAGTGTTGTAAGCCTCAATAACATTGCGGCTATTGAGCTTATCGACACTTTTTTGTTGATGATTGTTCACTAATTTATTGTTGATATAGTTTTCGCGAGTTTGTTTTATAATGTGAACAAATACCACCATCTCCACACGAGCCTCAGCATCACTACACTTGCGCTCAATAATGTTTGTCATTTGCTAATCCTCCTCAAAGGATAGTAAAGCACGTACCAGGATGACTGTCCCAATACGGCGGATTCATCATCTCTGTCTTTGACAGAATTGACGCAGCTATTCGATTTTTCCCCGAAGGGAATCCAGCCATTAAACCTTAGAAAGATCTAATAGCCGGATTTCCTCCGGGAAAGAAATAATCTTTTTTAATGTTCAAAACTAAATAATTATATCATAAAATAAGCGATTTGTCAATAGATGGTGTCGTCGTTCAGCTACAATGTCCTTGTAAGAGTTCAGCTAAATGTCTCTTTAGATGTCTTTTTGTATCCTTTTGAATGTCATTCCGGAAAGGAGGGGCTCCTTATCCGGAATCTATAAATTAACCTGTACTAGATGTCGATTTTGGTTATTTGTTTAGATCCTGAATATCGGATTGCTATCCGGTTTCAGGATGACA
>Ga0172379_10006379_pt1 | contig 15835 bp, 13 predicted proteins | sample GrowelOW334metaG_FD_119756 | JGI IMG/M metagenome (GOLD analysis project Ga0172379, IMG submission 119756) | Groundwater microbial communities from an aquifer near a municipal landfill in Southern Ontario, Canada - Groundwater well OW334 metaG | ecosystem: Environmental > Aquatic > Deep... | reverse complement strand
TTGTCTTCCCAAAAGAAAATATTATCAATCTTCCGCCGTGGGATTTCGCCTTCTGGCAATTTTACCGGAATATTTTGATAGCCCAAAATCCGCACCACTTCTTCGGCCAAATCTTCGGGAATTTCAATATCATTTATCCGCCAAGAAGGCACGCGGACTTTTCCATTTTTGATTTCAAATCCGAGTTTCTCCAAAATTTGATTGACTTTCGCTTTTTCGATTTTCAAACCGGCCACCGAATCGATTTTTTGATAATCAATTTCTATTTCTTTGGTCTTTTGTTTTTCATTTATAATATCAATCAATTTGGAAGAAATTTTGGCGTCGGCGTATTTCTGCGCCAAAGATACCGCTTCCCAAAGCGCGGGCAAAACTCCTTCAAAATCGATTCCCTTTTCAAATCTTAAAGCCGCCTCGGTCCGATGGCCGAGTGTCATGGAAGCCTTGCGAATGCGAACCGGATCATAAACCTGCACAAAAAGCAAAACTTTCCGGGTATTTTCATCAATTTCGCTGTTCTTTGCTCCCATTATTCCGCAAAGATCGATTAACCGGCCCGCCCCATCCTCGATCACTATCACTCCCTGAGGCAGAACTCTTGAAGCGCCGTCCAAAGTTATCACTTTTTCTCCGGCGCGCGATTCGCGCAAAATCATTTTAGATTCCTTAATCTTGTCAAAATCGAAAGCGTGCATCGGCTGGCCTTTGTCGATCATCGAATAATTAGTGATGTCCACGATGTTATTCAGAGAACGAATGCCGACTTTTTCCAAACGTTCGCGCATGAAAGAAGGCGATTCTTTTATTTTCACTTCATCCAAAATAATGGCGGAAAAACGCGGCACCAAACTTTTTTCGCGAATTTCCACCGCCAGCTTATCTTTGTCGGGATAATTTTTAGGAGCGCTAATTTTTTCCATTTGAAATTTCACATCTTTGGGATCAAAAACCGCAGCCAGTTCCCGCGCCACGCCCAGAACCGAAAGACAATCGCCGCGATTGGCCGTCACTTCTATTTCCCAAATTTCATCTCCTTCAATTTGCGTGGTCTTTTCCACATTCAAAGCGTGAAGCGATAATTTTTGAGCAAGCTCGCGCGGCGCCAAATCGGTTTTGACGTAATCTTTAAGCCAAGAGTGGGGGACTAAAATATTCATTTTAAAATTGTTCCAGAAATCTTAAATCGTTTTCAAATAAATATCTGATATCGTCTATTTTTGTGCCGGATTTCATCATATAAGTCCGTTCCACTCCCCAACCAAAAGCTAAACCGGAATAGATTTTGGAATCTATCTTGCCTGCCCGCAAAACATTGGGGTGCACCAATCCCGCTCCGCCCAACTCCACCCAACCCTCTTTGCAAAACCGGCAACCTTGGCCATGGCATAAATTGCAATCAATATCAATCTCAAAACTCGGCTCGGTAAATTTGAAATTATACGGCCGCAAACGAAATTTTCTTTCCGGTCCGAAAAAATTCTTAACAAAATAATCGAGCACGCCCTTTAAATGGGCGATGCCGATTCCTTTATCAATCACCAATCCTTCAAATTGAAAAAAAGTGGGGATATGATTGATATCTATCTGGCGTCGGTCGCAACGAGAAATATTCAACATCCGGATAGGCAATTCGCCTCTCAACATTTCACGCACTTGGCCGCTGGAAGTATGCGGCGTCAGCAAAAGACGGCCGTATTTTTCATCTTCGGGCGCATCCACGAAAAAAGTTTCCCACTCATCCCGCGCGGGATGAGTGGCGGGAATATTCAAAGATTCAAAAGCGAAATATTCCCATTCCGCTTCCGGATATCTCACTCGGGAAAATCCCAGAGGCTTAAAAATTTCCGTAATTTCTCCGATAGCCTGAGTGATAATGTGCAAATGGCCGACTTCCGGCTTTTTGCCCGGCAGTGTCTTTAAAAAATCATCTATTCTCTTTTCTCCGGCTGAATTTTCAAATTTTTGCCGGACTTTGGCCAATTTTTCTTCAATTTCTTTTTTTAAAAGATTCAACTCCGCGCCCAGCGATTTTTTATCGTCCGCCGGCAAAACGGAAAAACTTTGAAAAATTTCCGCCAGTTTCCCCTTTTTTCCAAGATAATTCCGCTGTATTTCTTCCAATTCTAAAATCCCGGAAACTTTTTTCAGTTCCTCTTCAAAAGATTTTTTCAGGTTTTCCAGATCTAATAAATCCATTTATATCTTTAAGGACGAGGCTGATTGCTGAAAAAATACCGCGCAGCCGCGCCACCAAATTTGTTATATTTTTTTTCTGCGGCGCGGCGAGCGATAAGCCGCAGCCAGTTCACTTATAAATTATTTTATTGTCATTCGGGCTGACGGCGGTTTTTGCAGCAACCAGCCGAGTCCTAGTTACGGCGACAGCCTCTTAACATCTCTTGGAAACAAAATCGCCTCTTTAACGCTTTTCAATCCCAGCATCTGCTGAATTATCCGTTCCGAACCCATACCCCAACCCCCGTGCGACGGCAAACCGAATTTGAAAATATCCAAATAATATTCCATGCCCGCGCTTTTGATATTCTTCTTTTTCATATTCTCAATCAAGTCTTTATAAAGATGAATCCGCTGACTGCCGGTGGCAATCTCCATCCCTTTATAAATCAAGTCGAAACCGCAAGTTTCTTCGGGGTTCTCGGAGCAAGGCATCGTGTAAAACGGCCGGTCGCTCCAAGGATAATGAGTGATAAAAAGAAAATCCGAACCGTATTCTTCGCGGGCGAATCGGCCGGCGAGCCGTTCGCCTTCCGGATCAATGTCCGTAGTTTCGGGAATTTCGTAATCGTATTTTTCTTTGATAATTTTTCTAATCTCCGCGAGTTTCACAAAAGGAATTTCATCAGGCACTTTGGGCAATTCAACTTCATGAAGTTTAAAATATTCTTCGCCCCGTTCATTAATCTCCTCGAACATTGAAACTAAAACTTTATTCAACATCTTGGCCACGTCTTGAAAATTATCAATAAAACCCATCTCCGCGTCCAAACCGATATATTCACTCACGTGGCGCGTGGTAAAAGAAGGCTCAGCCCGGAAAACCGAACCAATTTCGAAAACCCGCTCAAACACCCCCACCATAATTTGCTTATAAAATTGAGGACTTTGAGCCAGAAAGGCGTTTTTATCAAAATATTGAAGTTTGAAAAAATTCGCTCCGCCCTCGGACGCCGCTTCCAAAATTTTGGGCGTTTTTATTTCCGTAAAATTTTCAACGCGCATCGCTTTGCCGTAGGAATCAAGCAATAAATCGTAAAGTTTGAAAATAGCCTGAACTTTGGGATGGCGCAAGGCCAACGGCCGCTGGTCCAGTAAAGTATTCAATTGGAGATTTAAAACGGGTTTGGCCAAATCAATGGGCAAATCTTCAATGCTCGCGGAAACAATTTTAATGTCTTGGCCGGAAATTTCCACTCCGCCTTTGGCTCTTTTATCTTCGCGAACTTCACCCGAAATTTCCACCGCGTCCCCAATTTTAGCGTCAATTTCCTTTTCAAAAACCGCCTGAACAACGCCCGAATAATCCTGAATAACCAAAAATTTCACGTTGCTCAAAGCGCGCAAATTCAAAACCCGGCCTTGAATTTTGATTTCTTGGCCGACTTTCTCCTTGGCGTCTTTGATCAAAGTCCGTTCCATTTCTAGGTCATCCTGAGCGAAGCGAAGGATCTCAAAGATTCTTCGGTCGCTACGCTCTCTCAGAATGACAAAAAGAATTATAGTTTAAAATAATTTACCAATAAAAACCTTGCTTTTAGCATACCAAAAAAATTATACAGAGACAAGCTTTATAATTTGCCCAAAAAAGAAACTCCCGCTATAATAAGCGTATGAAACAATCCCTTTTGGCCAATAAAACTTTGCGTGAAGAACCCCGCGACGAACAAAGCCCGGGCGCGATTTTACTGATTCGAGCCGGATTTGTGGAAAAACTTTCCGCCGGCCTCTATAATTTTCTGCCGCTCGGCCTGCGCGTCTTCCGAAAGATTGAAAAAATCGTCCGCGAAGAAATGGAAAAGATCGATGGCCAAGAAATTTTGATGTCCGCTTTGACGCCCCGGGAAAATTGGCAAAAAACCGGACGTTGGGAAACTTTTGACGCGCTTTTCAAGCTCAAAAGTTTCGACGAAAAAGAATATGCCCTGGCCGCCACCCACGAAGAGATTATCGCGCCGCTCGCCAAAAAACTCATTCTTTCCTACAAAGACCTCCCTCTTTATCTTTTTCAAATCCAAACCAAATTCCGCAACGAAAAACGTGCCAAATCCGGCCTTTTGCGCCTGCGCGAATTTTCAATGAAAGATCTTTATTCTTTTCACGCCACGGAAAAAGATTTGAACGAATACTACGAAAGAATGATTAAGAGCTATTTTTCCATCTTTGAAAGAACCGGCCTCAGGGAAAAAACTTTTTTGACTTTCGCTTCCGGCGGCAGTTTTTCCGAATATTCCCACGAATTCCAAACTCTTTGTGAAAGTGGCGAAGATATCATCCATATTTGCAAAAAATGCCAAATCGCCGTCAATGAAGAAATAAAAGCGAAGACGCCCAAATGCCCCGCCTGCGGAGAAAATGATTTTGAAACGAAAAAAGCCGTGGAGACCGGCAATATTTTCAAGCTCGGCGATAAATATTCCGCGCCGTTTGATTTAAAATTCCGCGACGCCGAAGGTCAGGAACAAAACGTTATTATGGGTTGCTACGGATTAGGTTTACCCCGGCTTCTGGGCGCGGTGGCTGAAATTTGGCAAGATGAAAAAGGCTTGATTTGGCCGAAGGAAATTGCGCCGTTTCAAATCCATCTTTTGAATCTAGCCAAAGACAAAAAACAGGCGAACGAGCTTTATGAAAAATTGAGCAACGAAAAAATCGAGGTTTTATACGACGACCGCGAACTCTCGGCCGGCGAGAAATTCGCCGAAGCGGATTTAATCGGCATTCCTTTACGTTTGGTTATTTCCGAAAAAACCTTAAAAGAAGATTCCGTGGAACTCAAAAAAAGAAACGAAGAAAAAACGGAATTGGTAAAAATTTCGGAAATCTTGACCGTAATTTAATTTTCTGATAAATTGAAATGGCAAGCGGAAAACAGCCTTGATTATTCAGCAAGATCATAGCTGGTCCTTTGAAAAGAATGCGGTAATCCGTTATAACAGCCAACGGCGCATTCCGAGTCCGTATTACGGATTCAAAGGATTCCGTAGCTCCATCACGTGGCCAGCGCGAAAAAAACCTGCTCTCCTTATCGGAAACAAAAAACTTTCCAGAAATATCGGAGGAAAGTCGCGGGTGCACCACCGTTATAAAACGGAAAAGGTCCCCGCACGAAAGACAGGTCTCGCGCTCAAAAAAAGAGAGCGACATAAGCCGCCCTCAGAACCCCTAACAGGAGAAGCAAAACACCGCTTCTCCTTTTTTTATTAGGACAGAATGTCCTCTATCTCTCTAAACCCAACTGTTTTAAAAATTTGAATGATTTAATCTCTCCGTCCGCCAAAGACTGGATAAAATCCGTTCTTTCTTTGGCCAAGGCCGGAGACGCATAGCCTAAAAATTCCAGAAGTTTTTTTTCAAAAGCTTCTTTTATTTTCGGCAAATCTTTTTGAGGCTGATTCAAAACTTCAAAAGCCCGAGATGCCAATCGCCAAACATTATGGTCATTTTCCGGACCAACAATCAACTTATCAATTAGTTCGGAAAAATAAAAAGCGTAAGCCAACGAACGGAGATTTGAATGTAAAAAATTGTAATTATCAATCGGCTCGGCATCCGTCAAAATATCAATCGTTTTGCTTTTAGCCAGCAAAAAATTGGCCCGAGTGAAATTTTGAAAAAGCCCTTTGAGTTTTGATTCTTTTTTGCGAATAGAGATCGCCCGCGCCGAAATTTTCCCGTAGCCCTTGGTATAAATAACAAAAAGCCGATCGAGTTCCCCCAAATCGGCTGTTCTTAAAATTATGCCTTCGGTTTTAAAAACCGGCAATTTATTCATGCTTTCAAAATTCCGATTTTGATTTTCCCTTCTTCCAGACCAATCTCTTTTTCCAAAAGATAATCCGCGTCTTTTGAGAACGGCGCTATCTCTTGCGCCAAGTTCTCTTCTTTAATGAAACTCCCCCATTTTTCCATGATTTTTTCCCAAACCGGCGAAGCGCTCCGCCAGGCAATCGAAATTTCGTCATCTTTGGAAAGACCCGCCTCTTTGCGCGCTTCCTGGATTTGCCGCACCAATTCCCGCGCCAATCCTTCTTCTTTCAATTCTTTGGTAATTTTAGTATCCAACCAAACTTCGGCTTTCAAGGTTTCATCAAAATTTATCTCTTTCACGTTTATCTCGTCTTTTAGAAGTTCCAGAAGTTCCTTGTCTTTACTTAATTCCCCTGGCCTCGCCTTCGGCTCGCCGAGGGCGGGTTGATTCTTAATTCTTAATTCTTTCAATGGTTGGCGAATCTTGATGCCCTTGGCTGCGCGCTCGGCCAAAGCCAAACTGGCCAATTCCCGTATCTTAGCCATTTTTTCTTCCAAATTTTTGTTAATCAAATCTTTCTGCGCCTCGGGATAATCGCAAAGATGAATGGACTCGGGCATCCGCGTTTTTTTCAATCCCTGATAAACTTCTTCCGAAAGAAAAGGAATGAAAGGCGCGCCGAGTCTGGCCGCGTTCATTAAAATATAATAAAGCGCTTGGCAAGCTTCGTTCTTCTCTCGCGAATTCTTCGGCTTTTGCAACCGGCGGCGCGAACGGCGCACATACCAATTGGAAAGATCATCGATAAAACTTCCCCAGAGCCGGCCGGCGTCCGTTAATTGATAGCCTTCCATTTTTTCAGTCATTTTTTCAGCCAGATCGTTCAAACGCGAAACCGCCCAACAATCCAAAACATTCTTGGGCCGGAAATTTTTCTTGGGTTTGAATTTCTTTTCAATATAGGTTTTCAAAAAAACAAAACTATGCCAAAAAGTGGAAATGGTCTTACGATAAGTTTCCTCGATGCGCTTATCCGAAATTATTTGGTCATCGCCCACCGGCGTGCCCGTCAAAAGAAAGAATCGCAAAGTGTCGGCGCCGAATTTTTCCATAATCTCTTCGGGCGGCGTGTAATTACGGAGTTTTTTGGAAAGTTTTTTGCCATCCTCAGCCAGCAAAAGCCCATTGGCCACGACATTCTTAAAAGCCGGCTTATTTTCGCCAAGACCCAAGTCTTTCAAAGTCAGCGCGCCGGCCAAAACATGCAAGGTATAAAACCACCCGCGGGTTTGGTCCACGCCTTCGCCGATAAAATCAGCCGGGAAATTTTCTTCCACCAATTTTTTGTTTTCAAAAGGATAATGCCATTGGGCATAAGGCATCGCGCCGGATTCAAACCAACAATCAAAAACTTCTTCCACCCGTTTCATTTCGCCTTCGCAAGAAGCGCATTTCAATTTTATCTCGTCGATGTGCGGCCTATGAAAATTGATTATTTTTTTGCCCAATTCTTTGAAACTCCCCAAAACTTTCGTCTGCCCGCATTTTTGGCAAATCCAAATCGGCAACGGCGCGCCCCAATAACGGTTGCGCGAAACCGCCCAATCCCGCGCGTCTTCCAGCCAATTGCCGAACCGCCCATGTTTCAAATGCTCGGGCACCCAATGAATCTGCTCATTGTTTTTTAAAAGCTCGTCCTTGAATTTAGAAACCGCGATATACCAAGTATCCACCGGATAATATAAAAGCAAAGTGTCGCACCGCCAGCAAAAAGGATAAGAATGAACGATTTTTTCTTCTTTAAAAAGCAGTTTTCGTTTTTTGAGGTCTAAACGAATTTCTTCTTCCGCTTCTTTAACGAATTTCCCTTCGCCCGGAATTTCCAAACCTTTTTTGATTTTTCCGTCCGCTTCCACAGTCACCAAGACCGGCAAATTTTCTTTTTGCGCGACTTCCATATCTTCTATGCCGAAAGCCGGCGCCAAATGCACAATCCCGCTGCCGTCCTGCGTCGAAACGAAAGGCGCGGCCACCACCTTGTAGCCTTGTTTTTCCAGACGCTGGGGAAAAAGCGGTTCGTATTCCCGGCCGATCAACGCCCCGCCCAAAAATTCGGTCTCAATCTCATAATCTTTTCCTAAAACCTCTTCCAACCGTTCTCTGGCCAAAATATATTTTTCATCTCCAACCTTCGCTTTGACATAATTGATATTTTCTCCGACGGCCAAGGCCGTGTTAGCCGGCAAGGTCCAAGGCGTCGTGGTCCAAGCCAGAAAAAAATTATTGGTTTCGCCTTTGATAGGAAATTTCAAATAGACCGAAATGTCTTCCACATCTTTATGGGCGCCCGGCTGGTTCATTTCAAAATTGGAAAGAGGCGTTCCGCACCGCGGACAATACGGCGTCACGCGCCAAGCTTTATAAACCAACCCTTGTTCGAAAAGTTTCTTAAAAGCCCACCACACGCTCTCGGTGTAATCGCGGTCCATCGTGGTATAGGTTTTGGAATAATCCGCCCAACGGCCCACGCGCCGCAGCGTATCTTCCCAATCTTTCACGCACCGGAAAACCGAAGCTTGGCAAGCCTGATTGAATTTTTTAACACCGTATTTTTCAATTTCCTTTTTAGATTTGATGCCAAGTTCCTTTTCGATTAAATTTTCCACGGGCAATCCGTGGCAATCCCAACCCACTCGGCGTTCCACCCGGAATCCGCGCATCGCAAAAAACCGCGTAATCGTGTCTTTGATGGTCGTGGCCAAAATATGGCCGTAGTGAGGCAGGCCCGTGGCAAAAGGCGGACCGTCATAGAACGTAAAAAAACGGCCCTTTTTGCGCTGGGTTATGGACTTTCGAAAAATCTTCTTTTTATCCCAAAGTTTGAGAATTTTACGCTCGGTTTCGGGAAAATTCATGAATTCGTCTGTCATTCTGAACGAAATCCCGCAGCTGCGGGATGAAGTGAAGAATCTTTCTTTTTTAGATTCTTCGCTTCGCTCAGAATGACCCAACATAAAAAGGTAAAAAGCTTCTTTTATTCTATCCAAAATACGCCAAAAAGTCAAAAGCAAGCATTGACAAAACAACTATTAATTCCTATAATCTCTATGTTTTTCAGTTCTTAAAAAACTAACCCAAACCCCATTCATCCGCGAGAACCGGATTAAAAGGAGAACAAAATGCCCGCGAGAACCGAGCAAAAAGCCAGATTACTTGATCTGACAACCAAAGTCTTAGAACTTGCCCGAGACGGCAATCGGGATATCGAACAGGTCTGTAAAGTATTCCAAATCATCAAAGACAAACCGAACTTTCCCTTATTCCTATTGGAGAAGAGACTTCCCCTCAGAATTTGGCCTCTCAAACTCGGTCCCGGCCCTCTTCCCGATGACAATTTTCGCGAACACCTGCAAACAGCTCTTGAAGATTTTGAAACCGATCATTGGGCAAGAAAGGTTCTGGAAAAAATCGATCTTTTTCGTTTAGAAGCTGCTATTACCGTAGGAGTTTTTTCGGTCGCCGATCTGGGGTTCAAAGAAGAAACTCGCTGGATAAATATCTTAAAACGGGCCGAGGAATTCGATTTCTTCCCCTGTCCCGCCGAGGTCGGTCCTCGGCTGCGCCTGAAATATAGAGACCAGCCAAATGGCGAACAAGTCTTAATCGCCATGAAAAAAGAAATCGATCCCAACAACAATTCCGGCGTGTTCTGTTTAAAAAACCGGGATGGAGTTTTAGGTCTCCGCAGCCATCTTTTCTTTCAAGGAGAAGTTCCTTATATTCTCCCCGAAACTCTCATCGCCTTCCGTATTTCGCGATAAACCCTGCTCTTTCAAAAAAAGACGGACAAAAAGTCCGTCTTTTTAAATCTAAAAAAATCTTGACATATTAATATTTTTGGCTTATTATTAATAATAGGTAAGTATTGTTCTTTAACCTCTTTCGCTTCTCGAAAGGAGGTGAAAAAAATGGACAGATTTACTCCCATAGGAAGCGGCAACGAACGAGGAAACAGCGGTGTCCGGGTTAATTTTGATCCGGCGCATGGCGACCTGCCGGATCATGTTGATGTGGTCGTCCCCATCCCCATGGTCGGAGCCGAAAAAATTCGCGTCGATGGCGAAGGAAACATCATCAGCCACGAATTCGAATAATACCCAAAAAAAGACGGACCATGTCCGTCTTTTTAAATTTATTTGAAAAAAATTAATCTATCTGAGCAAAAAGCACGACGTAATTTTTGCCATAGGTCTTGGCGCATTTGGGGCAAGTGGTGTAAGAAAAATAAAGTTTCTTCATGGTTTGGCCTTTGCCCTCGACATATGATTTCATTTCTTTGGCCCATTGTCCGGCTTGGCTATATGGCCCTTCAAAAACCTTGGTCAAAAATTTGCCCGAAAGTTCCGCCATCTTGGCGCCGGGCACATCGCGCGCCACGTCAATATAAATATCGCTTCCCCACAAGGAATTTTCGTCAAACAACATCAATTGATAATCCGCCTTCGCGCCGGCCTTTTCGATCAACGCCAAATTTTTCACGATCTTCCCGCCCATGTTGAAAGGGATATGCAAAAAACTCGCCACGCGGTCTTTGACGAAAAGTTTTTTATCCCAATTTATTTCCTTCCCGTCCCACGGCTCGGGATTAAACGGCTCACAACAACCTGTTGATTTTATTTGTTCGGTCATAAAGTTAATTAATTTTATAAATTAATCTTAGTTTTTCTGTTATTTACTAGACATTTAGCGTCTCATATATCACATAATATGAGACGCTAACTTTTTAGCGTCTCATTAGTGATCCGTTAATCAATAATTTTTAGAAGTTTTACAAAAGCGTACTTCGTTGGCCTCTTGCCAGAACCTTTTTCTAAAATTTTGGCGACCTCACCACTGACAAGCATTCTTAGTATTCTATTCCCACTAGCCCTTGGTACATGAGAACCTTCTCTAAATTGGGTTGCACTAAAAATCGGATATTTAAAAAGAAAATCCAGGGTATCAATAGAGAACTGAGAATGAGTTAAATCTCTAATGCGCTGTTTCTTTTGATCATATAAAAAGTGTATTTCTTTAGCTTTCTTTATATTTTTTTTTGACTGTTCAATAACTGCTTCAAGAAAATATAAAATCCAGTCCTTCCAATTACCATTATCAGAAATATCTTGAAGCCGTTTATAATATTCATCTCTATGGGTTTCAAAATATTCACTTAGATAAAGCATCGGGGTTGATAATACTTTTTTACGATAAAGAAAAAGAGGCATAATTATTCTTCCCATTCTTCCATTGCCATCGGCAAATGGATGTATTATTTCAAATTGCGCATGCACAATAGCTAACTGAACAATAAAATCCTGATCATTAAAATTTACATAATTTTCGAAGTTTTTTAAATGCTTATCTATTTCCTGGAATTTTGGAGGAACATAACGCGGCTTTTTAGGTATTCCAACATAAACATCCATTCTCCTAAAATTTCCGGGATTACTTCCTTCTCCACGAACACCACTTAACAAAATTGAGTGCATATTTCTCAAAAGACGCAAAGTAAACCCAATTGACTCCATCTCTTTTATTGCAAAATGCATTGTCTTCCTATAATTTAATACCTCTTGAATTTCATCGTATCTCTTAGTTTGTTTTAGAGGATCTGCTTCAAATTCAAGAACATCTCGCATCGTTGCCTGAGTTCCTTCTATTTTTGACGATAAAACAGCTTCTTTAGTGGTAAGCGGGGACAATAATACGGCTGGATTGGGTATGCTATCCAATAAGCCATCAAACCTTGCAATTTCCGCATTGGCTTTTCCTATTAAACCAACAAAATCTCTCCAGTCTATATTTTTTAGTGGCAATTCGTCCGGTACAAAGTGTTTATACACAATATTATTTTCCATAATTTCTTTTAAATTCTCTATGATTCTCCATTAAAAGAGGGAAATTTCTACATCTTCTCCGGTGCTGAAATCCCCATCAAATCAAAAGTATTTTTCAAAACAACCCTCGTCGCCTCGCAAAGAGCCAAACGCGCGGAGGTGAGGTCTTTGTTGTTTTCATCTCCTTCGACTTCGCTCAGGATAGGAAATACGCGACAATCTTCATAAAATTTATGAAAACTCCGCACTAGGTCTAACGCGTATTGAGGCAGGCGCTGGACACCAAAATCCCGCGCAGTGTCTTCAACTATTTCGGGCAGGCGGATGAGTTGCTTGATTAAACTTAATTCTGACGGATGGTTTAACCCTTCGACTCCGCTCAGGGAATAATTTTTTATATTAGTTTTGCGTAAAATACTGGAAAGGCGGGCGTAGGCGTATTGCGCGTAATAGACGGGATTTTTGGGCGATTGCTCCCGCGCCAAATCCATATCAAAATCCATATGCGTTTCGGGCGAACGCGCCAAAAAAAACCAACGCGCCGCGTCCAACGGAATTTCTTCCAAAAGCTCATCCAGTGTCACAAAATTCCCGGAACGTTTAGACATTTTAACTTCTTGGCCGTTTTTAATCAGTCGAACCATTTGCATAATCACAATTTTCAATTTACTTTCATCCCACGCGTCCAAAGCTTTCCCCGCCGCTTGCAAGCGCGAAATATATCCGTGATGGTCCGCGCCCCAAACATCAACCACCAAATCAAATTTATCTTCTTTGAATTTTTTATAGTGATACGCCGCGTCGGGCAAAAGATAAGTGGCCGCGCTTTCTCTGTCTTCTTTCTTTGAAGTGATTAACACCCTGTCTTTGTCATCGCCCAGCTGTGTGGATTTAAACCAAGTCGCGCCGTCTTGTTCATAGATCAATTCTTTTTCTTTGAACATTTCCAGAATTTTTTCCGGCGCGCCCGAAGCTTTGATTTCTTTTTCCGAAACGAAAGAATCGAATTTGATTTTCATTTTCTTTTCAATCGTTGGTTTAATCAATTTTTCCAAAATATATTCGGCGGATTTTTGGCCGACAATTTTGGGATCTTTGGAAGAAAACCAACCTGTGAATTTCCGGCGCAAGATTTTGATATAATCCCCTTTATATTGCGCTTGACTGTCGCCCAGAACCGAGTGTCCTAAAACTTCCACCTGATATCCCGCATCATTCACAAAATATCCTTTTTGAGTTTCATACCCCGCTTTTTTCAAAATATTGGCCAGCGCGTCGCCAAAAAATCCGCCCCGGCCGTTGCCGAGCGTCAAAGGCCCCGTAGGGTTGGCTGAAATGAATTCCACCTGAACTTTCTTTCCCTTTCCAAAATCCGTCTCGCCGTATTTTTCGCCTTGTTCCAAAATGTTTTTCAACTCTTTTTGCAAAATATCCTCCGAAAGAAAGAAATTCAAAAAACCCGCTCCGGCGATTTCAATCTTTGAAAAAAGAGAAGGGTTTTTCGTTTCGATTTCCGCCTTCATCCTTTGCGCCTCTTCCAAGGGGTTTTTCCCGCTTGCCTTGGCCGATTTTAAAGCCGCGGACGAAAAATAGTCGCCGAATTTTTCATTTTCGGTCCTGGCCACTCCCGCTCCCTCCGAGCCCAAAATTTGGTTTATTTGTTCTCTAATCATTTATTCTATCCTTTATCTGTTATCTGTCATTCCCGTCCCGTTTCTGTCATTCCCGCGAAGGCGGGAATCCAGAACGGGATAAACTCCGGCGGGAATCCAGAGATCCTGGATCCCGGGTCAAGCCCGGGATGACAATCAGAATTGTCACCTTCATCTTATCTAAAATAGATGTTAAAGTAAATATGAAATCTGCTACTAAATACGAAAAAGATACGAATATACTAAATAACCCCCGCTTGATCTCCCCCTTAAAAATGGGGAGGAAAAAAGAGTTAAAAGATTTATTCGTATATTCGTAAAATTTCGTATTTTGTAGCCCAATCATGGACTACGCTTTCCACCGACAAGCCCTGCACGATTACGAAATCCTCGAAAAATATGAGGCGGGTTTGGCGCTTTCGGGCGCCGAGGTCAAATCCGTAAAATTGGGCCGGCTTTCCCTTCAAGGCGCGTTCGTTATTATCAAAGACAACGAAGCTTTTCTTTTAAACGCCAATATTTCCCCCTATCAACCCAAAAATCCGACCGCCTTTTTTGAACCACTCCGCTCTCGAAAACTTCTGCTCCATAAACGCGAGATTAAGGAAATATCCCAAAGACTCAGGGGTAAAGGGTTGACTTTAACGCCTCTTCGGGTTTACAATAAAGCGAACAAAATAAAGTTGGAATTCGGCTTGGGACGCGGCAAAAAGTCTTTCGATAAAAGAGAGGCGATTAAGAAACGGGAATCAAAACGCCAGATTGGCCGGCTGCTGCGTCAAAAACCGAATAGCGAAGAGTAATTCAGGGGGCGCAAGTTTCGACGGTTGATTTCTTTAAAATACGCAAACCGAGTTTGCTAGAATCTCGATAAACTTCAAGCAAAACAATAAGTGCCAACTTATTGAACAAAGTGAAAGCGGCCTTTGCGCCGACTTTCGCTCCGGTCTTAGCCTAATCAGGTTCAAGGCCCATCCTCTCCGCTAAAGCTTGTAGGGCGGAATCGGGGTGTCATTTTTTCAAGCTGCGTTTCATTCCGCCGGGGCTTGAAACTAAGAAAACCGGCTGGGATTTGAGATATTTTGTTCGGCTTTCAGTTTCAAATCCAAGATATAAAACCGAACTAAGTTTGTAGAATTATTTTAAGGTCGTTTTCCGGACGGGAGTTCAATCTCCCCGCTTCCACCGCGTAAAATTAATAACTTGAACCAAAATCCCAGAGTTAACAATCAAATAAGAACGCCGGAGGTCCGGGTCATTGACGAGACCGGAAAACAGCTCGGCGTGATGGCCACCAGCGAAGCCTTAATTTTGGCGCGCCAAAGAAATCTTGACCTGATAGAGGTGGCGGGCAAAACTTTGCCGCCGGTCTGCCGGATTTCCGATTTTGGCAAATTCCTGTATCAAAAAGAAAAGCAGGCCCGAGGGCATAAACCCAAAAGAGTGGAAGTCAAAGAGATTCGATTGAGCTTCAACATTGCCAGACATGATCTCGAAATGAAAGCGGCCCGGGCGCAAAAATTTCTGGAAAAAGGCGACCGCGCCAAAATTCAGATAGTCTTGCGGGGACGCGAAAGAGCATTTGCGACCTTGGCCAAAGAAAAACTTCAAGAATTTTTAAAAGCTTTAACCATCCCTTTCAATCTTGACCAGCCGATAATCAAAGAACCGAGGGGTTTCTCTTTGATGATCAGCAAAGGAAAGTAAGCTACGGAATACTAAATTTTTACGAATATACAAAATTAAATCTATTAATTCATTTCGTATATTCGTATGTTTTTCGTATTTCGTAGCAATATTTATGAAGACAATTAAATTCGCCAGTAAAAGACTGAAACTGACACGCCAAGGCAAGGTGCTTTTTCGGCCGGCCCGCCAGAACCATTTCAACGCCAAGCAATCCGGCAATCAACGAAGGAATAAAAGAGGATTCAAATGCCTGCCCAAATCGACCGCGAAAGTTTTTAAAGAAATTTTAAGCCGATAAACCAATCCCATGACCCGAGTTAAACGCGCCGTCGGCGCTCACAAAAAGAAAAGAAAAATCATGAAGCTCGCCAAGGGCTACATGTGGAATCGCAAGAACCGCTATAAGCAGGCCAAGGACGCGGTCCGCCACGCCCTGAGCCGCGCTTATTTCGATCGTCGAAAGAAAAAAGGCGATTTCCGCCGGCTCTGGAATTTAAAGATTAATGCTGCCACGAGAGCCGAAGGCATGACTTACAGCCGATTTATTGAAAGTTTAACCAAAAAGAATATTGGGATTGACCGGAAAATTCTGGCCGACCTGGCCCAGAACAATAAGGAAATTTTCAAAG